>Ga0307487_1001198_pt1 | contig 18757 bp, 13 predicted proteins | sample CBIW12metaG_FD_203665 | JGI IMG/M metagenome (GOLD analysis project Ga0307487, IMG submission 203665) | Sea-ice brine microbial communities from Beaufort Sea near Barrow, Alaska, United States - CBIW 1.2 | ecosystem: Environmental > Aquatic > Marine > Coastal | place: USA: Alaska | collected... | reverse complement strand
CCCACGTCCCCGGCGTGGGTTCCGTCAGCGGCCATGGTTACTTCTCCATCCATTCGCCGGCGGTCGCGATGGTGATGGTTTCGCCCACGAGCACAATCGACCCGGTGACGAGCACGGCGCGCTTGGGCCCCTCGGCAGCCCAGTCGCGGGCCCCGTTCAACGCGGCAGCGACATCATCGAACCGGAAGGTGATCTGGTCGCTGGTCCACTCGGCGATGTTGTCGGCGAGATCGTCCATGCGCGCGGCGCGCTCGGAGTGCGGCTCGGTGACATAGAACCGGTCCACCTGGGGGGCTAGTGCCGCGACGATGCCGTGCGCGTCCTTGTCGGCGAGGATTCCAACAACCACGGCAATTTCATCGAAGTCGAAGTACGCCTCGAGGGCGGCAGCGAGAGCCGCAGCACCATGCGGGTTGTGAGCGGCGTCGACAAGCACTGTCGGTTCGATACCCACGAGCTGCAGGCGGCCGGGCGCGGTCACGGTGCCGAGGCCCTCGGCGAGTAGATCGCCCACCAGCGCCTGGCTGCCCGCGCCCAGGAAGGACTCAACGGCGGCGATGGCGACCGCCGCATTGTGGGCCTGGTGGGTGCCATACAGCGGGAGGAACAACTCAGGGTAGGTACCGGCGAGACCGCGAACCGAGATGACCTGGCCACCCACAGCGACGGTGCTCGAGAGCAACTCGAAGCCCTCGTTTTCGCGTGCGAGCGTCGACTCGCTCAGTTCGGCGGCTCGGCCCAGTTCGGCCTGCACTTCGGCGCTCTGTGCTGCCGAGACAACGGCTGCCGCCGGCTTGATGATGCCGCTCTTGGTACGGGCAATCTCCGCGACGGTATTGCCGAGGCGCAGCGTGTGGTCGAGGGCGATCGGCGTGAACACGGCCACCTGCCCGTCGGCAACGTTGGTGGAATCCCACTCGCCGCCCATGCCGACCTCCACAACGGCCACGTCGACGGGCGCGTCGGCGAAGCACGCGAACGCGAGCACTGTGAGCGCCTCAAAGAACGTCAGCGGAACCTCGCCAGCAGCTTCGAGTTCGGTGTCGACGAGCTGCAGGTAGGGCTGAATGTCGGCCCAGTTCGCGGCGAGGATCTGGTCGCTGATGGGTTCGCCGTCAATCACAATGCGTTCGTTCAGCCGAACCAGGTGCGGGCTGGTCAGCAGTCCCGTGCGCAGCCCGTAAGCGCGCACGATGCTCTCGACCATGCGACTCGTGCTCGTCTTGCCGTTGGTGCCCGCCACGTGAATGATCGGGTAGGAATTCTGCGGGTCACCGAGAAAGTCGAGGGCTCGCCGGGTGGGTGCCAGACGCGGCTGCGGCTGCGCCTCCCCCACGCGCTGAAGCAGCTCGGCGAAGACAGCGTCGCCAGCTTCGCGGAAAGCATCCAGCGGAGCCGGCTGGTTCATCGGCTCATCTTCTTCGCCGCGACCGGTGATGTTCTTCCACTCGGTGCTGTCGGCGTCGCTATTTTCTGCTTGGGGGGTGTCGTTCTCAGACAAGGATGGCTCCATTCACGCGTGCGACGGCCACGATGACGGCGCCCAGATTGACATAGTGGTCGGCTTCGAATCGTACGTAGTGTTCCACTGGAGAGCCGACGAGAGCTCCCAGCCACTCCGACGGCAATGCGTCGGGGAACTCACCGGTCGACGGGCGGTGGATGTTGAAGCTCGTGGCGAGGGTTTCGGCCGCAACATTGACCCCGGACGCGAGGTCGAAGGATTCCGCATCCGCTTCACTCTGAAAGACCAGGTCAAGACGGATCCGGTCGCTCACCTGGAAGCCGGCCGACTTGCGAGTATCCTGCACCGCGCGAATGAGGTCGCGGGCGAAGCCTTCGGCCTCGAGCTCCGGTGTGGTGGCAGTGGCGAGCAACGCAAACCCGCCGCCGGGCAGCAAGGCCAGGGCGGCTCCGCCGTCGGCGGCCTCACTGTTCGCCTCGAGGGTCAGCTCGAACTCGCTCGACTCGAGTGCAATTCCGCCGGCAGTGACAACGCCGCCGGTCTCACTCCACTCGCCGGCGCGGGCCGCCTTGATGACCTGCTGCACCGCTTTGCCGAGACGCGGCCCGGCGGCCCTGGCGTTGACGACGAGCTTGCTCGTGACGCCGTAGGCGGCGGCGCTGTCGTCTTCGAGTTCGATTAGGGTGACCGTCTTCACGTTGAGCTCGTCACGGAGGATGCCGACGAATGACGCCAGTGCTGCGGTCTTACCGGTGACGACGGTGAGGTTGGTCAGCGGCAGACGCACCCGCAGGCCGGCCTGTTTGCGGAGTGACAGCACGGTCGAGCTGATCAGACGCACCTGGTCCATCGCTGTGACGAGCTGCTCGTCAGCGGGGAACAAAGACGCGTCTGGCCAGTCTTCAAGGTGCACGCTACGGCCCCCGGTGAGGCCCTGCCAAATGCGCTCGGTGACGAGCGGCAGCAACGGAGCAGCGACCCGACACACGGTTTCGAGAACGGTGTAGAGGGTGTCGAATGCCTCGTGGGTGGTAGACCCTTCAGCGGCTCCTCCCCAGAACCGGTCGCGCGACCGGCGCACGTACCAGTTGGTGAGGATGTCGGCGAAGTCACGCAGGCGCGCAGCGGCGAGGGTGCTGTCGAGTGCTTCAAGGTCGTTCGTGACCCCGACGATCAGGTCGCGCGTCTTGGCCAGCAGGTAACGGTCGAGCACGTCAGTGGAGTCGGTGCGCCACGTCGCGTCGTAGCCAGTGTCTGGCCCGGAGGCGTTGGCGTAGAGGGAGAAGAAATACCAGGTGCTCCACAAGGGCAGCATGACCTGGCGGGCGCCTTCCCGGATGCCTTCCTCAGTGACGACGAGGTTGCCGCCGCGCAACACCGGTGAACTCATCAGGAACCAGCGCATCGCGTCGGCGCCGTCGCGGTTGAAGACCTCGTTGACGTCGGGGTAGTTGCGCAGCGACTTGCTCATCTTCTGGCCGTCGTTGCCGAGCACGATGCCGTGGCTGACGACGTTCTTGAACGCCGGCCGGTCGAACAGGGCGGTGGAGAGCACGTGCAGCAGGTAGAACCAGCCACGGGTCTGTCCGATGTATTCAACGATGAAGTCGGCCGGGTTGTGAGCTTCGAACCACTCGCGGTTCTCGAACGGGTAGTGCACCTGGGCGAACGGCATCGAGCCGGAGTCGAACCAGACGTCGAGCACGTCGGTGATGCGGCGCATCGTGGACTGACCGGTGGGATCGTCGGGGTTCGGGCGGGTCAGCTCGTCGATGTACGGGCGGTGCAGATCGGTCGGGCGCACCCCGAAATCGGCTTCAAGCTCGTCGAGGGAGCCGTAGACATCCGTTCTGGGGTAGTTGGGATCGTCGCTTTTCCAGACCGGAATGGGGGAACCCCAGTATCGGTTGCGGCTGATCGACCAGTCGCGAGCGTTGCCGATCCATTTGCCGAACTGGCCGTCCTTCACATTATCCGGAACCCAGTTCACCTCCTGGTTGAGCTCGACCATGCGCGGGCGAAAGTCAGTGACGCGCACGAACCAGCTCGAGACGGCCTTGTAGATGAGCGGGTTGCGGCAGCGCCAGCAGTGCGGGTAGGAGTGTTCGTAGCTGGCCTGGCGAATGAGCCGGCCGTTGGCCTTCAGCAGGGCGGTCAGCGGCTTGTTGGCGTCGCTCCAGAGTTGTCCGGCCACTTCGGGAACGTCACTAAGAAATTTTCCGCCGTCGTCGAGCGAAATGATCACCGGGATGCCGGCGGCTTCACAGGCCTTCTGGTCTTCCTCGCCGTATGCAGGAGCCTGGTGCACGATTCCGGTACCGTCGCTCGTGGTTACGTAGTCGGCCAGGAGGATGCGCCAGGCGTTCTGGGTCCCCCAGACAGATTCGTCCGCGTAGTGATCGAACAGGCGGTCGTAGCTGACGCCTTCGAGGTCGCGGCCCAGCACTGTGCGTGAGACGGATGCCGCGGCCTCGGCCGCTGATTCATAGCCCAGGTCCTTGGCATACTTGCCGACCAGGTCGATGGCGATGAGGTATTCGGCCCCGAGCACCTCGGCGGAGGAATCGGTGCCTTCGCGGAGCACCTCAGCGTCTGGCGTACCGTTCGGACCGGCCGGCACAACGGCGTAGACGATCTCGGGGCCCACAGCGAGCGCGAAGTTCGTCGGGAGGGTCCACGGTGTCGTCGTCCAGGCGAGGGCGCGCACGGCGGTGAGGCCGAGGGTTTCAGCCTTGGCGCCGATCAACGGAAAGGTGACCGTGACGGTCTGATCCTGGCGCATCTTGTAGACGTCGTCATCCATGCGCAGTTCATGGTTGGACAGCGGCGTCTGGTCGCGCCAGCAATACGGCAGCACCCGGTAGCCCTCATAGGCCAGGCCTTTGGTGTGCAGCTGCTTGAACGCCCAAATCACGGATTCCATGAAGGTGATGTCGAGTGTCTTGTAGTCGTTCTCGAAGTCGACCCATCGGGCCTGGCGGGTAACGTACTCTTCCCAGTCCTTGGTGTATTCGAGCACGGATTCGCGGGCGACAGCGTTGAATGCTGCGAGGCCCATTTCTTCGATCTGGCTCTTGTCGGTGATTCCGAGCTTGCGCTCAGCCTCGAGCTCGGCCGGCAATCCGTGGGTGTCCCAGCCGAAACGGCGGTGCACCTGCTTGCCGCGCATGGTCTGAAAGCGGGGAAACAGGTCTTTGGCATAGCCGGTGAGCAGGTGGCCGTAGTGGGGCAGTCCGTTGGCGAATGGCGGTCCGTCGTAGAACGTCCATTCCTCAGCGCCCTCACGCTGGTCGATCGAGGCCTGGAAGGTGTCGTCGCTTTTCCAGAAGGCGAGCACCTCACCTTCCAGCGCGGGAAAGTTCGGCGACGGAACGATGGCCGCACCGGGCGTTGGTTCGTCACCGGCCGTGCTGTCATGAAACGAGGCGTTACGGCTCTTGGGGTACAAAATGCTTCTCCTACCGGGACGGGTCGCTGGGGCCCTGCTCCACGAGGACGTACGATCCTGGAGAAATCGCCGCGGTACCACCTCGCTTGCCGCCCGTGGTTTCGACATGCTCAACCCACGAACGACCGCTTGTTCACAGGCTGTAACGGGCCCGACTCGTTCGGTTCTACTGAAATGTCCACCCGAGAGTGGGCATTCGTTCTTCCGAAGACTTCCCGGTGATGGCCGGGTCACTGTCATCCGCATCAATCGTACCGGATGAACGACGACGCGCACTATGGCGAACCAGGCTCACGTTTCGAATAATATCGATCATCGCCCGGAGGCATCCCCTGTCCCCCATTGGCCCGCCGTAGCCTAACGTTGAGGGGTGTCCCGCATGGCACCCAGACCTGTGATTGCAAGCTCGGCGCGCACCCGCCGGGGAAAGAGAATCGAATGCCCCTCCGGCACCCTGCCCGCACCCGTCGTCTTCTCGCTGCCACCGTCGGCGTCGTGACCTTTGGCCTGCTCATGTCCGCCTGCACCGCAACCGATTCGCAGGAACCGGTCGGTGACCCGAACAGCGGCGGCACGCTCACCTACGCCTCTGGCGACGCAGAGCCCAGCTGCCTCGACCCGCACGTCGGCGGAAATTTTCCCCAGGCGCTGGTCAGTGCCCAGTATCTGGAATCGCTCGTCTCCCGAAACACCGACGGTCAGATCATCCCCTGGCTGGCCGATTCCTGGACCGTCAGCGATGACGGTCTGACCTGGCAGTTCACCCTGCGCGATGATGTCACCTTCACCGACGGCACCGCCTTCGACGCCGCCGCGGTGCAGGCCAATATCGCTCACGTGCAGAACCCGACGACGCTGTCATCGACCGGATACCTCGCCCTCGGCAAGGTCACCGGCACCGAGGCACTCTCCCCCACCGTCGTCCGCTTCACCCTCAGCGAACCCGACAGTGCCCTCCTGGAGTCGCTGTCCCAGCCCTGGCTGGCCATGGAATCACCCGCGGCGCTCGAACGCAGCCAGGACGAGAACTGTGCCTCCCCGGTCGGCACCGGGCCCTTCATCGTGCAGAGCTGGGTGAAACAGAACGCCATCATCCTCGTCCGCAACGACGACTATGTTTCCCCGCCCGCGGATGCCGGCCACTCCGGCCCCGCCTACCTCGACCAGGTCATCTGGCGATTCATCCCCGACTCCGCGTCCCGCTATGCGGCCCTGCAGTCCGGCGAGGTCGACGTCATCGACAACGCCCAGCCGGACACCATCGTGCAGGCCACGCAAAGTGATTCTCTCGAGCACCTCAACTCACCACGCCCCGGCGCTTCCAACCGCATTGAGTTGAACTCGGGACAGGCACCGTTCAACGACGTGCGCGTTCGCGAGGCGTTCATCCGCTCGGCCAACGTTGACGACGCCGTGTCGAGTTTGTTCCAGGGCACGGCGATCAGGTCCTACTCAGCACTGTCGAGCGTTGAAACCACCGCGATCTCGAACGCCAACCTGTTCGATTACGACCCGGCGGCCGCCCGGAAGCTTCTCGACGCGGCCGGCTGGACCGAAACGGATGCCGACGGATACCGCGTCAAAGACGGCGTGCGACTGTCGGTGCGGTTTCCGGTGAGCACCAACCAGTCGATTCCAGCCGAGCAGAGCGTGTTCGAACAGATTCAGGCCACCGCGAAGGAGACCGGTTTCGAGGTAAAACTGTCCCCGATGGACCTCTCCAGCTGGTATGCCGCGCTCGCCTCCAATGACTATGACGCGGTGAGCGCGCCGTACACCAAGGTCGGGCCCGATGTTTTGCGCATCCTCTACCACTCCGACAGCATCGTGCCGGCACCGAGCGGGTACTTCGCCAATCATGCCCAGGTCAACGACCCTGAGATCGATGAGTTACTCACGACGGCGGCGAGCACAACGGATGCCGCTCTGCGCACGTCGCTCTATGCCGACGCTCAGGAGCACATTCTCGAAGGCTTCTACATCCTGCCGCTCTACGATCAGCAAAACCATTTCCTGCTGCGCAGCGATGTCGTTGGACTCCGGACTCTCCCGACCGTGGCCGTGCCCACGCTGTACGACGCGTGGCTGAACCGGTAGGCCGACGCCGGGCCGTGCGGCGAACGCTCGGCCGCATCACTGCCCGGCTGGGCGGTGCGGTCTTCGTGCTGTGGGCCGTGGCCTCCGTCACCTTCGGTGCGTTACGCCTCATTCCGGGCGATCCGGCCCAGGCCGTGCTCGGCGGCCCCGGATCGCAGGCCTCCCCAGAGGCTCTCGCGGCGGTGAACGCCGAGTATGGCTTTGGCCGGCCAGTGCTCGTGCAGTACTTCGCCCAGCTCGGTCGACTCGCGACCGGAGATCTGGGACGGTCCTACGCTCTGAATGTGGATGTCGGCCCGCTCGTACTCAGCCAGCTCGGAGGCACCCTGCTTCTGGCCGTCCTCTCCCTCGCACTGGCCTGGCTGCTCGCCCTCGCCCTCGCCACGTGGTCGACCCGCGGGGGCAAAATCGCCTCCCGGGTGGGGTCAAGCCTTGAAATCGTCGCGGCAGCGCTGCCACATTTCTGGTTCGCGACCTCGCTGATCGTCGTGTTCAGTATTTGGCTCGGTGTATTGCCGCCGATCAGTACCGGCGGCATCGCCGGGTTGGTGTTACCGGTACTGACCCTGGCCGTACCCCTCGCCGGCTTTCTCGGGCAGATCATGCGCGAATCGCTCCTGATCGCGCTGGAGAGCCCGTTCGTGCTCTCGGCCCGCGCCCGCGGAGAGACGGAGCGGGGCGTGCGGTGGATTCATGCCTTGCGCCACGCCTCCGTGCCCGCGATCAGCCTGTCCGGGTGGGCGTTCGGCTCACTGATCAGCGGCGCGGTCGTCGTCGAGACCATCTTCGCGCGTCCCGGCCTCGGCCGCACCCTGCTCACCGCGGTCACCCTGCGTGATGTTCCGGTCGTGATCGGCGTGGTCATGATCGTCGCGGTCGCCTACATCCTGATGACTCTGCTGACGGACATCGCGAGCCATCTGGTCGATCCCAGATTGCGCCTGACGTGAGCAACCTGGAAGTGCAGGCTGAGCTTCTGACCGGCGCCGACCACTCAGGCCGGCCGCGGCACCCCGGCCTGGTCGACGGAGCGGCTGGCCTTCTCGCCCTGTTCTTGCTGGTCGCTGCGATCGCGCCGCAGTTCCTGGCCCCTGGCGATCCGCTCGCCATCCATCCGCTGGCGGCGTTTCAGCCCCCCAATCTGACGCACGGCTTCGGCACGGACGAATCAGGCCGAGACATTTACACCCGGGTCGTGCACGGTACCCGGTACTCGCTCGTGATCGGTTTTGCCGCCACCGCGATCGGGCTGGGGCTGGGCGTTATCCTGGGCACCCTAGCCGGCACGCTCGGCCGCGTCGTCGACTTCACCGTGAACCGGTTCCTTGAGGTCCTGTTCGCTTTTCCCGGATTGCTCCTGGCCCTGCTCTTCATTGTCATTTTCGGCCCCGGGGTCGCGACCGCGACGATTGCCGTTGGTCTGTCGACCGCGCCCGGGTACGCCCGCATCATTCGCGCCCAGCTCATCACCGTGCGCTCGGCCGCTTTCGTCGAGGCCGCAACCGTACTCGGCCGAACTCGGTGGCAGATTCTGCTGCGTCATATTCTGCCGAACACCCTCGCTCCGCTGTTCGTGCTTGGCACCCTCGGCATCGGTCAGGCGATCGTCTGGGCGGCAACACTCAGCTACCTCGGTCTGGGTGCCGCACCCCCGGCCGCGGAGTGGGGCGCCATGCTCTCGGCCGGACGCACGTACATCACCTCGGCCTGGTGGATGAGTTTCTTTCCCGGGCTGTTCATCGTGCTGACCGCTGTGACGGCCACCGTGCTCGGCCGCAGCATCGATCGTCGGATGAGGCACCTATGAGCAACCGGGCCGCCGGCAGCGCACCCGCAGCGGTGAGCGTGCGCAATCTCCGAGTCGGTTTCGGCGCGGCGGAACCTGTGGTGCGGGGAGTGTCTTTTAGTATCGCGCCAGGCGAGTGCCTCGCCATCGTCGGCGAATCCGGCTCTGGCAAGAGCGTGACCGCGCGCAGCATGCTCGGCCTTGCCGGGGCGAACGCCCACGTCAGCGCCGACCGCCTTGAGTTGGACGGGCAGAGCGTACTGGATCTGAACGACCGCGCGTGGCGGGCCCGGCGAGGCAAAGACGTGGGCCTGGTGCTGCAGGATGCCCTGGTCTCCCTTGACCCGCTGCGACCGATCGGCCGGGAGATCGCCGACTCGCTGCGCCTGCACACCTCCCTCGGCGCCGCAGCTCGGGCACGGCGAGTGCTCGAACTGCTCGACGCAGTCGGCCTGCCCAGCCCCGAATTGCAGGTACGCAAACTCGCCGGGCAGCTCTCGGGCGGCGAACGTCAGCGTGCGCTCATTGCCGCAGCGATCGCTGTGAATCCGCCGCTACTCATCGCCGACGAACCGACGACGGCGCTCGACGTGACCGTGCAGGCGCAGATTCTGGAACTGCTGGAGCAGATCACCAACGGCGGCACCGCCGTTCTGCTGATCAGCCACGATCTTGCGGTGGTGAGCCGCATCGCGCACCGGGTCGCGGTGATGCACGAGGGTCGCCTGGTCGAGACCGGTCGCACCGAGCAGGTCTTATGGTCGCCCCGGGAGGATCCGACGCGTCGCATGGTGGCGGCGATCCCGGCGGACAAGCCGCGCGGCACCCGTCTGACGCCGACTGACAGAGCTGGCACACCGGACAGGCCGGGCACCTCGACCGCGATCCCGGCACCGATTCCCGGCACGAGCAGCGTCGTGCTCGAAGCCATCGGGCTGTCGAAGAGTTTTCGTCGCCCCGACGGCAGCCGTCAGTGCGCCGTCGACGACGTCTCGTTTGAATTGCATCGCGGCAGCACTCTGGGAATCGTGGGCGAGTCCGGCAGCGGCAAGACCACGACCGCGCGCCTGCTACTGGCGCTGCAGGCGCCAGAGCAGGGCGAGGTACGAGTCTTCGGCCGGCCCTGGAGCGCGGCGCCCGAAAAGACCCGGCGCGCGCTGCGAGCATCCATTGGGGCGATCTATCAGGATGCGCTCGGCTCGTTCGACCCTCGGTGGAGCGTCGCCGACATTCTCGCCGACGCCCTGGGCGTACGGCATCAGCGCCGCGCCCTGCAGGCGGATACCCGACTCACGAGCCTGCTCGACGAGGTCGGCCTCGCCGCTTCTGCCCTGCAGCGACGCCCGCTCGAACTTTCCGGTGGACAACGACAGCGGGTCGGGATCGCCAGGGCGCTGGCCGGGCGACCCGACATTCTCATTTGCGACGAACCCGTCTCCTCGCTCGACGTGAGTGTGCAGGCCCAGGTGCTCGACCTGCTCGACGACGTGCAGCGGGAGCGCGGACTCAGCCTCGTGTTCATCTCGCATGACCTGGGTGTTATTCACCACGTCAGCGACCAGGTTGCGGTCATGCGCGCGGGACACATCGTGGAGAGGGGGCCGGCCTCCCGCGTGTTCGCCGCGCCGCAACATCCCTATTCTGCCCAACTGTTTGCCGCTCTACCCCGTCTGTCGCTCTGAACGAAACGCAGTCGGGCAGCGGGGAAAGCCCCGTTCGGGGAAAAAGAGCCGATCGGGTAGATTAGAGGGGCACACTCAGGCACCTCACCATCGACACGGTGCCGAATATACCTACCGGAGAGTTATGACCCACGCCGACCGCGTCCCCGAAAAGCCTGCCCTCGAAGGGCTCGAAGCCAAATGGGAGACCCGCTGGGAAACCGACGGCACCTATCGTTTCGTGCGCGAGAACGCCACCCGCGAGACGATTTACTCCATCGACACACCCCCTCCGACAGCGTCGGGTTCGCTGCACATCGGCCACGTGTTTTCCTACACGCACACCGACGTCATCGCCCGTTTTCAGCGGATGCGGGGCAAGAATGTGTTCTACCCGATGGGCTGGGACGACAACGGTCTGCCCACCGAACGTCGCGTGCAGAACTACTACGGGGTGCGCTGCGACCCCACCCTCGGCTACACCGAAGACTTTGTTCCGCCGTTCGAGGGCGGGGACGGTAAAAGCTCGAAGGCCGGCGACCAGCTGCCGATCAGCCGCCGCAACTTCATCGAAATGTGCGAAACCCTCACCAAAGAAGATGAGAAGCAGTTCGAGGCGCTCTGGCGCACCCTCGGCCTCAGCGTCGACTGGACCCAGACGTACCGCACCATCGGCCCGGAAGCTCTGTTCACGTCGCAGCTCGCCTTTCTCGGCAACGTCGACCGCGGCGAGGCCTACCAGGCCATGGCCCCGACCCTGTGGGACGTCACTTTTCGTACCGCGGTGGCCCAGGCTGAGCTTGAGGACAAGGACGTGCCCGCCGCGTATCACCGGGTGTCCTTCCTGAAACCAGACAACAGCACGATCGAGATCGAGACGACCCGCCCCGAGCTGCTGCCCGCCTGCGTGGCTCTCGTCGCGCATCCCGACGACGAACGGTACAAGCATTTGTTCGGCACCACGGTGACGACCCCAGTGTTCGGTGTCGAGGTTCCAGTTCTCGCCCATCACCTCGCCCAGAAAGACAAGGGCAGCGGAATCGCGATGATCTGCACCTTCGGCGATGTGACCGACGTGGTCTGGTGGCGTGAACTTGACCTGCCCAATCGCGCCATCATGGGTTTCGACGGCCGCATCATCGCCGAGGTTCCCGAAGCGATCACCTCTGAAACCGGCCGGGCCGCCTACGCGCAACTTGTCGGCAAGACCGTCTTCTCCGCCAAGCAGGCCGTGGTGGAACTGCTGCGAGCCAGCGGCGACCTGATCGGTGATCCGAAGCCGATCGTGCACGCGGTCAAGTTCTTTGAAAAGGGCGACAAGCCGCTCGAAATCGTCTCCACCCGCCAGTGGTACATCCGCAACGGTGCCCGCGACGAGAAGCTGCGCGCCCGACTGCTCGAGCATGGCACGGAGCTCGTCTGGCACCCCGAATTCATGAAGGTGCGCTACGAGAACTGGGTCAACGGTCTCACCGGCGATTGGCTCGTCTCCCGCCAGCGCTTCTTCGGTGTTCCGCTGCCGGTCTGGTACCCTCTCGACGATGACGCCAACCCCGTCTTCGACCAGCCGATCGTCGCCACCCGCGATCTGCTGCCGGTTGATCCCTCCTCGGACACCGCGCCCGGATACACCGACAGCCAGCGCGGGCAGGCTGGCGGCTTCGTCGGAGAGGTCGACGTCATGGACACCTGGGCAACCTCGTCCCTGACCCCGCAGCTGGCCGGTGGCTGGGAACGCGATCCGGAGCTGTTCAATCTGGTCTTCCCGTATTCGCTGCGCCCGCAGGGGCAGGACATCATTCGCACCTGGTTGTTCTCCACCATGCTGCGCGCTGAGCAGCAGCACGGCACGTCGCCGTGGCAGCACACCGCGCTCAGCGGATTCATCGTTGACCCCGATCGCAAGAAGATGTCGAAGTCCAAGGGCAACGTGGTCACGCCGGCCGACATGCTCGAACTGCACGGCTCTGACGCGGTGCGCTACTGGGCGGCGTCCTCGCGCTTGGGTACCGATGCGGCCTTCGACCCGAAGAACCCGACTCAGATCAAAATCGGCCGGCGTCTGGCCATCAAGATTCTCAACGCCAGCAAGTTCGTCTCCATGTCGCAGGGCAGCCGTGACGCTCCGATCACCGAACCGGTGGATCAGAGCATGCTGGCCGGCCTCGCTGCGGTCGTCGCCCAGGCTACGACCGCGTTCGAGAATTACGATCACGCTCGCGCACTCGAGACAACCGAGAGCTTCTTCTGGATGTTCTGCGACGACTACCTCGAGCTCGTGAAGGAGCGCGCCTACGGCGAACCCGGCCCTGAGCAGGCATCCGCCGTTGCCGCGCTGCGCACCGCGCTGGCGACCTTGCAGCGTCTGTTCGCGCCGTTCGTTCCGTTCGCGACCGAGGAAGCCTGGTCGTGGTCGAACGACGGCTCGGTACACACCGCGCCGTGGCCGGTCACAGCAGAACTGCTCGGCAGCGACGAAGTCGCCGCCGGCAACATAGCCTTGCTCGATCTGGCCAGCCGTGCGCTCACCGGAATCCGTCGCGCCAAGACGGATGCGAAGGCGTCACAGAAGTCCGAAGTGGATTCCGCAGTAATATGCGGTTCACCGGCCGAAATCGCACTACTTACCCTGGCCGCTGCCGATCTCAAAGCGGTCGGCCGCATCCAAAAACTGACCTTTGTCGAAGGCAGCGAACTTGCTGTGACCGACATCGTGTTCGCCACCGTGTTAGAAAGCTAGGAGACCAGATGTCAGTAACCGTGCGCCCGCTGGGCGACAAAGATTTTTTCGCGTGGCTGGGCCTGTTCGAGGGGTACAGCGCGTTCTATGAGAGCGAATTGACCGATCAGAAAGCACTGCAGGTCTGGAGCTGGATGATCGACGCGAACAACGCCCTCAGCGGCGCGGTCGCCGTCAACGAAGACGGTGACTTCGTCGGCTTTGCGCACTACCGCACCGTTCCGCGCACACTCAGCGGCGACCTCGCTCTGTTCCTCGACGATCTCTATGTCGCTGAGGATTCCCGCGGTCACGGAATCGGCATGCAGTTGATGGAGTTCACCAAGGCATATGCGCGTCAGCACAAGCTCGCCCAGATTCAGCTGTTGACCGCGGCCGACAATGCAACGGCACAGGTGCTCTATGACCAGCTGGGTACACGTACCGACTGGGTCACCTACGAGATCGACGTCTAGACCATGCAACTAGGCACCCGGTGGACCTTCGGCGGCACCGTGCCGACCGGGCTTCCGCACGTGGTGGAGATTGCCATTGGGGCCGTCGAGGAAGATCTCACTGCCCTGTCCGTGGACACCAGCACCTGGCGTTGGACGCTGACTTGGCTGGAGGCCAAGCCGGTGCTGGAGCTCGACGATGGCACCATCATCCGCTTCAACCCAGTGGACGACAGCGCGACCATCACGCAGCCCTCCACCGCCGACGATGACGATGACGAGGAATGGATCTAGCCCCGAGCGTGTAGCGGCACGGTGATACACATGCTAGCCTCGTATGTATTGCTCAAGTGATACACGATTGGTGGCTGGCATGTTGTACCTGGTCTACGTCGCGCTCGTCTTTCTCATCGTCGGCTTTGTTCGGGTGAGCACCAACAGAAGACTGGCCGGCCTCGTGGTCGCGGTATCCGGCGCCAGCGCGGCAGCCGCTCGACGATTCGCCCGCTCGATCATGCTGCGCAATATCGCCGCCCTGGTGGCGGCCGGCGCGGTTGTCGGAACGCTCAATCTGGTGCACGAAGCTCACTCAGGCTGGTACGGCTTGCCCCTCATGCTGGCCCCTGGCCTCGCGGCGGCGACCGGTCTGCTGGTCTTTGCGCTCACGCCCACCCGCATCGTCGCGGACCGTTCCAGCCGACGCTCGGCCGATCTGGTGCCGCGCCGGCCGTGGAGCTATGGACCGGCCTGGGGGTTTGTGCTGCCGCTGGTTGCAGCGGCGGCCGTGATCACCTTTGCCATTCTCGCCGGCGTCGGGTCGAGCGCGCAGGCCGATGGCACGTTTCGCGCGATCACCATCGGCACCTCGACCTCCGGACCTTACCCGGGCTGGTACTACGGCCTGCCGTTGATTGGCATGACCGTGCTGCTCGCCGCGGCGACACTGTTCGCGCTCGGTCGCATCGCGTCAGCAGCGCACTCCGAAGCCGACAATGACCGCTACACCGAGCTCGATCGAATCGTGCGCACTCTGGCCACCCGCGTGGTCATGCAGCTGAGCTCCGGATCTCTGTTTCTCTACTTCGCCGGCGTGTTGCTGTTCGCCGGCTGGGCCACAACGAACGCCGCGACCACGTTCGCACCCGGCGGCATTGTCGTGTCGACCGTGCAGCCCGCCACCGTCATTGGTCTTACCGAGGTCGTGGCGGGTCTGGTCGTCGCCCTGCTCGGCGGGGTTCTGGTCGTGCTGTCGATCCTGGACGCGACCCGGCAACCACTCGGCCGCGTTGTCGATGCAGACAGCAACAGCAACAGCAACAGCAACAGCAACAGCAACAGCAACAGCAACAGCGCGGATGCTGCATCCGCTGAGACAGCATGATCACCATCGACGAGGCCGATCCCACACCGCCGTTCGAACAGATTCGGGGGCAGCTCGCGGACCAGATTCGATCGGGATTGCTCGCGGCGGACCAGCGGCTGCCGTCGGTTCGCCAGCTTGCGGTCGATTTGCAGCTCGCGACGGGCACCATCGCGCGCGCCTACGCGGCGCTGGAGACGGCGGGTCTCATTTCGACCAGTCGTGGCAGCGGCACCAGGGTACGCGCCGATCAGGGCCTGGACGACGACTCTCTGGCCAGTGCACGGCGCTTTGTGCAGGCATTGAACCGGCGCGGCGTCAGCCTCGAGGAGGCGCTCAGTGTGGTGCGGATCGAGTGGTCACGCGTGAACGGGGGCTAGTTGTGTCGTCGGCCGGGTTATCGGACGCCGTGATTGTCGTTCTGGCGCGCGGAGCATCCGGCGCAACATCCGGCGATCAGGCGCGGGCGAGAATTTCGCCGTGCGGCATTCCGAACCAGCCGTTCGGGTCACGCACCCACTCTCGCCAGGACACGGCCATCCGCTGGAGGTCGGCGAGGTCGGCCACACCCGCTTCAATGGCATGGGACGCGAAGGCGGATTCGGTCACTCGCACCGCCCACGATTCACCCCACCACTCACGCTCCGCATCGGAGGCAAAACACCAGACGGATGCGCTGCTGGTCACGTCGGCAAACCCGGCCCGCCGCGCCCAGGACTTGAGCGAACGACCGGCGTCGGGGTCGCCACCGTTCCAATAATGCACTTCGCGATAGATCCGCATCCAGTCGGTTAGGCCATCGATGCTCGGCGCGATCATGACTCCCCCGTAATCGACGTCGCGGGCGGCGAAGACGCCGCCAGGCCGCAGCACCCGCCGAATCTCGGCCATTGCCGCAACCGGATCGATCAAATGTTGCAGCACCTGATGGGCGTGCACGATGTCGAAGCTCGCGTCCGGGAAATCGAGCGCGTACACGTCACCGACCTGAAAAGTCGCGTTACGCGTCCCCTCGTCAGCGGCCAGCCCGGCCGCACGCTCGACGATGTCGCTCGATGCGTCAATACCGACGACCCGCCCCGGAGCGAGTCGACGGGCCAGATCCACCGTGATGGTGCCGGGGCCGCAACCCACATCGAGCAGCACACCGCCGGCGCTCAACTCCGGAATCAGATAGGCGGCAGAATTCGCGACTGTACGCCAGGTGTGAGAGCGCAACACGCTCTCATGGTGACCATGCGTGTATTCGTCACGCGGCGCGGACTCTGAGCTGTCGGGGAGGTCTGTCATGATCAGATCCTATGCCCCAGAATCGGGGTACCTCGAGGATGTCCATGGGGGCACTGGAACCGGCGCTCCTGACACGCGCTGGCAACGCGTCCGGGGGGGGGCATCAGCGTCGGCGAGCGTGGCTAGTGTGGAGGCATGGCCTCTACCGCGAACAATCCCTTTTTCGCCCGCAGCATGCTGCCGTACCAGTTGCCGCCCTTTGCCGACATAGCCGACGCGCACTATCGCCCGGCGTTTCTGCAGGGCATGGCCGAACAGCTGGCCGAAGTCGGTGTCATCACCGGCACAGCGGATGCGCCCACCTTCGACAACACCCTCGTCGCCCTGGAGCGCAGCGGGCAGAAGCTCGGGCGGGTAGCCGCGGTCTTCTTCAACAAGAGCTCTTCCGACTCCAGCGACTTCACCAACGATCTCGAAGCAGAACTTGCCCCGCTGCTCGCCGCCCACGCCGACGCGATTCAGCTCGACCCCGCCCTGTACGTGCGCATCGAGGCCCTGCACGCTCAGCGCATGGAGCTGGGCGTCGACGCTGAGTCGCTCTACTTGATCGACCGCTACTTCACCGAGTTCACGTTGGCCGGGGCCGGCCTGAGCGATGATGACAAGCAGGCGCTGCGGGACATCAATTCGCGTCTGTCGACCCTGACCACCCATTTCGAGAAGAATCTGCTGGCCGACACGAATGACCTCGCTCTCGTTCTGGACGACGTGTCCGAGCTCGACGGACTCACCGACGGCGAGATCTCGGCTGCGGCCGAGGCCGCCAGGGAACGCCGGCTCGATGGCAAATACCTGATCAGTCTCGTGCTCCCCACCTCACACCCCTACCTCGCGAGCCTGACCAACCGGGGGGTGCGCGAACGGTTGCTCGCCGCGAGCCGGGCCCGCGGCATCCGCTCTGATGCAGCAGGTGCTGCCAACGACAACCGGCCGCTCGTGATCGAGATCACGCACCTGCGTGCCCAACGAGCCCGGCTGCTGGGGTTCGACAGTCATGCCGCGTACGTCACCGCCGACGAAACCGCTCAGACCCCCGGAGCCGTCTGGGATCTGCTCGGTCGCCTCGCCCCGGCTGCTGCTCGCAACGCGCGGGTGGAACAGGCGGATCTACAAAAGGTGATCGATGCGGAGGGCGGTGGGTTCGAGCTGGCCGCCTGGGATTGGGCCTTCTACACCGAGAAGGTGCGCCAGGCCACCTACGACGTCGATACCGCTGCCATGCGCCCATACTTTGAGCTCGAGAGCGTGCTGGGCGATGGAGTGTTCTACGCAGCCAACCGTCTCTACGGTCTCACCTTCACCGCCCGACCCGATCTGGTCGGGTGGCACCCCGAGGCACGGGTCTTTGAAGTCACGGCGGAAGATGGCTCTGCCGTCGGGCTGTATATCGGTGACTTTTACACCCGCGATTCCAAACGCGGCGGTGCCTGGATGAATGCCCTCGTCTCCCAGTCGACGCTGCTCGGCATTGCCACGTCCGTGGTCTGTAACAACCTCAACGTGTCCAAACCGGCGGCTGGCCAGCCCACGCTGCTCACCTTTGACCAGGTCACCACGCTGTTTCACGAGTTCGGTCATGCCTTGCACGGACTCCTGGCACGCGCCACGTATCCGAAGTTCTCCGGCACCAACGTGTACCGCGACTTCGTGGAGTTTCCCAGCCAAGTCAATGAAATGTGGATGCTCTGGCCCGAGGTACTCGAGAACTACGCCCGCCACTGCGAAACCGGCGAGGTGATGCCAAAACAACTCCTCGACCGTATCCAGGCTTCCTCGACCTTCAACGAAGGCTTTCTGACCAGTGAATACCTGGCCGCCGCGCTCCTCGATCAGGCCTGGCACCGCATCGACGCCGACACGACCGTCACCGACGTTGCACGGTTCGAAGCGGATGCGCTCGCTTCGGTCGGCCTCGACAATCCCGCAGTCCCGCCTCGCTACGCGAGCACCTATTTCGCCCATACTTTCTCGGGCGGGTACGACGCCGGCTACTACTCCTACATCTGGAGCGAGGTCCTCGACGCGGACACTGTCGAATGGTTCAAGGAGAACGGCGGGCTGACCCGCGCCAACGGGGAACGCTTTCGCGATCGCCTGCTCGGAGTCGGCGGCACCAAGGATCCGCTGGACGCCTACCGAGACTGGCGTGGACGCGATGCCAGGCTGCAGCCGCTGCTGGACCGGCGGGGACTCAACTAGGGCGAGCCTGCCAGCGTCACTCGCCGAGGCACTGGCAAGCGGCCGGCCGGGTCACCGGCCGGCTGAGATCCCGTTTAGGCCGACTTCACCTGGCGGGTCTTGTGCAGCACCAATTCGGCCGGCGCGTTGTTCAACACTGTGTCACGCGTGATGATGACTCGCTCCACGTCGGTGCTGGACGGAACCTCGAACATGACCGGGCCAAGCACTTCCTCGAGAATGGCTCGCAGCCCGCGGGCACCGGTCTTGCGCAGCACGGCGAGGTCGGCGATGGCTT
>Ga0307487_1001196_pt1 | contig 18820 bp, 18 predicted proteins | sample CBIW12metaG_FD_203665 | JGI IMG/M metagenome (GOLD analysis project Ga0307487, IMG submission 203665) | Sea-ice brine microbial communities from Beaufort Sea near Barrow, Alaska, United States - CBIW 1.2 | ecosystem: Environmental > Aquatic > Marine > Coastal | place: USA: Alaska | collected... | reverse complement strand
CTAAAGTAATAAATGTGAAACGGATAGTTGCCGAAACAGGGGAAGGATCATTTGGTATTTTACCACAAAGGCTGGACTGTGTCGCTGCATTGGTACCGGGAATTTTTACTTATGAAACAGAAACAGACGGAGTTCAATATTTAGCCATTGATGAAGGTATCCTGGTAAAAGCAGGGCCGGAAGTACTGGTATCTGTTCGCAATGCCATTGGAGGGGCCAATCTCGGAAAGCTTCGGGAATCGGTAGAAAAGGATTTTGTGGAACTCGATGAAAATGAAAGAAAGGTCCGGTCTGTCATGGCGAAGCTGGAAAGCGGATTTATTTACAGCCTGGAAAAATTCAGTAAAGAATAAAATAATGGAACCTGCTGCAAATAGTAAAAAAGACGGGAATGTATTTAGTCAACAAGTGGGCGAAAAAGAAAGACGCAAACTGAAAGCTTTGCGCGAAAAAAAAAAGAGTGTTTGGTTTGGTTTGGGAATGTTTGGAATGGTGGGCTGGTCTGTCGCCGTCCCGACCTTGCTGGGAGCGATATTGGGAATTTGGTTGGATGAAATTTATCCCCAATCGTTTTCCTGGACCTTGACCTTTTTGATCATAGGTTTATTCATAGGTTGTCTGATAGCGTGGTTTTGGGTTGCCAATGAACATAGAGAAATGAATCCAAATAATAAAGATGAGGAGTTGAATCTAACTAAAGAGGAAAAAGATGAATGAAATAGTATACATGGTATTTGTGTTCACAGCCGGGTTAGTTTTAGGAATACTGTTCTTTGGAGGGCTTTGGCTCACCGTAAAAAAAGCGGTTATCTCCCAAAGCCCTGCATTATGGTTTATTGGCAGTTTCCTTATTCGGGTGAGTATAACTTTGGTTGGGGTTTATTACCTGTCCCAGGGAAGTTGGAAAAACCTTCTTATTTCTGTTACAGGGTTTATTATTGCCCGCAGCATCATCATTTACAAGACTAAATCTATTGACGAAAAGCCAATAGTATTAAAAAAAGAAACAAGTCATGAAGCTAAGTCCTGATGAAACTATTTTTTGGGAATATGGTTTTATTAATATTAATCTAACCATTGTTACAACCTGGGCATTAATGCTCATTCTGGTGATCTCATCAGGACTGATCACCAGGAACCTCAAAGCAGAAATTAATATTTCCCGCTGGCAATTGATCTTTGAGATAATCGTAATAATGATAAACAATCAAATCAAAGAAATAGGACTTGAAAGACCGGAAAAATTCATCGGGTTTATCGGGACTTTATTCCTGTTTATTGGTTTAGCCAATTTATGCATCATTTTTCCATGGTATCGACCACCAACAGGTTCTTTATCAACTACCGCGGCCCTGGCTATTTGTGTCTTTCTGTCTGTGCCTTATTTTGGCATTGGGAAGAAAGGCCTGGCAGGTTACCTGAAAAGTTACCTCAAACCAACTTTCATTATGTTGCCATTTAACTTAATTAGTGAGGTTTCACGAACCCTGGCCCTTGCTATAAGATTGTTTGGGAATATCATGAGTGGGGGAATGATCGTCGCCATACTTTTAACCATCTCGCCATTTATTTTTCCGGTTGTTATGAATGCTCTTGGCCTTCTCACAGGAATGGTGCAGGCTTATATTTTCAGCATTCTGGCAACAGTTTATATAGCTGCGGCGGTAAGGGTAAAAGCAATAAAATAACTATTAACTAAAAAGAGAAAAAAAAATGGATAATCTAACACTTATTGCAGTAGTCTCAATAATTACTGCCGGATTTACAACAGCAGTAGGAACTATGTTCCCTGCAATAAGCGAAGGGAGGGCGGTATCAAAAGCACTGGGTTCCATAGCCCAGCAGCCTGATGCTTCGCCCACTATTACAAGGACTTTATTTGTGGGATTGGCGATGATCGAGTCTACCGCTATTTATTGTTTTGTGCTTTCAATGATCCTGATTTTCGCTAACCCGTTCTGGAATCATTTCATTCAATAAAATATACATTATGCAAATTGATTGGTTTACAGTAATTGCCCAGATAATTAACTTCCTCATTTTAGTGTGGTTGCTCAAACGATTTCTATATAAGCCAATTCTTAATGCCATTGAAGAACGCGAAAACAAGATCGCTTCTCAACTTGAAGATGCCGAATCAAAAAAAGAAGAAGCTCAAAAGGAACAGGATGAATTCAGACAAAAAAATGAAGATTTTGAACATAAAAAGAAGGAATTAATGAAAAATGCCGTTGAGGAATCTGAAGAAAAACGTCAGAAACTCCTTGAAGAAGCGAGGAATGAAGCCAACGAATTTCGTTCACAACTTAAAAAATCTTCAGAAGAAGACCAACAGAATCTCAGCCAGGAAATCGAGCAAAAGGTGCAGCAGGAAGTTTTCGCTATTACAAGAAAAACACTTTCAGACCTTGCTTCCCTGGATTTGGAGGAACAAACTGTGAGGGTCTTCATCAGGAGGTTAAACGAATTGAAAGAAGATGAAAAGAAGCAATTCCTGGAGGCATTTAAATCCAAGTCGGATCCAATTTTGGTACGAAGCGCATTTGATCTTCCTTCAAAACAAAAAACTGAAATTCAAAATACCATTGCTGAAATTTTGGGGACCGAAACCCAATTTCAATATAAAACCGTACCGGAATTAGTGAGTGGCATAGAACTTACGGCAAACGGATTTAAACTGGCCTGGAGTATTTCAGAGTACCTGAATTCTCTGGAGAAAAATATTTCGGAAACAATAAAAGAAAAAACCAAAACAGGATCAGAAAAACAATAAGATGCCTTCAGGGGAATTAAATAAAACTTTAAAGAGGACCTTCGATGAATTAAGTCGTAGCAGGGAAAATTACGTTCCATCTTTTACACCCCGCGAAATTGGTTATGTGATGAGCGTATCCCCCGGCGTGGTCAGGGTTTCCGGACTTCAAGGTGCCGGATTTGAAGAACTGCTGAAGTTTCCTAATGATTTATTTGGAATTGCCTATAACCTTGATGAAAATGAAATAGGCGTGATCCTTCTGGGTGAAAATACGGATTTGAGCGTGGGCGATGAGGTAGAACGCACAGGACGTGTGTTGGATATTCCTGTTGGAGAGGGCTTGATTGGCAGAGTGATCGATCCATTGGGAAATCCCTTGGATGACAAAGGAAATATAGCCTTTAACAAACGTTTGCCAATTCAACGCCCTGCACCTGCTATTATGGATCGCGCGGAGGTGAGAGTTCCATTACAAACGGGATTAAAAGTTGTGGATGCTTTGATCCCCATTGGCCGTGGGCAACGCGAATTGATCCTGGGTGACCGTCAAACAGGCAAGACCGCCATTGCAATTGACACCATCCTCAATCAGCACGATAAAAATGTGATTTGTGTTTACTGCGCCATAGAGCAGCGTTCATCATCGGTTGCCAAAGTAATCGCGAATCTGGAAGACAAAGGAGCGATGGAATACACCGTGGTGGTTGTTGCTGAAGGGAACAACACCCCCGGATTAAAATATATAGCGCCATATGCGGCTACCAGTATTGCAGAATATTTTATGGAGCAAGGCAAGGATGTGCTTATTGTTTATGACGACCTCACTCATCATGCCCGCGCTTATCGCGAACTTTCCCTTTTGCTGAGAAGGCCACCGGGACGTGAAGCATTTCCGGGCGATATTTTTTATATACATTCAAAATTACTGGAAAGAGCGACTCATTTAAGCGAAGAACTTGGTGGAGGGTCCCTCACTGCACTGCCAATTATAGAGACCGAAGCTCAAAATATTTCTGCCTATATTCCTACAAATCTTATTTCCATAAATGATGGTCAACTTTATCTTTCCCCGAAGTTATTTGAATTGGGTGTATTGCCGGCGGTTGATATTGGAAAATCTGTTTCCCGTGTTGGGGGCAAAGCCCAATTGCCCGCCTTTCGTTCCATAACCGGTAGCTTAAAACTCGCATATTCCCAATTTGAAGAACTGGAAAGTTTTGCCCGTTTCGGGACCCGCCTGGATGATGATACAAAAAAGAAGATCACCCATGGAGAACGAATTCGCGAAGGTCTGAAACAACCGGAACTCAAGCCAATGTCGGTTCCCGAACAAATTATGATCCTTCTTGCATTAACAAGCGGGCTTTTTGATACGATCCCTCTTGACAAAATCCGGAAGGCTGAGGTTTCCTTATTGGAAAGCAGCAATGAGCTCCCCGAGGAAATTTTAGATCGGTTATTTTCGGACAAAAAATTGAGCGATGCCGACCGACAGTCAATCCTGGAAATTGCGGATGAGAAGCTCTCCTCTTTTCAGGAGAAACCGGAACCAAAAAAAACCAGAAGTTAATGGACACTTTAGAGAGTTTACGCAGAAAACTGGCAGGAGCAGGAGACCTCAAAGCGGTCGTCCGGACCATGAAAACCATGGCTGCTTCAAATATTGGACAATATGAGTCGGCGGTAAATTCACTGGGAGATTACTACCGTACCGTAACCTTGGGGGTTTTCGCCTTCTTTAGGGAAGAGAATATCAATCTAAACCGCGAAGATACATCCCGAAAAAAAATCGAGGCAAAATCAATTTGCGCTATTGTTTTTGGATCAGATCAAGGCCTTGTAGGGCCTTTTAATGATTCCCTTTCCGATTTTGTTTCTAACTCCCTCCGGGAATTTCCGGGTGAAAAAGAAATCTGGGCAGTAGGTGAGCGTATTCAATTCCGATTGTTGGATCTCGGATTTGATATCACAAAACTTTTTTCCGTTCCAAATTCGGTGAACGCTATTTCCGTTCTGGTTAGAGAAATATTGATCAAAAGTCTCGAAAATTTTGAAACCGAAAATTTGAAGGAATATTACCTGTTTCATAACCAACCAAAATCAGCTACTGGCTATAAACCTGTAATGCATAAATTGTTGCCATTGGATAAAGAATGGGTGCATGTTTTAGGTGTACAGGACTGGCCAACAAAAAATTTGCCGCAGGTTGCAGGAGGGAAAGGCTCAACCCTGAAGGCACTCATCCGGGAATTTCTTTTTGTCTCTTTGTTCAAAGCAAGTGCGGAATCTTCGGTCAGTGAAAACTCAAGTCGGTTGTCCGCTATGCAGCGTGCGGAAAAAAATATTGATGAAATGTTGGATGATCTTGGCCATAAGTTCCATCAGATGCGCCAAAGTGCAATTGATGAAGAATTGTTTGATTTGATCTCCGGATTTGAAGCTTTGAAAGAAGATTCCAAAAATAGAATTAAAAAAACCCAATGATTTACGGATGAAATATCAGGTTATTTTGACTACGACGAAAATGAAATGAACCCTAATGAAAATTGGAACTGCCAGAAAACAATACTAACCCTTCACCTCCACCTCAACATCTTCGGTTTTGATCGTGGAAAGCAATTCCAATTTTCCCTCTTCAAAGAGCTCGTCAAGATTGCACAAATCGGTATTAAAATCGTCTATTTTATAATTGTTGTAATCCACAAAACGCATTCCCATGATAATTCGGGGATTATTGGCCTCCCTAAACCGGATTCCTCCTTCGTTCTCCATAAATTTATAAGCCAGGTAATCTATCGTAAATTTGTCTTTGTGGATCCAATACAGGAATTCATCGTGATGATCGGCACCTCCACCTTCCTGTTGAAAGGTAATCTTCAATTGATAATAGGGTTCTCCATTAATTTCAGCATCGCCTACCAGCTTTTTATTTACCGCCTTATCATTTAGTCCATAGGGCAATTGCGCAAAGTAGTGAACGGAATTTACACTGCCTGAATAACGAACCGCCATGGAATCCGGGACATTTATCAAACTATCGTTTTTAAACCTCTGAAAACCGGTATTGCTCAACACATCCCTGAAGGTTCCTGTAGAGTCTGAAATAATTCGTTCCAGTTGAAATTCTCCTCCATTCCGGATGCTTTTATAGGTGTTATCTCTAAACTTAAACTGAACTGTGGCTCTTTTAAAAATATCACCTCCAGCATTTTCAATGGTTTTGGTGATAATTTCATCAGCAGAGATCGCTTCTTTTTCTTCCTGACAGGAAGTGACAAAGAGCGCTAATATTAAAACAATAAGATATTTCATATATATTTTTAAAATTATTGCAAAGGTAAACAAATCGGGGAAACAAAAATTATGGGCAGGATTCCCCATGTTCAACAATTTATTTCAACCATTGATTTCCCGAAGTTGTTGAACATCCAACAAATCCTTTGGTCGGCCTTCTCTAATTTTACTTTCTATTAAATCTGAAATTGTCAAAATATTAATCTTAGCCAGTTTATTTTTGTCAATTTCAACCGTTTCACTTGAAACATAGTCTCTTCGAAGGTTTTATTCAATGAAAATCTGGTTATTAATTCAATGTCAAAATCCAGTGGACTGAATTTGCCGAGAATAACTTCAAAAAAGTTTCCCGCTGTTGTTAATTACTTTCAGCTTTTGTTCTGAATAAAATTTCCATTCAGTAAGGTTAATGAAAAATTGATATTTATTTCATTTTCAAAATTTACAAATACATTATGCCTTATATTAAAGAAAGCTTGCTATTTTTGTGCTTCTATGAATAATACCATCAAAATAAAAAACCGCAAGGCAAAGTTTGAATTCGAATTCCTGGATAAACACATTGCAGGGATCAAACTTTCCGGAACAGAGATAAAGGCTATCCGAATGGGTAAAGCAGCTATCACCGAGAGTTTTTGCGAATTTCACAACCATGAGCTTTTTGTGATCAATATGACTGTTGAAGAATATTCACACGCCAGCCACTTCAATCACAATCCAAAAAGCGAACGCAAACTCCTTATGAAACGCCGTGAACTAAGGAAACTTGAAAAAGAGGTTAAAAATTCAGGGCTTACCATTGTTCCTTTGCTATTGTTCATCAATGAGCGCGGACTTGCAAAACTTCAAATAGCTCTTGCCAAGGGTAAAAAGATCTACGATAAACGCGAAACCATCAAAGACCGCGAAAGCAAGGTCCGTCTGGCCCGGATCAAAAAAGATTTTAACTAAAGCTCTCCGCACATTTATTTAAAAACCCTAATTTGGCTTTGGTTAAACTCCGCTAAATGATTCGCAGATTACAGCTTGCAATATTATTGATTTTCCTTTCAAATTTCGTGTTTTCGCAGGTTATCGGCACTGTGACCGATACCGGTGACCAACTTCTCCCCTATGTAAACATTTATACAGAAGATGGTTTAAAAGGCACTACAACCAATGAAGAAGGTGCCTACGAACTAAAATTAACCCAACCCGGGAATTACACGCTGATTTTTCAATTCTTAGGCTATGAAAGCCTGCGGAAACATGTGAAAATTGAAAGTTTTCCCTATAAGTTGGACGTCAAACTTACTCCCGAGATTACCAATCTGGAAGAAGTTACGGTGAATGCTGATGAAAATCCTGCTGATAAAATTATCCGCAATGCCATTGACGATCGCAAGAAAAACCTGGCAAAAATAGAACAATACACCGCAGATTATTATTCACGAGGTTTATGGCGAATCAAAAATGCCCCGGAAAAGATCCTTGGGCAGGAGATCGGTGATTTGGGTGGCGGGCTGGATTCTACCCGAAGCGGCATAGTTTACTTAAGCGAAACAATTTCAGAAATCACCTATAAAGCCCCGGACGGTTTTAAGGAAAAGATTCTCGCCTCTAAAGTGAGTGGAAACGACAACGGCTTTAGTCTTAATTCTGCACAGGAATCTGATTTTACATTTTACAGAAATACGGTAGATATCAATGCTAAGATTGTTTCACCAATAGCCGATTACGCCTTTAATTATTACAATTACATCCTGGAAGGGGTGTTTTATGACGATGCCGGTCACCTCATCAATAAGATCCAAGTGATTCCCAAGCGCCCGAAAGACAGGGTTTTCTTTGGAACAATTTATATCGTTGAAGATTCCTGGCAAATCTATGGCGTAGAACTCAAAACAACGGGGGAAGCACTTCAATTCACTCCCATTGAAGTGCTCACATTTACTCAAAATTTCAAATATTCAGATGCCAATAAATTCTGGATAAAAATCTCACAAACCGTCGATTTTAGCTTTGCGATGTTCGGAATTTCCGGGGATGGAAGATTTACGGCGGTTTACAGCAATTATAACTTCAATCCCAATTTTGTAAAAACCACCTTTTCCCGGGAGGTGTTGACTTTTGCCGATGCTGCAAACAAAAAAGATTCCCTGTTTTGGCAGAAAATCAGGCCTGTACCCTTAACCAGTGAGGAATTGATCGATTATATTCGGAAGGACAGCATTCAAATCCTTCGAAAATCAAAAAAATATCTGGATTCTGTAGATGCCGTCAGCAACAAATTCGAACTATCCAAGGCCCTTTTCGGTTACAGTTTCAGCAATTCATATCAAAAGCGAAATTTCAGGATCTCCTCCCCGCTTTTCGGAACTCATTTCAATACAGTTCAGGGTTGGAATACTTCTGTCAATCTCAATTTTAGGCAAAATCAGGATGAGAACTTCGGAAAATACTGGCGTATTTTCAGCTCAATAAATTATGGTTTTGGGGATGAAAGATTCAGGATCACAGGCGGATTTCAGAAAAAATTCAACAATTCTTCCAGACCAATTTTAATCATCACGGGAGGAATTGAAACAACTCAAATCAATAATACTGAACCAATTTCAGAGAGAATAAACAGCATAACCAGTTTGTTTTTTGAAAGGAATTACCTAAAATTATACCAGCGAAAATTTGCCGAAATAGCCTGGCAACAGGAAGTCTTTAACGGACTTCAGGTTTTTGCAGATCTCGGTTTTCAGGATCGTTCGGCTTTGTTCAATACCACACATCAATCCTGGATCAACCGGGATAAAATAGAAACCACTTCCAATAATCCGCTGCAACCGGAAAATTTTGGTTCGGCTCCTTTTACCGATCATCATATTTTTAAATTCAACCTGGTAGGAAAAATCGATTTTGATCAGAAATATTTGAGTTATCCCGATGGGAAGTTCAATATCAATTCAAATAAATACCCAACGCTCTATTTGGCTTATGAAAAAGGTTTTGGTTCTGATATAAATGAATATAATTTTGACCAGATCCGCGCTTCGGTTACACAGGAGATCAGTTTGGGAAATAAAGGAACTTTCAGTTACAATTTAAAGGCCGGAACTTTTTTGGAGACGGGAAACATCGCGTTTTTGGATTATCAGCATTTTAACGGAAACCAGACCCGGATAGGAGACGGAAATTACTTGAACAAATTCCATTTACTCCCCTATTATGACTTCAGCACAAATCAAAATTATTTTGAAGGACATATAGAACAGGATTTTAAAGGCTGGATCCTGGGAAAAATCCCTCTTATCAATAAACTAAATTACAATTTGATCTTGGGCACCCACTTTCTGGCGACCAAAAACAACAAAACCTATTCCGAAGTTTCGGTGGGAATAGACAATCTGGGATTCGGAAAATACCGGTTATTGAGACTGGATTACGCAGTTTCAAATTTTGAAGGAAACCGGCAGGGAGCCTTTATCTTCGGATTAAAGTTTTTAGGGATATTGGAGTGACGATTTCCTCAATTCTTATCTTCCAGTAATGGCACAAAGCGAAAATCGCCGTATTCCTTTTTGTCAAATTCCTTAATGGATTTTCTGACAAAAAGTGTCATTATCTGCACATTCTCACCAATGGGGATCACCAGACGGCCCCCAACTTTTAACTGGCTCAGCAATGCATTTGGCACAAAAGGCGCTCCGGCGGTGACAATAATTTTATCATAGGGGGCATATTCCGGTAAGCCTTTATAGCCATCACCAAAACTCAAATATTTAGGTCTGTAACCAATTTTGGAAAGGAATATCTTGGTTTTCTTGTACAATTCCTGTTGGCGTTCTATACTGTAAACTTTAGCTCCCAATTCGCATAAAACCGCAGTTTGATAACCACTGCCAGTTCCTATTTCCAGCACGGTATTTCCTCTTTTAATTTCAAGCAATTCGGTTTGAAATGCAACGGTATAGGGCTGTGAGATAGTTTGGTCTGCCGCAATTGGAAAAGCCTTGTCCTGGTAGGCATGGTCTTCAAAACTACTGTCCATGAACAAATGCCTTGGAATGCTTTTTATGGCCTCCAGCACTTTTTTATCCTTTACACCTTTGGCCGCCACAATTGCTGCCAATTGTTGTCTTTTTCCTTTATGTTTGAACGTATCCCTGAGCACTTTTAGAAAACTTTTAGCGTATAAAATTAAACAAACTATTTAGAGCATTCAAAGTAAGTTTTAATTATTATTTAATGCCAGTCGTAACTCATTTACAACCAAAATGGTATTGGCTTTAGCACAAGAAAGGCTATTTTTGTGTAAAATTTAAAAATATGCTTAAAGTTGGTGTAATTGGAGCAGGTCACCTTGGAAAAATCCATTTGAGACTGCTACAGGAATCTTCAAAATATGAATTGGTTGGTTTTTTTGATGCCAACCGGGAATTAGCCACTTCCATTGAAAAGGAATTTGGATATAAAAGTTTTAAATCTGAAGAAGAATTGATCGCTTCAGTTGAAGTGATTGACGTGGTAACACCTACCATCACGCATTTTGGAGTTGCAAAAAAAGCAATTACGGCCGGGAGACACTTGTTTGTTGAAAAACCCATCACCTCCACCTATGAGGAAGCTGAAGAACTTATTGCCCTTGCAAAAAATCACAAGGTCAAGGGACAGGTAGGACATGTGGAGCGTTTTAATCCCGCATTTCGGGCCGTTGCAGATAAAATCGAGAAGCCCATGTTTATTGAGGCCCACAGGTTGGCCGAATTCAATCCCCGGGGCACTGATGTTCCCGTGGTTCTGGATTTGATGATCCACGATATTGATGTGATCTTAAGCGTTGTCAAATCCAAGGTGACAAGCATTCATGCCAGCGGGGTATCAGTAATAAGTGAAACCCCCGATATTGCCAATGCCCGAATCCAGTTTGAAAATGGCTGTGTGGCAAATTTAACCGCAAGTCGTATTTCCCTTAAAAATATGCGAAAAGCGCGATTCTTTCAACGCGACGCCTATATTTCTGTCGATTTTCTTGAACGAAAATGTGAAGTGGTAAAAATGAAAGATGTTCCGGAAAATCCCGATGATTTTGCAATGATCCTGCAAAATGCTGAAGGGATTAAAAAACAGATCTATTTTGACAATCCTAAAATAGAAGAGCAAAATGCTATTTTAGAGGAGTTGGAAACCTTTGCTGATGCCATCCAGAATAATACAACTCCAATTGTAACCTTAGAGCAGGGTTCAGAAGCATTGCGCATTGCAAACCAGGTGATAGAAAGTTTTAGCAATTAAAGGCCATTATGGGTATTAATAAAAACAAATATCAGCACATAAATTTTAAGTAAAACTATTGACTTATTAAATAATATCTAAATGAAAAATATAGCAGTTATAGGAGCCGGAACTATGGGCAACGGGATAGCACATACCTTTGCACAATTTGGCCATAAAGTACATCTTATCGATATTTCCAAGGAAAGCCTTCAGAAAGGGATGGATACCATTTCCAAAAACCTAGACAGAATGGTTGCCAAAGGAAAAATAACAGAGGATGAAAAAAAGGAAACCTTAAAAAATATAACTACTCATATTGATATTCCCTCGGGAGTGAAAAATGTCGGCTTGATAATAGAAGCCGCAACAGAAAATTTAAAATTAAAAATGGAGATCTTCAAGCAACTGGACAAAAGTGGAGCTGAAGATACCATACTTGCAACAAATACTTCGTCCATTTCCATCACTCAATTAGCTGCAGGAATTTCCAATCCCGGCCGCGTTATTGGGATGCACTTTATGAATCCTGTTCCCGTGATGAAATTGGTTGAAATTATCCGCGGTTATAATACTTCCGATAAGGTTACAAATACCATCATGAAGCTTTCGGAAAAACTGGATAAAGTTCCTGTAGAAGTTGAGGATTATCCCGGATTTGTAGCCAACCGGATTTTGATGCCAATGATCAATGAGGCCATTGAAACTTTATACAATGGCGTGGCAGGCGTTTACGAAATAGACACTGTGATGAAGCTGGGAATGGCCCACCCGATGGGACCATTACAACTCGCAGATTTTATAGGATTGGATGTATGCCATTCCATAATGAAAGTGATGTTCGACGGATTTAAAAACCCAAAATATGCTCCATGTCCATTGTTGACAAATATGGTAAATGCCGGTAAATTAGGGATTAAATCCGGGGAAGGTTTTTACGACTATTCTGAAAGCAGAAAAGCTGAAAAAATCTCTGATCAGTTTTTAAAATAGAAAATTAGGGAAAAGAGAAAAGAAAAAAAATCTCAGGACACTTTGGGACCAATTCTAAAATCTCAATTCTCATATCTAATATCTCAATTAATAACAGATTTTGGCAAAAATTCATCCGTTCAAAGCAGTCAGACCCCCAAGGGACAAAGCGGGACTTGTGGCATCCCGGCCTTATGAAGATTACAGTATTGGAGAACTCACCGCTGAGTTGAAATACAACCCGTTTTCGTTTTTGCACATTATCAATCCGGGGTATAAATTTCAGCATGAAATTACAGGTAAAAAACGCTTTCAACTGGTGAAAAACCGATATCTGGAATTTAAAGAGTCAAAAATTTTCATTAAGGATGAAGAGCCGTGTTATTATTTCTATAAAATTATAACCCGAAAAAATATTTTTTCCGGGATTATTGCGGCTGCCAGTGTTCAGGATTACGAGAGCAACATCATCAAAAAACACGAAGATACCATCTCCCACCGCGAAACCCTGTTTAAGGATTATTTGAAAGAAGTTGGCTTTAATACCGAGCCGGTACTCTTAACCTATCCAGATTCTGAGGTTATCAATAGCTTGATCAAACAAGCCATGAAAAGTATTCCCGAATATGAGTTTTCAACTCATAACAAGGAAACCCATTATTTGTGGAAAATTTGTGAGCCTGAGGTAGTAGACCAAATTAAAGCCGAGTTTGAGCGAATGCCTTTCCTTTACATAGCCGATGGTCACCACCGTAGCGCTTCCTCTGCCCTTTTGGCAAAAGAATCCAAGGAGTCCAACCCAAATCATACCGGGGAGGAACCTTATAACTATTTTATGAGTTTTCTGATTGCCGAAAGCAATTTGAAAATTCACGAGTTTACCAGACTTGTAACCGATCTAAATGGTTTGAGCAAGGAAGAATTCCTGATTTGGCTGGATGGATCCTTCCGAATTGAAAATCGAGGTATTGAGGTTTATTCCCCTTCTAAAAAACATCATTTTAATATGTATTTAGACGGTGAATTTTATTCGCTTTATCTGCGTAAAACGAATTATGTATTTACCGATTCGTTAAGCACTTTGGATACCTACATTTTATATGAAAAGGTTTTAAAGCCCATTTTAGGTATTGAGGATTTAAGAAATGATAGCCGGATTGCTTATATTCACGGGAAGAATGATTTAATTGAAATAAAAGCCAAAATTGACAGCGGAGAATTTGCCGTAGGTTTTGGAATGCTCCCTTTAACAATTGAAGAAATAAAACAGGTAGCCGATGAAGGTTTGACCATGCCGCCAAAGAGCACTTATATTGAACCAAAACTGAGAAGCGGGCTCACCATTTATGAATTTTAAACCTTCAGCAAAAGATGCTTTCATTTTACAGAAGGCACAGAATTAGCTTTATTTTAAAAAGCTTTTTTTAAATTTACAATATGAACATTTCAGAAAACATTCAAAAATATAAAGAAGAATTAGGCCAGGAAGTTACCTTGGTAGCGATTTCAAAAACAAAACCAATCAGTGATATTTTGGAGGCTTACAAGTCCGGGCAGCGTATTTTTGGAGAGAACAAAATCCAGGAAATGACCGGGAAATGGGAAGCCTTACCCAAAGACATTGAATGGCATATGGTTGGAAACGTGCAACGCAATAAGGTGAAATATATGGCGCCGTATGTGAATCTTGTTCATACCGTAGACAGTTTAAAATTGTTGAAAGAAATCAATAAAGAGGCGAGGAAAAATGAACGGAATATTTCCTGCCTTCTGCAGATAAAAATCGCCGAGGAAGATTCAAAATCCGGTATCAGCGCTGAAGAAGCAAAGGGAATTCTAAATTCAGAAGAATTTTTGAATATGCAGAATGTAAAAGTTGTTGGCCTGATGGGAATGGCCACATTTACAGAGGATATGGAACAGGTGAGAAAAGAATTTCAAGCTTTAAATTCGGTTTTCAAGGAGTTTAAAATAAACTATCCGCAGCTAAAGATCCTTTCCATGGGAATGAGCGGGGATTATAAAATTGCCGTAGACTGCGGCAGTAATATGGTGAGAATAGGAAGTTCCATATTTGGCGTAAGATAAGCCCCCCAACCCCCGAAGGGGGAGTAAAAGTCACTCCTCCTTCGGAGGAATTTAAAAAAATAAAAAGAAAATGAAAATGAAAATGAGTTTATATAGAATGAATAGTTTGTTAAACAAGAAAAATTCCCCCATAAGGGGTTAGGGAGTTATGTACGCAATATTGGACATAGAAACAACAGGAGGAAAATACAATGAAGAAGGTATTACCGAAATTGCCATTTATAAATTTGACGGACAAAAGATAGTCGATCAATTTATAAGTCTGGTGAATCCGGAACAGCCTATTCAACCCTTTGTTGTTGGCCTTACGGGCATTAATAACGAAATGCTGCGCAATGCCCCCAAATTTTACGAGATTGCAAGACGCGTTGTTGAAATTACAAGTGATTGCATTGTGGTGGCCCATAACGCACAATTTGACCATCGTATATTACGCATGGAATTTCGTCGGCTGGGATTTGATTTTGAGAGAAAAACCCTCTGTACGGTAGAACTCTCGAAAATTTTGATTCCGGAACAGCCATCCTATAGTCTGGGAAAATTAGTGCGCGCATTGGGAATTCCGGTTACCGACAGGCACCGGGCAAGTGGAGATGCATTGGCGACAATTAAATTGTTTAAAATGCTGCTAACAAAAGATTCCCATAAAACCATTCTCAAAGAGAATGTCAAGAATGAGCCTTCGGGGCGAATGGACACGAAATTAATTCAAATGTTGGATGACCTGCCTTCAATTACAGGGGTTTATTATTTGCATAATAAAGCTGGGGAAATCATCTATATAGGAAAAAGCAGGAATATCAGAAAAAGAGTGAGCCAGCATTTTACCACCGACCAACGCCTGGCCAAGGAAATCCAAAAAGAAGTGTCCTCGGTAAGTTTTGAAGCTACGGGAAATGAATTAATTGCCCTCTTAAAAGAAAACGAAGAAATAAAACAGAACAAACCCAAATATAATAAGGCATTAAAAAGATCCATTTTCAACTATGCACTTTACCAGTTTACGGATGAAAACGGATATATCAATTTACAAATAGGCAAAGCCGATGCCCGGAAAAAGAACATCACCACTTTCACCAGTTTAAAACAGGCAAAAAACGTGTTGCATACAATGGTGGATTCTTCCCAGCTTTGCCTTCGTTTATCGGGATTGCAGGCCGGAAAGGGAAGTTGCTTCAACTATAGCGTTAAAACCTGTAAGGGAGCTTGTATAGGTGAGGAATCACCTTCAGAATATAATGAAAAGGTTTTGGAAATAATTAAAAGATACAGTTATAACAATCAAAATATGTTGGTGATAGACCGCGGGCGCGAGGTAGATGAAAAAAGCGCATTGCTGGTAGAAGAGGGTGTATTTATAGGAATTGGTTATTTCAATTTGAATTATCAGCTAAATAATATCGATATTGTTCGAAATATAATAACTCCCATGACAAACGACCGGGATGCCAGGCACATTATTCAAAGTTATTTAAGGAAAAACAGGAAGCTTAAGATCATTCAACTCAATCCATAATAAATTCCTTAATTTGGAAGAAAGCCAAACCGAAAAACAGAAAACCTCTAATTGGAAATTCTCGCTTCACAGAATAATTTATGAGGCAGATACCCCAATGGGGAAATTGTTCGATCTTGTCCTGCTGGTTGTAATTATATTAAGCATTGCCCTGGTAATGCTGGAGAGCATTGCCGAATTTAACATAAAATACTCAAGGGAATTCTATTTTGCAGAATGGATAATAACCTTCCTCTTTACTGTTGAATATATACTTCGGATAATCACTATCAACAAACCGAAAAAATATATTTTTAGTTTTTACGGAATTATAGATTTGCTTTCTACCCTTCCATCCTATCTCGCTTTTTTTATTGGTGGTTTTAATATGCTTTTTGCCCTTCGTGCACTAAGACTTCTCAGGATTTTCCGGGTTTTAAAAATTACCCGATATATAGGAGAATCCAATAAATTGATGCAAGCACTGCGGGATAGCCGGGCCAAGATTTTTGTTTTCCTGTTTGCCGTAATTATTATAACCATAATTATGGGTACCATAATGTATTTGGTGGAAGGACCGGAAAATGGATTTACAAGTATTCCCATAAGTATTTATTGGAGCATAGTGACCCTTACCACCGTTGGATATGGCGATATCCATCCGGGAACCCCATTAGGTCAATTCATCGCCTCGTTTATCATGATCACAGGTTATGGGGTAATAGCAGTTCCAACAGGAATTGTAAGCGCTGAACTTACAAGGGGAAGTCACAAGGAAGTCCATTTAAATACCCAGGCTTGTTCTAATTGCAATGAGAGCAAACATCTTGACGGCGCCAAATTTTGCCATAACTGCGGACATAAACTAAATGAACACTAAGTATCTTATAAGTATTGTAGGACCAACTGCAATAGGAAAAACAGCTCTTAGCATCAAGCTGGCCAAAGCTTTTGACACTGAAATCCTCTCTGCCGATTCCCGTCAATTTTTTAGGGAAATGAGCATAGGAACGGCTGCACCTTCTAAAAAGGAATTGGCAGCCGCACCGCATCATTTTATACATCTCAAATCTATTGAAGAGGATTACTCTGTAGGCGATTTTGAGAAGGATGCTTTGGCAAAAACCGAAGAATTGTTCAAAAAACACAAGATGCTAATTCTTGTTGGCGGGAGTGGACTCTATGTAAAAAGTTTATTGGAAGGTCTGGACGATTTTCCCGAGGTTGATCCTGATATCAGGATGGAACTTAATGAACAATTCGCTGAACTTGGCCTCGAACCTTTAAAGAAGCAATTGCAAAGCCTGGATCCTGTGTATTATGAAAAAATGGACAGCGATAACCCGCATCGTGTGATAAGGGCCCTGGAAATATGCCTGGGCACGGGAAAATCTTTTTCGTCGTTTTTAGATCAACCCAAAACAAAACGTCCTTTCAAAAACATTTCCATAGGGCTCACTGCGCCACGGGAGGAAATTTACGAACGTATTAACCGGCGCGTTGATATTATGATGGACGAGGGATTGCTGGAAGAGGCTGAGGGCCTATATTCAAAACGTAAATTAAACGCGCTCAACACTGTGGGCTACAAAGAATTATTTGCTTTTCTTGAAGGAAGGGTGAATTTGGAGGAAGCAGTGGAAGAGATCAAGAAAAATACCCGCCGTTTTGCAAAGCGCCAGCTCACCTGGTTTAGAAAAGACAAGAATATTCATTGGTTCGATTATAAGACTCCCGCTCAAGAGATCATCGATTTTATAAAGGCCGAAATTTATTAAAGCAAAAGTTTTAATAAATTATCACCCTGATGATTCTAATTCCCCGTGATGTGTACAATTTTAAAATATAAACAGCCTGCTGCAAACTGCGCAGATCCATTGAATATTCAATTTGGTTTTCTGAATAGGTTTCGGTTAAAACATATCTCCCACGTGCATCATAAACCTCTACCTTTTCAATACTCCAACCGGATGGCGTATCAAAAGTAAAGGGCCCCGGAGTTGGGTTTGGATAAATAAAGATGTGTTCATAAGTTTCTTCTGAAGGTGGGATAACAGCAATAACTTTAATTGTAACTATAACTTCATTCGAATCAACATTCCCGTCAGTGGCGACATAACTTAAGCTATCTTCTCCGTAGAATCCAGAATTCGGAACATAGCTAAAGGATCCATCTGTATTTAAATTAACATAGCCATTACTGGGTTGGGTTTGAATTATGGCTGTAAGCGCATCATTATCGGCATCGCTATCATTACCTAAAACTCCGGGTGCAGCAATCGTTAAGACAACATCTTGATTTGTATTATAATTATCGTCAGTGGCTATAGGAGCAGTGTTTGATGGAACAACCTCATATATCGTAATAGTAACAATGGCAACATTGGAGTTTACAGTGCCATCATTCGAAGCATATGTAAAAGTATCTGTTCCAAAAAATCCACTATTTGGACTATAAACAAATGAACCATCCGCATTCAAAGTCACTCTTCCATTGGTAGGTTGACTTTGAAGAATTGCTGTAAGCGCATCATTATCGGCATCGGTGTCATTACCTAAAACTCCGGGTGCAGCAATCGTTAAGACAACATCTTGATTTGTATTATAATTATCGTCAGTGGCTATAGGAGCAGTGTTTGATGGAACAACCTCATTTACCGTAATAGTAACAATGGCAACATTGGAGTTTACAGTGCCATCATTCGAAGCATATGTAAAAGTATCTGTTCCAAAAAACCCACTATTTGGACTATAAACAAATGAACCATCCACATTCAAAGTCACTGTTCCATTGATAGGTTGACTTTGAAGAATTGCTGTAAGCGCATCATTATCGGCATCGGTGTCATTACCTAAAACTCCGGGTGCAGCAATCGTTAAGACAACATCTTGATTTGTATTATAATTATCGTCAGTGGCTATAGGAGCAGTGTTTGATGGAACAACCTCATATATCGTAATAGTAACAATGG
>Ga0307487_1001194_pt1 | contig 18864 bp, 17 predicted proteins | sample CBIW12metaG_FD_203665 | JGI IMG/M metagenome (GOLD analysis project Ga0307487, IMG submission 203665) | Sea-ice brine microbial communities from Beaufort Sea near Barrow, Alaska, United States - CBIW 1.2 | ecosystem: Environmental > Aquatic > Marine > Coastal | place: USA: Alaska | collected... | reverse complement strand
GGCTGGAACGATCCACGCATTTTCCAGAGTCTGGACTATGCAAACGTGCAGGGCTATGACTTGCACGGTGCGTGGTCTCCCACGCTGACCGGTCACCAGATCAACCTTTACGACGACCCCACGGACACGCGCGCCGCAGACGCGCAGTTCTCTGTTGATAAGGCGATCAAGCAGTACACCCAAGCGGGAGTCGCGCCTGAGCAACTGGGAATGGGCCTCGCTATGTTTGGCCGCGGCTGGAAGGGCGCAACACAGGCCGAACCCTGGGGTGACGCCACTGGCGCTGCTCCGGGCACGTGGGAAGCTGGCAACGAGGACTACGACAAGCTGAAGAACTTCGGCACCAGCTATTACGACGCCAACGTGGTCGCCTCATGGAGGTACGACGGAAACCAGTGGTGGTCAATTGACGACACGAAGACCGTGTCCGCAAAGGCAGACTACGTTCGTGCAAAGGGCTTGGGCGGAGTCATGTGGTGGGAGCTCGACGGTGACCGCAATGGAGTGCTTCCTGCGGCCGCATTTGCGAAGCTAGGTACGGGCGCCGCTGGCCCCGTGGACGGTGGACCTATCATCACGCCTACTCCGGACCCGACGGTGACGCCGGATCCAGACCCCACGGTCACTCCAGACCCGGACCCGACGGTGACGCCGGACCCCGATCCGACCGACCCGCCAAATAACTGCGCAAGCGGTGCTTGGGACACCGCTACCGCCTATAACGGCGCCGCGCTTGTCACCTACAACGGTCACACGTACGAAGCCAAGTGGTGGACGCAGGGCGACACACCAGGAGTGGGGGAGTGGGGCCCGTGGAAGGACCTCGGCGTTTGCGGCGACGTGAACCCGACGCCCGATCCCACCGTCACCCCCGACCCGGATCCGACGGTGACGCCGGACCCGGATCCGACGGATCCGCCCAACCAGTGCTCGGCCGCTTGGTCCGCATCGCAGGTCTACGTAGGAGGTGCCACCGCAACTTACGGCGGCCACAGCTACGAGGCCAAGTGGTGGACGCAGGGCGACACACCAGGAGTGGGCGAATGGGGCCCGTGGAAGGACCTTGGCGCTTGCTAGCCAGTTCCCTCAAGCGGACGCTCCCCGTCGCACTCGCCGTGAGCTTGCTCACGGCGGGATGCGCGGGGGGCGTCTCCGCGCCAGGTGATGAATCGACTGACGTCGGTGACACCTCCTCTGCAAGTGTGACCGAATCGATATCGTTGATGCCAGCCGGTCCGCTTGCCCTTCTCGCCGCCGAATATTGGGCGCCCGGTGAATCCACCGACGACATTGCCACGGTGCGCGTCGGTGGGTGCGACGGCACCTCAACTTGCCCAGCCTTTGCCATCGTCACGGGCGCCGATGCCGCGGCTAACGGCGACGACGACCCGTACCTAGGTGACGGCATCGGCTGCCCTGGAGGTGACGGTCTCGAGGCAGTCAGCGGCACCGAGGTGTCCAGCGAACCGGCGGTCGTCGCTGGCGCTGACGCCACCCTGGAGACCTTCAGGATAACGTGCGCGGATTCGGCAGGTAACGAACTCGCTCTCACGCAAAGACAGTGGCGCGTTGAGTCACCGGACGGTCCAGTGATCGTCGTGGACCGCTGGTCGTTCGAGGGACTGAGTGAGCGTCTCGCCGACGGACAGTGGGTGGCGGACGGCCAATAATTCTCGATGGGTAGATAGGGTGGTGAGCCTCACGTCAATGATGCGCGAGGACGTCACGGAGAGCCTCACCTCGGGGAAACTGCCCCGGGTACGGGTGCCTCGTGCCTCTCCCGAATGTCGGCGTGAGCGATATGCCTTGCCGTAGCTACGCCTTGCAAACTCGCCGGTTGCAGCGTCCCCGGATACGGCATCGGGACCTAGGGCTCCCAATATTGGCTTGTTACCGCTAGACTGGAGTGCTGGTCTATGAAGATCGGCCCCCAATCTTTGAATCGAGTTTTCTATGCCCTTGCGCTCAGACCTGCGCAACGTTGCCATCGTGGCGCACGTTGACCACGGTAAGACGACCCTTGTTGACGCGATGCTTGTTCAGGGTGGCGCCTACGGCGACCATGCGCACGTCGAGGAACGCGCGATGGACTCGGGAGACCTTGAACGCGAAAAGGGCATCACCATCCTCGCGAAGAACACCGCGATTCGTTACGTGGGTGCGCACTCGATAGAGGGCGGCGTCACCATCAACGTGATCGACACCCCCGGCCACGCAGATTTCGGTGGCGAGGTGGAGCGTGGACTATCGATGGTCGATGGCGTGGTGCTTTTGGTCGATGCGTCCGAGGGCCCGCTTCCCCAGACGCGCTTTGTGCTGCGCAAGGCGCTCGCCGCCAAGCTGCCCGTGATCATCGTCGTGAACAAGGTGGATCGCCCGGACTCGCGCATCAGCGCAGTGGTCGAGGAGACCCACGACCTGTTGCTGGGTCTTGCCGGAGACCTCGAGGACGAGGTGCCTGATCTCGACATCGACACCCTGCTTGAAGTGCCGGTGGTGTTCGCTTCCGCTAAGGCGGGTCGCGCCAGCATCGACCAGCCCGCGGATGGCGAAATGCCCGACGCGGAGAACCTTGAGCCGCTGTTCAAGGTCATCATGGACACTATTCCCGCGCCGTCGTATGAAGAGGGCGCGCCGCTGCAGGCGCACGTCACGAACCTCGATGCATCGCCGTTCCTCGGTCGCCTCGCGCTACTTCGTGTCTTCAACGGCACCATCACCAAGGGCCAGACGGTCGCCTGGGCGCGTGCCGACGGCACCATGAAGAACGTCAAGATCACCGAGCTCCTGGAGACGAAGGGCCTGACCCGCGTCCCCGCAGAGTCCGCCGGCCCCGGCGACATCGTGGCCGTCGCAGGCATTGAGGGGATCACCATCGGCGAGACGCTCACCGATGTAAATGACCCCAGGCCACTGCCGCTCATCACGGTGGACGACCCCGCGATCTCGATGACAATCGGTATCAACACGTCGCCGCTGGCCGGCCGCGTCAAGGGCGCCAAGGTCACCGCCCGCCAGGTCAAGGACCGCCTCGACAAGGAACTTGTCGGCAACGTCTCGCTACGCGTGCTTCCCACCGAGCGTCCTGATGCTTGGGAAGTTCAGGGCCGTGGCGAGCTGGCGCTCGCGATTCTGGTCGAGCAGATGCGTCGCGAGGGCTTCGAACTGACCGTCGGTAAGCCCCAGGTGGTCACCAAGGAAATTAACGGCAAGAAGCACGAGCCGATGGAGCACCTCACCATCGACGTGCCCGAGGAGCACCTCGGAGCCGTCACCCAGTTGCTCGCTGCCCGCAAGGGTCGCATGGAGAACATGGCGAACCACGGCACTGGCTGGGTGCGCATGGAGTTCGTCGTGCCTGCCCGTGGCCTCATCGGCTTCCGCACCATCTTCCTCACTGACACCCGTGGCACCGGCATCGCGTCGTCGATTGCCCACGGCTACGAGCCGTGGGTGGGATTCATTGAGTTCCGCGTGAACGGCTCGCTGGTTGCGGACCGGTCGGGCGTTGTCACGCCGTTCGCCATGATCAACCTGCAGGAGCGCGGCTCATTCTTCGTCGACGCCACGCAGGAGGTTTACGAGGGCATGATCGTGGGCGAGAACTCGCGCGCCGAGGACATGGACGTGAACATCACCAAAGAGAAGAAGCTCACCAATATGCGTGCGGCCTCATCCGACTCGTTCGAAAACCTCACCCCCCCGCGCCACCTCACGCTCGAGGAGTGCCTCGAGTTTGCGCGCGAGGACGAGTGCGTCGAGGTCACTCCCGAGAAGACCCGCATCCGTAAGGTCGTGCTGGCCGCTAACGAGCGCGCTCGCACCGCGTCGAAGGCCAAGCGCGACAACTAACGAGCGTTCTTGTCTGATAACGCGGCGGCAACTGTCACAAACCTGACGAGTTGTACCCGCGTTGTCGTTTAACCGCACAGTTCACGCCTATCCTGGGACACATGATTCGCTCCGCGCTCGCTTACGTTGTGCTCGCGGTCGTGGGATCCATCGCTGCGCTGGTGGGCGCGACCGCATACCGTGCGATCCCGCCCTTTGGCGTCGTCCTATGCCTCGTGCTCATGGTGGTTGCTACCATTTTTGCGCGCGCCTGGAAGGAATGGGGCGGGATCGGCGTTTTCGCGGGAGCTTGGGCCGTCATCACCTACCTGCTTTCCCTTGAAGGGCCGGGCGGTTCGGTGCTGATTGCGACGGACAGCCTTGGATACGTGTGGTTGTTTGGCGGCATGATTGCGGTGGTGGCGGTCTGCTTGGCTCCGCGCCAAATTCTCTTTGGTAGTAAAGATGTCGCGTAGGCGGGATGTCGAGCGGTTAGCCGCGCAACAGCAGTCAGAGGCGCGCAGAAAAAGTAGCGCGCATCGATCGTTGGTCAAGCGCACGGACAAGCGCAAGACCGCCGATGCGGAGGCCGCCGTAGGCGAAGCGTTGGGTCCCGTAGACGGGTCAGACGCCGAGGCGCCCACCGATACCGTTGTATTCGCCAGGGTTCCTGAGTTTCTTCGCGAATCCGAGCAAATCGACGTCGATGCTGACGCCACGGATGCGGGCACGGATGCGGGCACGGATGCAGGGACGGATCCGGACACTGACGGCGATGTCGGTCCGAGTGCAATAGTTGACGCTGGCGCCGCCGCGCCGAACCTGAACTTGGACCCGGAATCGGAGTCGATGGATGCCGAGTTGGCGGGTGAGGTCGAACCTTCGGTCACGGAGCACCCCGCTGCGTTCGTTTTACCGGAAGACACTGAGCCGCCTTATGAGCCGGTTTACACGCCCGCGCCGGATCAAGAAGAGACGATGGTGATGGAACCTATCGTCGCGGCAGACCTCTCGCCTGATGACCAAGCCTCGGCGCCGCTGAGCCAAGACGCCAGACCTCTTAACCAAAGCGAGTCGCGGACCTTAGCGGCCACAGCGACCGCCGACCCCGCCGTCAAGGCTGAGCCCGCAGAGTCGTCTCCCCAGCGCACCACGCGTCGCAGGTGGCCGTGGGTGTCACTCGTCGTGTTACTTGTCATCGCCGCCGCGTATTACGGTGCGGCTACGTACTTTGGCGCCCGGGTGCCGGCTGACACCCGGGCTCTCGGCGTCGATATCAGCGGACAAGAGGCAGCGGCCGCGACTGAGGCGTTGAACGAGGCTGCCTCGACGATGGAGGCCGAGCCATTCACCCTGACGGTGGATGGGGCGCAGACCACGGTGGTCCCAAGTGAGGCAGGCTTGAGCATCGATACGACCGCAATGATCAGTGAAGCCACGGGCTTCACCCTCAACCCCATCAGCCTCTTCGGTCGCCACACTGGCACGACGCAGTTGGAGCCAGTGGTCATCGTCGACGACGCAGCCTTGGATGCCGCAATGAACAGCGCGTCCGTGCAACTGGACCAGGCATCGACCGATGCCTCGGTGTCCATTGTGGGAACCACCGCAACCACGATCCCTGGGTCCCCGTCCCTCACGGTTGACCACGACGGCACGGCTGCCCGCATCAGTGCCGAGTGGCCCACTCAAACGCAGATTGAGGCCGTCGCGACGGTCGCCGAGGCAGACGTGCCCGACCACGAGGCGGACCGGACGGTGCAGACGCTCAACGAGACCGTGTTGGCGTCCGCCGCCACGCTCACCGGTCCCAATGGAGACGCGGTGCTCGAGCCACAGAAGTTCGCGCCCTTTTTAGCCACCACTCCGGCTGGCTCGCGCCTTGAGATCGTTGCCGACGGCAAGGGACTTTCCGCCATGATGCGCGGAGCGGATCCAGCACTCGAGAATGAACCGACCGATGCCACACTTTCCTTCGACAAGGCGCACAAAATCGTGACCACGGACAGCGAGCCGGGCCGCGCGCTGGACGACTCTAAGATGGGCGAGGCACTCATCGAGGCGACTACGGCGATAGACCACACGGGGCCGATCGCTTACCGCGAGGTGTCTCCCAAGGTGTCAACGGAGGACCTCGGCATCGCAGACCTCAAGGAGGTCGTGTCGTCGTTCTCAACGCCATTGACCGCGGAGCCTATCCGCACCAAGAACCTGGCCCGAGGCGCGGAAAAAGTCACCGGTGTTGTCATTATGCCTAGCGACAATTTTGACCTGACGGACGCGCTCACCCCCATCACACGTGAGGATGGCTTCTATCCGGCCCACGTGATCGTAGACGGAATCCTCACCGACGGCATTGGCGGAGGACTGTCGCAGATGTCGACCACCACGTACAACGCTGGCTACTTCGCTGGGTATGAGGACATCACCCACCGGCCTCACTCAAAGTATTTCAAGCGCTACCCCGCAGGGCGCGAGTCGACTATTTACACCGGCCAGATCAATATGGTCTTCAAAAATAACACCCCGTATGCGGCCGTCATGAGTAGCTATGTAGCGAACAACCGCTTGTACGTCGACATCTGGTCCACCCCCTACTTCACCGTCAAGACCGCCGCCTCCCCCAGGACCAACTTTGTACAGCCCAAGACGGTGAAGCTTGACCGCGCAGACTGCGAGCCGAGCGGCGGTGGGGGCGCAGGGTTCACCATCTCCAACACCCGCACGGTGTACCTCGAGGGCAAAGAGGTAGATAAGACCACCAATACGTGGACGTATTTGCCAGACAACCAGATCGAGTGCGAATAGCCGCGCATCCGCCCCGCGCATCGCGCACCAACGGCCTTCACTTCACTTGTATGATGGCACTGTTCGGACCATCTCTGTAGGAGGAACCAAAGTGACCTACGTCATTGCCTTGCCCTGTGTCGACGTCAAGGACAAAGCCTGCATAGACGAGTGTCCCGTGGACTGCATCTATGAGGGCGAGCGCAGCCTTTACATCCACCCCGACGAGTGCGTCGACTGTGGAGCGTGCGAGCCGGTTTGCCCCGTTGAGGCCATCTATTACGAAGACGACACACCCGACAAGTGGGCCGAGTACTACAAGGCGAACGTCGAGTTCTTCTCCGAGATCGGCTCGCCCGGCGGCGCCGCCAAGATGGGGCTGATCGAGCATGATCACGACATCATCAAGGCGCTCCCACCGCAGAATGGCTAAGCCCCAGCCATGGGTCTGAACCCCGGTTCTCTCCCAGACTTTCCCTGGGACTCTTTGGCTCCATTCATCGAGGAAGCCTCGGCACACCCGGACGGGATCGTCAACCTTTCGGTAGGCACCCCGGTTGACCCGACGCCGTTAGTCGTTCGCGACGCGCTGTCAGCGGCCGCCAACGCGCCCGGCTATCCCACCACGCACGGGACGTTGGAGTTACGCGTTGCGGTGGCGGCGTGGTTCGCACGCAGGCGCGGTGTGCCCGGGGTTGATCCGGTGGCCGTACTGCCGACCATCGGCTCGAAGGAATTCGTGGCGCTGCTGCCCGCGCTGCTGGGGCTGGGGGCAGGTGACGTGGTGGTCCACCCGACCGCCGCGTACCCCACCTACGACGTGGGCGCACGCCTCGCCGGCGCTACGCCCCTTCCGGCCGATGCGGTGGCTGACTGGGCGGGTAACCCCGCCGTAAAGCTCGTGTGGGTGAACTCGCCGTCTAACCCCACGGGCGCAGTGGCGAGCCGCGACTATCTCGCGGAAGTGGTCCAGGCCGCACGCAGCATCGGCGCCGTGGTGGCCTCGGACGAGTGCTACGCGGAGCTAGCGTGGACTGAAGAGTACGTGCGCGACGGGGTCGCCTCGATTCTGGACCCTGCCGTTTGTGGAGGCTCGCACGAAGGTCTCCTCGCGGCGTACTCGCTGTCTAAGCAGTCGAACCTCGCAGGCTACCGTGCCGCATTCGCCGCTGGCGACGCGCGAGTGATCGCCGGTCTGCTCGAAACTCGCAAGCACGCGGGAATGATGGTGCCCGCCCCGGTGCAGGTGGCCATGGTCGCGGCGCTGTCAGACGACTCTCATGTCGCGGCACAGCGAGAGGTATACCGCGCGCGTCGCGGCGTGCTCCGAGAAGCGATTTTGGCTGCGGGATTCCGTATCGACGCGTCCGACGCGGGCCTCTACCTGTGGGCAACGCGCGACGAAAACTGCTGGCAAACTCTCGCTTACTTAGCGAAACGTGGAATTGTTGCGGCGCCGGGCGCGTTCTACGGGGAGGCGGCCGCGAATCACGTGCGGATCGCACTGACCGCAACCGACGAGCGGATCGATGCTGCGGCCCGTAGGCTCGTCAAAGCCAGGTAAACTGGCGCTAAAGCAAACGGACGAAGGCGCTTTCGGCGCGCACCCGGAGGTTATTAATGGCACAGGTTGTAGACGCTCGGCTGATTGTCGACGGAAATTCGCGCGAACTGGGAATTGAACGCGCGACGATTGGCAATGACGGGCTCGCAATCCCGACCCTCTTGAACGACACCGGGCTGGTCACGATGGACCCCGGTTTTATGAACACTGCTGCGTGCGAGAGTGCAATTACCTACATCGATGGCGACGCGGGAATCCTTAAGTATCGCGGTTATCCAATCGAGCAGATCGCCGGTAAATCCAACTTTCTTGAGACCTCCTACTTGCTCATACATGGCGAACTCCCAACCGAGGGCCAACTGAATGCGTTGAGCAACCGTGTGGGTCGTCACATGCAGGTGCACGACGGCATCAAGACTTTCCTGAGCGCCTTCCCTCGCGACGCGCACCCGATGGCCGTGCTATCTGGCGCAATCTCGGCATTGGCAACCTTTTACCCTGAGTCGGTAGGGCGTGACGAGGATCAGCTCGAGCTCGCTACGGTGCTACTGCTTGCGAAGACTGCGACGGTGGTGGCCTACCTGCAGCGTAGGGCCATGGGGGAGGACCTCATTGAGCCGCGCAAGGGAGGCGACTACGTGGACGAGTTCATGCGCCTCGCGTTCGCGCCTGCCTCAGGTGAGCTCGACATCGACCCGACCGTACGCAAGGCACTCGACCTGCTGCTGATGTTGCACGCGGACCATGAGCAAAACTGCTCGACTTCCACAGTGCGCATCGTCGGCTCGTCCCAGGCGAACATTTATGCGGCGGTGTCGGCCGGCATCGGCGCGCTGTCCGGTCCGTTGCACGGCGGTGCTAACGAGGCTGCGCTGAAGATGTTCGACGACATCAAGGCCTCCGGCGGCTCGGTGGAGCAGTTCGTCTCCGACGTCAAGAATAAGGTCGAGGGCGCGCGACTAATGGGCTTCGGGCACCGCGTGTATAAGTCGTATGACCCGCGCGGCGCGGAGGTCAAGAAGGTCGCCGACCAGGTGCTCGCCGACCTCGGTGGGAACAACGAGACGTTCGATATGGCTAAGCGGCTCGAGGAGATTGCGCTCAGCGACGAGTACTTCATCGAGCGCAAGTTGTACCCGAATGTGGACTTTTACACCGGCCTGCTGTATTCGGCGATGGGGTTCCCCACACCGATGTTCACGCCCATGTTTGCGCTCGGACGCATGCCGGGCTGGATTGCCAACTACCGCGAAATGTTGAACGACCCGCGCACCAAGATTGGCCGCCCACGCCAGATCTACACCGGGCACGTCGACCGCAACTACGTCCCCATCGACGAGCGCGGTTAGATCGACGAGCGCGGTTAAATCGCAGCCCAAACGGTCTGTGCGCGAAACGCGTTTCTACTCGGCGGTGCGGATCGTGATGACGGAGCCTTGATAGCCTGCCGTGGGGGAATTTGGGGGCACTGGTGGCGAGGTCAGCCCCTCCGCTCGCACCCAACCCTCACCGTCGAGCGAGGTCTCGATGACGGACTGGACTCCCGCGACCGACGCCGCCCACTCGCGCATTGACCGCGCGGCCTGATCGGGTGCCACGGCCTCGTCTGCCTCGCGCGCGCGCAAACCCAACACCGTGCTGCCCCCGTTGACGTCCAGCACGTCAATCGCGTAGGCGCCGGGGCCGTAGTCCAGGTCTACCCGTTCGATGAACGCGCGCGCCGTGGTCGGGTCAGCGCTGCCGAGGTCGCACGTCACGCGGCCGCCATTGCCAGTGAGCGCCGATGCCCATAGCCTTGCGTCACCCTCGTGGTCCGCGTAGGCGTCAGGGAAGCCTGAGCGCTGCACTGCTTGTGCGGCCTCGGTGACTGGCAGGTTCTGCCAATCCGAAACTTTGACGAGGCCGTCATAAAACTTGTTGGCGGAGTAGTAAGGGTCCAGGATCTCTTCGACCTCACCCCAGCCCTGCGAGGGGCGCTGCTGGAAGAGGCCGATGCTGTCGCGGTCGCCGTAGTCGATGTTGCGCAGGCTCGACTCTTGAATGGCGGTCGCGATGCCGATGGTCGCGGCGCGTGCGGGCAGTCCTCGTTCTACGGCCACGGCCGCGACGAGCGCGGCGTTGTTGGCCTGCTCGTCAGTCAGGCTCGCAGTCTCGTCACCGACAGCGACGGTGCACCGCGACGAGAAAACCCGCTCCCCGTAGCGGTCCCACAGGTCGGGGCCCACGACGACTGCCGCGACGGCGACGGCCGCAATCAGCACGATGACTACGACACCCCCACCCCGACGGCGCGTTGTCATGGACGGTGTCTATTCATGGTTGTGAAACGCGTGGGGCCGCGGGTTAGTTCGCGTGCAGCGCGGCGTTGAGTTCCACGCCGGTGCCCTGGCGCGTGACCGCCTCGATCGCGCCGGAGGTGGAGTTACGACGGAACAGGATGCCAGCCTGGCCGGCGAGCTCCTTCGCCTTGACCCACACGGGGCCACCGTCCGCGTTGGCCGCGCCCAAAACCAACACTTTGGAGCCCGCCGTGAGGTAGAGCCCGGATTCAACCACGCAGTCGTCGCCCAAGGGAATGCCGAGGCCGGAGTTGGCTCCCAGCAGCGAGCGTTCGCCCACCGAGATGACCTCTTTGCCGCCCCCGGATAGCGTTCCCATGATCGAGGCTCCGCCGCCCACGTCGGAGCCGTCGCCCACGACGACGCCTGCGGAAATTCTTCCTTCGACCATCGAGTGCCCGAGCGTGCCCGCGTTGAAGTTCACGAAGCCCTCGTGCATCACGGTCGTGCCCGCGGCGAGGTGCGCGCCTAGGCGAACGCGGTCAGCATCGGCGATGCGGACGCCCGACGGCACCACGTAGTCGACCATGCGCGGGAACTTGTCCACACCAAAAACCGTGACGTGTTTGCCTGCGGCGCGCAGGCGCATGCGTACGGATTCGAAACCCTCGATCGCGCACGGCCCCTCGGAGGTCCACACCACGTTGGTGAGTGCCCCAAAGACGCCATCCAGGTTGATGCCATGCGGACGGACGATGCGGTGGCTCAGCAAGTGCAGTCGTAGGTACGCGTCTTGGACGCTCGTGGGGGCAGCGTCGCAGTCGATTTCGGTGAAGACCACGGAGACGGTGACGGAGCGCAGCGCGTCGAAACGAGAGGCGCCGTCGAGTTCGGCTGGGACACGGTGATCCGCGGGCGGCTCGCCCAATTGTGGGCGCGGGTACCAGGTATCGAGTACCGTGCCTTGCGCGTCGATTGTGGCGAGTCCGTATCCAAAAGCAGTCCGAGTCATGGGCACAAGGATACGGCGCGTAGATAGCGTTGCTGCATGGAGAGGGCGCGGACCAGTGGCGCGGCAAGGATCCGGCGCATCGGTAGGGTGGCCGCATGACGTTTCTCGACCTGCACGCCCCGGCCAACGACCTCACGCGCCAGCTCATCGATATTCCTTCTGTGAGCGGAGGAGAGGCTGCCATCGCCGATGCTGTGGAGGCCGCGCTTGCGCAATGCGGTCACTTGGAGATCACGCGCGACGGCGACGCGATCGTCGCACGCACCACACTGGGCCGCGCCGAACGCGTCATCATCGCCGGTCACCTCGACACTGTGCCGATTAAGAACAACGTGCCATCCTCGCCGACTCACGACGGGCTAGGCATCATTGGCCGCGGGGCGACTGACATGAAGGGTGGCGTCGCTGTCATGCTGTCACTCGCTGCGGAGCTGGTCGAGCCCACTCGTGATATCACCTGGGTCTTTTACGACCACGAGGAGGTCGAGGAGTCGAAGAATGGCCTCGGTAGGCTGTCGCGCCGCCACCCCGAACTCATCGCGGGGGACTTCGCGGTCTTGTGCGAGCCCACCCAGGCGCAGATCGAGGGTGGCTGTAACGGCACCATTCGAATGGACATCCTGCTGTCCGGTAAGGCAGCACACTCGGCGCGGTCCTGGAAGGGCGTCAACGCGATCCACGCCGCGGCACCCGTGCTGGCCGCGCTCGCTGCCTACGAGCCGCGCACCGTGGAGGTAGACGGGCTGCGTTACCGCGAGGGTCTCAACGCGGTGGGTGTCACCGGCGGTATCGCGGGAAACGTGATCCCCGACGAATGCATCATTACCGTCAACTACCGTTTTGCGCCGTCCCTCACCACGGACGATGCGGTACAACACGTACGCGACGTCGTCGCCGCATCGGGCGTGGGAGAGTTTTCAACCGTGGTGACCGATCGCGCGGACGCGTGCCGCCCAGGGTTGGACGCGCCGATTGCGTTGGGGTTCGTGGACGCAGTCGCGAGCACTGGCGCCCCGGAGCCGCGCGCCAAGCTGGGGTGGACCGACGTCGCCCGTTTTGGTGCGCTGGGCATCCCCGCCGTCAATTACGGACCCGGGGACCCCGAGCTCGCCCACGCCGATCTGGAGTGGTGCGCGATCGACGAGATCCACCAGTGTCGCGCTGGCCTCGCGGCCTGGCTCACGACCTAGCCCACCGCAGCAGCGGGCACCCGTACGCCCAACAACCACCCCAAGGGAGACGTAACTATGACCGAGTACCGCAAAGGGCCCGTGCTGTTGCGCGGCAAGAACGTACCCGAGACTTCCTCTTCCGAGCGGCTGCTCGACGATCATGGCAACGCCGACTGGCTCCACAGCGACCCATGGCGCGTGCTGCGCATCCAGTCGGAGTTTGTCGAAGGTTTTGGCGCGCTCGCGGAGCTGGGGCCGGCGATCTCGGTCTTTGGCTCGGCGCGCACTAAGCCGGGTACCGCGTTCTACGAGATGGGGGAGACGATCGGGCGGCTGCTCGTCGAGGCGGGCTTCTCCGTGATTACTGGCGGTGGGCCGGGCGTGATGGAGGCCGCTAATAAGGGTGCTCACGAGGCGGGCGGTACGTCCGTGGGGCTCGGCATCGAGCTTCCGCATGAGGAGGGGGTGAACCAATACGCGAATCTCGGAATCAACTTTCGGTATTTCTTTGCGCGCAAGACTATGTTCGTCAAGTACGCCCAGGGATTTATTGTGCTTCCGGGCGGCTTCGGAACGTTTGATGAGTTATTCGAGTCGCTGACTTTGGTGCAGACGCGCACGGTGACGCGGTTCCCGATTGTGCTCGTGGGTCATCACTATTGGGATGGCCTGGTGGAATGGCTCCGTGAGAGCGTGCTGCCGGAGGGGACCATCTCGGAGGCGGACTTTGACCTCTTTACGGTGACGGATGACCCGGCCGAGGCGGTCGCGATCGTGCAGGACTACTCGCGCCAACGAGCTGAGGACCGTGCGGGCGCAGTGTTCGCAGCGCAGGAAGAAGACGCGTAACGGAGGCGCGCATCGCGCCGCGTTGACGTACCAGCGACCGTGGGTCGTGATGACATTCGAGTCCGAAGCATCACAGTGATTTTGGGGTAGACGCGTGGCCGCGTAGAATAGTTCCTACCAGCCGCGAATTACGCGGGCGCACACTTCCCCAAGGAGACACACACGATGGCTGCAATGAAGCCCCGCACTGGTGACGGCCCCATGGAGGTTTCGAAAGAGGGACGCAGTTATGTGATGCGAGTCCCACTGGAAGGCGGCGGTCGCCTGGTCGTGGAGATCACGGCGGCGGAAGTCAAGGAGCTGGGCGACGCACTGCAGGGCGCGATCGCTTAGTTCGCTAAAGATCTAATACGCGAAGCCCGCGCTGCCGACAGGAGCGCGGGCTTTTGCGTATGTGAGGGCGTGTTTTGCTCGGTCGAACTCGCGCAGAGGGGAAAGTATCGTGCCCCAAAGCCACCGCCCAAAGCAAACGGGGCCACGAACCTAGTCCTTGATCGCGACAAGGAGCCCGTCACCGGTCGGCAGCAACGTAGCCGTCAGGTTCTCATTGTTGCGAATTGCTTTGAGAGTCTCGCGGACCGCGGTGGTATCTGGGTCACGCTGCGCGGGGTCGGGCACACGGCCATGCCACAGCGCGTTGTCGATCACGAGCATTCCGCCGCTACGCAATAGCCGCAACGACTGCACGAGGTACGCGGGGTACTCGGACTTGCGAGCATCGATCAAAACCAGGTCGTAACCGCCGTCGGTGAGGCGGGGAAGCACCTCTAGTGCACGTCCGGTAATCATGCGCGCGCGATTCGTCGCGAAGCCGGCCGCCGCGAGTGTTTGCTTTGCGGCCTTATGGTGCTCGGCCTCGACATCGATGGTGGTGACGATGCCGTGTGGGTGCATTCCGCGCAGTAGGTAAGTGGTGGACACCCCGGTACCGGTGCCTATCTCGACAATCGACTTGGCGTTCATTGCCCGCGCAAGGATCTCCAGCGTGCGCCCTGCTCCGGGCAGAACCGGCGCGCACCCCAGTTCGTCCGCTGCGTCGCGCGCGCTCAGCAGCACGCGGTCTTCGTGGATGAAATCCTCTGCGTAAGCCCAGTTCGCGGCCTCATGAGTCATGGCACACCTCCTGCGAGCATGATATCGGTCGCGCTCGACCAATCTGCCTTCCGCCGCGGCGCGAATCATGGGAACATAGAGGTACGTCTAACCGTTGAGCAGATTGTGAGAGAGGAGACCATGACTATTGACACCGTACCTACGGCTGCCGTGGCTCCTCCCGTCGTCGATGCCCCCGAGCTCGCTCCCGAGCTCACGTGGGAGCGCATCGTCGAGGAACACTCGGGTCGCGTATATCGTTTGGCGTACCACCTCACCGGCAACCAGCACGATGCTGAGGACCTCACGCAGGATGTTTTCATCCGCGTGTTCAACTCACTGTCGCAGTTCAAGCCGGGGACCTTTGAGGGCTGGCTCCACCGCATTACGACGAACCTCTTCCTCGACCGCATGCGACGCAAGAAGCGAATTCGCTTCGACTTCATGGCGGACGACGACGCGGCTGTGTCCACGTCGGACAGTTTCGACCGCCACGAGCGCTCGGGCCAGCCGGAAGACGCGTTTGAGATGTCCCACCTCGGTGACGACATCGTGGCCGCCCTCGCCGACCTGCCCCCCGAATACCGCGCAGCCATCGTGCTGAGCGACATCGAGGGCCTGTCGTACGAGGAAATTGCAGCCACACTCGGTATCAAGATGGGTACCGTACGTTCTCGACTGTCTCGCGCCCGCGCGAAGTTGCGTGAGTCTCTCGCGCACCGCGCTCCGGTGCGAGGTGGCGAGTGACGCAAAAGCACCTCGGAGAAAGCCTTCACGACCTGCTCGATGGCAGGATGTCTACAGCCGACGCCGCGCTAGCTATGGCGCACCTCGACGAGTGCGAGGAGTGCTCCTCGCGATGGAGTCAGTTACGGGACGACCGTGAGGCATTGAACTCGTCCAGCGCCGGAATCGATATGCGTTTCACGCGTCAACTGATCGACCGCGATCGTATGGCGCAGATAGCCCAGGGGGAGTCAAAACACACCGCCCGCGCCTCGCGGCCCCGCCGTCACCGCACCACGAGTGCCTCTTTTTCCATTCTCGTCCTCGCCGTGGCCGGCGTTGGCGTCGCTTACTACGCCGGCGGACCAGACCAGATCCCAGTTGAATTTGCCGCAGCCTCAGCAGAGGGCGCGGAACAGAGTGTCGCGTATATGGGCCCACAGGACATGCGTTCTGGGGACAATATGCGTGCGTGGGTCCATCCGGACTGGCAGGACAGTGGACTCGTCCCTATCGAAGCGAGGGTAGTGCGTGGCGACAACGGCGCGCACGTCCTTGTTGCCTCGTTGCTCGCAGGAATCGACCCCGTGGTCGTGACCGAGCAACACGGCAATCTAGTACCCGAACGTGTGGCTGAACTGGCTCGCGCTGAAGTACAGGGCATCGATGCCTACATCGTCCGAATAGAGCCCGCTCAGCTCGTGTGGCAGACAGGCGGCATAGTGGTTTCCGTGACGTGCAATTGCGCCATGGTGACGCTGGAGACGGTGGCAGGCAACTTCCCCACTAACACCGAGCCCGGATTCATGGATCGCATCCATCACGGGCTCGGAGAACTCGCCGACAATCTTACCGGCGACTAGTCCTGAAAGGCATTTCACATGACCGATTCATCCTTTGCCTCCCCCACCCCGGTGGGCGGGGAATCGCACGAGCCTTACCGTCCCCAGGACGAACGGGAACATGGCTCAGTCGCCACCGAGGCGGGATCGTCGGCCGTCCCCGCGGCCGATGCTGGGGCTGGCGAGGTAGTGGCGCGCGGATTGGACGCCTCCCCTGCAGGGCCGGAAACCCAGTGGCAGATGCCGCCGCGTGATCTCCCGCCCGTGCCTCCTGAGCCTCCAGTTGGCAGGGTTCGCAAGCGCGCTGTGGCCGCCATCTGTGTCGGCGCGCTCGCGCTTGGAATCGTGGGAGGGGCGGGAGGTGCCTGGGCCTACAACGAGTGGGGGCCATCCAGCTCGTCTGTTGCTCTCCCCGCCGTCGGCGGTGTCTCTGTGGAGCGACCTGAGGGCTCCGTTGCCTCAATCGCAGCTGCAGTAATGCCGTCGGTGGTGTCTATCGAGCACTCCAGTAATGGCAACGGCACGGTGACTGGAACTGGCTTCGTGATCCGTGCGGATGGCTACATCCTCACCAATAACCACGTGGTTGAGGGCGCAGCTGATGACACCGTGAAGGTCCTGATGTCCGACGGCACCCAGACCGATGGCACCGTCGTGGGCACGACTCCCGAGTACGATCTTGCCGTCGTGAAAATCGACGAGGCCAACCTCACGCCACTCGTGCTTGGAGACTCCGACAAGGTGGTAGTGGGCGACGCGGCCATTGCGGTGGGCTCGCCGCTAGGTCTCGACTCCACTGTGACCACCGGCATCATCTCCGCGTTGCACCGTCCCGTGACCGCGGGTGACGGCACTCAGGCACCGGCGTACATTGACGCGATCCAGACCGACGCGGCCATCAACCCCGGCAACTCGGGTGGACCGCTCATTAACTCTGCGGGCGAGGTCATTGGTATTAACTCGGCCATCGCGTCGCTCGGTGGCTCATCTGGTTCGCAGGCGGGCTCAGTGGGACTTGGCTTCGCCATCACTTCCAACCAGGCGCGCCGCACTGCCGAACAACTCATCGAAGACGGCAAGGCGACTTTCCCAGTGATTGGCGTGCTGCTCGACCAGCGCTACACCGGCGAGGGAATCAAGGTCGTAGACGACGCCAGTGGTGTGATCGCCGACGGTCCGTCCGCAGCGGCGGGCGTCAAGCCCGGCGACATCATCACCAAGATCGATGGGCGCCCCATGACGCGCTCCGATGAGCTCGTGGTTGCAATTCGCGCTAAGGCTCCCGGCGACGACGTGGTGCTGACTGTTAAGCGCGGCGGCGACGAGCGCGCGGTGACGGTGAAGCTCGGCTCGAGTGCCGACGTCAACGTGGATGGCCAACCCGCTCCGAATCCGTCAAACTAGGAAGCATGCTCTCCATCAACGGCGGGGAATTCGTCGTCCTTCTCTTGATCGCGGTGATCGTGATCGGGCCAGAACGGCTACCCGAGTACTCGCGGCAGTTGCGCACCTGGATCGTCAAGGGACGCGACATGCTGCGCGACGGTCGCGAGACCCTCGAACGCGAGGTAGGGGCAGACGTTGACTGGGCAAAACTAGATCCGCGACAGTACGACCCGCGCACGATCGTGCGCGAGGCGTTATATGAGCCGGCATCCAAACCGGCACAGGCGGCGCGACCCGCCGCGAGCATTCCGCTCGCGGCGGGGACGCCAGCTCCCTTTGACGCTGAGGCGACGTAACCGTCGCACCGTCTTGGGTGCGCGCGGCTGTCACCGGCATCGTCCGCGGGTATCGCCGCGTCAATGTCCGCGAATGTGACACGGCTAAGAACCTGGAAGAATGACCGCATGACTTCTCGCGTCTTCTCGGGTATGCAGCCCACCTCCGACTCGCTCCATCTTGGCAACTACCTTGGGGCCCTGTCGCAGTGGGTCAAACTCCAAGATTCCCACGACGCGATCTACAGCGTGGTCGATCTGCACGCGCTCACCGTCTCCCCAGACCCAGACGCGCTGCGTCGTCGTACGCGCGCCACCGCCGCCCAGTACCTCGCGGCCGGCGTCGACCCCAACCGGTCCCTGATCTTTGTCCAGTCTCACGTCCACGAGCACGCCGAACTTACGTGGTTGCTCGGCACGTTTACGGGCTTCGGCGAGGCCGGGCGTATGACGCAGTTCAAGGACAAGTCCGCCAAGCAGGGAGATGCGGGTACGACTGTCGGGCTGTTCACGTACCCGGTCTTGATGGCGGCGGACATCCTGCTCTATGACACCGACGTGGTTCCCGTTGGTGAGGACCAGCGTCAGCACCTTGAACTGTCGCGCGACCTCGCGCAGCGGCTCAATTCGCGCTTTGGCGAGGGAACCGCGGTGGTTCCTGAACCGCACATCTTCAAGGCGACCGCCAAGATCTACGACTTGCAGGATCCCACGTCAAAGATGTCCAAGTCGGGCTCGAGCCCGAACGGGCTGATCGACCTCCTCGATGATCCCAAGGTGGTTGCCAAGCGAATCAAGTCCGCGGTTACGGACACGGACACCGTCATCGCGTTTGATCGTGTGAACAAGCCGGGCGTGTCTAACCTGCTCACGATCTATTCGGCGCTCGACGGGCGCAGCGTCGAGCAGCTCGTCGAGGACTACGACGGCAAGATGTATGGTCACCTGAAGGCGGACCTGGCGGAGGTCGCGGTGAACTTTCTCACTCC
>Ga0307487_1001193_pt1 | contig 18876 bp, 15 predicted proteins | sample CBIW12metaG_FD_203665 | JGI IMG/M metagenome (GOLD analysis project Ga0307487, IMG submission 203665) | Sea-ice brine microbial communities from Beaufort Sea near Barrow, Alaska, United States - CBIW 1.2 | ecosystem: Environmental > Aquatic > Marine > Coastal | place: USA: Alaska | collected... | reverse complement strand
GCAAAGACATAGTCCCCCAAGACTGCACTACTTCGGTCGCTCTCGCCTGCCGAACGCCTCGCTGCCCGGCAAATGTGACGGAAGTCTGACAAAATCGCCTCAGCGCCCCTACCGGGTGGTAATCACGGCCGCTCGTTCTAGGCTGGCGGCATGGCCTCCCGCACCAGCGCAAGCACCCCCACCCGGCGGCGCCTCACGGCCGAGCGTTTGTGGCGTCCGGCAGCGGCCGGTCTGGCTGCCGCCCTGTCCGGCCTGGGCTTGGCAGAGTCGACGGCCGCGTGGGTCGCTCCCGGTGCCAGCCCGGTCCTTTCTGTCGGCGCTCTCATCATTGACATTGTTCCAGCCGGCGTCAAGGAACTTATTATCAGTCTGTTCGGCACCGCCGACAAGATCGTGCTTATCGTGACGATCGTGCTCGTGCTGGTCGTGCTCGCGGCCCTGGCCGGAATCCTCGAAAGTCGACGCCCACCGTTCGGCCGCGTGCTAGTTGTGCTCATCGGCGCCATCGCCCTGTTCGCGGCGCTCTCCCGATCCAGCGCCTCCACCCTCGACGCGGTACCCGCCGTCGTCGCCATGGGAATCTCGGCCATCGCGCTGACATTTCTGACCACCCGACTGCCGAAAGCCCCTCCAGCACCGGCCGAGGACGTTCCCGGCCCCGACCGACGCCGCTTTCTCGTGTACACCGGCATCACCGCAGGGGTCGGGTTGCTCGCTTTGCTGGGCGGCCAGCTCGGCGCCGCAGCCACCCGGGCCACCGATGCCGCACGAGCCCTGTTCACACTGCCGGCGCCGCAGGTGCGCGCCGCTGCCATTCCGGCCGGGGCGATCCTCGACGTGGCGGGCATCACCCCACTGATCACTCCCAATGCCGATTTTTACCGCATCGACACCGCACTGAGCGTACCCCGCATCGACCCGACCACCTGGCGGTTGAAAATCACCGGCATGGTCGAAACCGAGGTCGAGATTGATTTCGCGGAGCTACTCGCCCTGCCGCTCGAAGAGAGCACGACCACCCTGGCCTGCGTGTCGAACTACGTCGGCGGCGACCTGATCGGCAACGCCACTTGGCTCGGCTACCCGATTCGCGAGCTGCTGGCCAGGGCCAAACCGCTCAGCGGGGCCGACATGGTGCTCTCCCGCAGCCAGGACGGCTTCACCGCGGGCACCCCGATCGAGGCGCTGACCGACGGACGCAACGCAATTCTCGCGGTCGGCATGAATGGTGAACCGCTGCCGCTCGAGCACGGCTACCCGGTGCGCATGGTCGTGCCTGGGCTCTACGGCTACGTCTCGGCGACGAAATGGGTTGTCGAGCTCAAACTCACCCGCTTCGACCGGGAGCAAGGCTATTGGACCCCGCGCGGCTGGTCCGAACTCGGACCGGTCAAGCTCTCCTCACGCATCGACGTACCGCGCACCCGCGCATCGGTGCCCGCCGGATCCGTCGTCATCGCCGGCGTCGCCTGGTCCCAGCACGTGGGAGTGAGCGCCGTGGCCGTGCAGATCGACGACGGACCGTGGCAGGATGCCGACCTCGCCGACGCCATCTCGGTCGACACCTGGCGGCAGTGGGCTTACACGTGGAATGACGCGCCCGCAGGCAACCACTCGATCAAGGTGCGGGCAACCGATGCCTCTGGCCTCGTGCAGACATCGGTCACCGCCGACGTCGCCCCCAATGGCGCCACCGGGCTACACGAAGTGGACGTGGCGGTCTCGTAGCCCATCGTCGGTCTGCCAGACGCCTCGCGCCCGAAAGCGCAGCACGATGCCATTCGCGAAACCATGACTCAGCCCGTCCTCGGCCTTGAGATGATTCATCCGTGCGGTGTGTTTGGTGAGGCCGCTGGGCCCAGCACGGTGAACCACTCCGTGAGGTTTCATCCGGCGTTCCGGGGCAGGTTGTCGATCGGCGATTGGGTCGCTTCATCCATTTCACCAGAGCTCCCGGGCCACACACCGCGCCGGAGGTACGCCAATGCGCGGGAGTTGCGCAGCGGCGCAGCGGCGCAACTCCCACGGCACTGTGACTCGTCGGTCCTAGCCGTTGGCCCCACTCGTGTTGATGGCGCCGTTCACACCGGCCGGGAAGAACCCGCCCGAACGTACCGGAGCCGCATTGAGGTAGGTGATGTTCAGCACCTGGGCGGCGCTGCGGCTGAAGGCCAGGCCGTTGGCGTCGGTCGGCACCAGGTTGGCCTTCGACGCGGTGCCAATACCCTGGTCGAGGTCGGTCGCCCCGTCGACGGCGTCGCGCACGTCGGAAATCGCCTGCGCGGTCGCGTAGACCGAGGGAAGTGCGATCCCGAGCGCGTAGAGCGTGCTGCGGATGACGCCGGCATGGTAGGCCTCGACCGCGAGCAGGCCGGCGGCCGCCTCCAGATACGTTTTGTTCGAGATCAGGGGCGCAGCACCCTTATAGGCGGTGACTCCGACGTCTTCAAAGATGAACGCTCCGAACAAGAAATTGGCCTCGTTCGCGTAGACGTCGAATTTCTGTCCCGGCTTGATCAGCCCGGCTGCCTGCGCCGCAGCGGTGAAGCTCGCGTCGAGGTTGATCTGCGGGCGCGACACGGCGACGCTGCCGAGTGCCGAGCGTAGAAAGGCAACGTGGGCCTTCTCATCGGCGGCAATTTCGTCGGCGTACTTCTTGATGATGGACGTCTTGAAGTGCACCATGCGGCCGCCCTGAACGCCCCCGCGACTGCCGGTTCCGGTCGTCATGCCGTCCGGCAACCCGCTCCCGGTCGTGGCACGCAGGTAGAACTCGGCTTCGAGATACTCGAGGTTGAGTGCGAAGTTCAAAATGGCGGCATCGCTGGGTGCCTCCGCCGGACCGGGTGATTCTGCGGCGAGCGCCGGACCGCCGGTGGCGAGCATCGTCGCTCCGACGCCGAAACCGGCCACGCCGGCTGCGCGTAGAAAATTTCGGCGGTCCGAGGAGTTCTCCGCGCTGCGATTGATGGCGTTGGTAATGAAGCTCTGATTGAACATCCTTGTTCTCCTGACGTGAATGAATATGCCGGTGTCTGCACTGATATCGGCAACGTACCCGCCGAAACCAGTCTCCTGAAGGGCGGCACAGAGCACGTAAGCAAACGATAAGAAATATGCTCACTTTGTCGGAACGCCCGTTCTGCACCCGAGCCTGTTGGTGCGGGGCAAAGATCAGAGCAGCAGGCCGTCAGCACCGACCGGCGGCACCCGACGAGCAACTCGACGATCATGCAGCACGGCAATGCCATAGGCGAGGAAGTACAGCAGCACCATCGGAATGGCCAGCAGGAACATTGACACGATGTCGGCCGCCGGGGTCGCGATCGCGGTGAACAGAATGATCACGAGCATGGCCACCCGCCAGGACTTGATGATGGAGCGGGCGCTGATCACTCCGGCAAAGTTCAACAGCACGACGAACACCGGCAGCACGAAGGCGATGCCGATGGCGATCATGAGCTTGAGCACGAAGTCGAAGTAGTTCTGAGCGTTGATGAGTGCGGCGTCCTGCTGGGGAGCGAAGCTCGTCATGAGCTCGACTACGTGTGGCAGTACATACCAGCCGGCTGCACACCCGGCCAGGAACAGCGGCACGGCGGTGAAGAAGAAGCCGAAGGTGTACTGCTTCTCCCGGCGAGTGAGTCCAGGGGTAAGGAAGGCGAAGATCTGGTACAGCCACATCGGGCTCGACACGATCAGCCCGACGTAGAACGAGATGCGCAGTTTGAGGTCGAAGGCGCTCGTGATGTCGGGATAGTTGATCTGCGCGTTGCGATTCTGGGCGCGAACAATGGCGTAAATCGGCTCGCGCAGCCCGTCCCAGACGAAACTCGACAGCAACCACCCCGCAATCGCACCGACGAGGATGCCTGCCGCCGCGAGAACGAGACGCTTGCGCAACTCAATCAGATGCTGCCCGAGCGACATTTTGCCCTTATCGGGGGCGCTGCGAACCCCCTGCGCGACCATCTGGCCTAGTCCTTCGGTTGCGCGGTGCCGCTCGAGTCGGTGCCGGAGGTGTCGTTGGTATGGCCTTTGCCGCTGCTGCCGGCAGCGCCACTATCGTCGCTGGAGGCCGGGTCCGGCTTGGTCTCTTCGGTGCGTTCCGGAGCGATCTCGCTCTTGAAAATCTTCATGGACTGGCCGAGGCTGCGAGCGAGTCCTGGCAGCTTGGGCGCGCCGAACAACAGCAGAATCACGACGAGAATGATCAGAAAATGCCATCCGGTCAGGTTGCTCAGCATGCGAATTCTCCCTCGAATCGTGGCGCCTGTGCAGCAGTGTAACCGTCGAACCGTAGATAAAACCGGATAGATCTCAGCAATTTCTGCGCTGGGCACTCCTTTCGAGCAAACCGCCTCGAACCCATGCCTAACCGGCAGCACCGCCGGCGGCTTCGGTCGTCGCGAAGCGTTCGAGAACCTCACCGATACGCGCTGTGCAACCGCCGCATCCGGTGCCGGCACGGGTAGCCGCACCGATGCAGGCGACGCTCGTGTTGCCGGCTTCGGCCGAATCGGCGATCGCGCCGACGGTGACGCCGTTGCACCAGCAGACGGTCGCACCCCGGTCGAACACGCTGCCGGCGGAGGGCTCGTAGTCGGGTCCGTCGTACCGCAGCAGCACCGAACGGTCGGCCGGCAGTTCGCTGCCGCGCTCGAATAACAGGGTCAGTTCGGCGGCCGTGCGCGGCATGCCGACGCAGACGAAGCCCTCGAGGATGCCGTCGCGGGTAACCATTTTCACGTAGCGGCCGTGTTCCGGATCGGCCCACTGCGCCACACGCAGCGGAGCGGATGCACACCCGGCCGCATGGTCGTCGGCCGCCAGATCCCACGGGTCGGCTGCGGTGTTGCCGACCGACACGACGTCGATTCCGTCCGCCTTGAGCATGACCACGGCCGCACCCGATTGCGGCAGCGGTGTGATCTCGCCCTGGCCCAGGACCTCGGCCGTCAGCCGGGCAGCCAGCCAGTCCGCCTGCCGCCAGCCCGGCCCGATCAAGCCGCTCGGGCCGCCGGCCGGAATCGCCGTCGAATCCCCGGTTCGGGGAGCGGGGGCAACGTGCGCACAATCGCCGATCGCGTAGACGCGCGGGTCGCCCCAGCTCTGCAGGTTCTCGTCGACCAGGATTCCGGTCGATACCGGCAGCCCGGCCAGCTGGGCCAGCTCGGTGCGCGCGCCGACACCGCAGGAGAGCAGCAACAGGTCACCGTGAATCTGCTTGCCGTCGGCGCAGATGAGGGCGTCGAAGCGGTCCACCCCATCGTCATCCTGACGAAAGAGCAGGCTCTCGGCCCGGGAGTGGTTGACCATGGTCACGCCGGCCCGCCGAGCGCTCTGGGCGAATACGCTGCCGCCGCCGCGGTCCAGATTGCGGGCCAGCGGAATCTCACCGTGGTAGACGACGCAGGCCTCGCTCCCGGCAGCGGCCGCGGCGAGCGCGATCTCCATACCGAGCACGCCGGCGCCGAGCACGACGATGCGGGCCGCAGCGGACACAGCCGCGAGCACCCTGTCGGCATCGTCGACGTCGCGCAGCACGGTGACCCCGCGCGGAAGCGGGGCGCCGTGGCTGTCGAGGGTGGCGGCATCCGCTGCCGGGCTCTGTCGATCCCGACGCACCCGGGTGATGCCGTCGAGTGTTGGCACGTTCGCACGAGCGCCGGTGGCAAGCACGAGCCGGTCGTAGGGCAGCATGGTGCCGTCGCTGAGAGACACCGTGCGCCGGCTGCGCAGAATGGCCGTGACGCTCACTGCGGTGCGTAGGCGCACACCGGCTTCGCGGACGGCGAACGTGTCGGTGATCTCGAGGCCGTCCCGGTCGGTGTTGCCGACGGCGTATTCCGCGATGAGCACCCGGTTGTAGGCGTCTGCATTCTCAGCCCCGACCACGGTCAGGGTGGCCGCGCCTTCCCGCACGAGCGGCAGGAGTTCTTCGACGAAACGGGCGCCAACCGGGCCGTAGCCGACCAGAACAATGCGCTCGGGGTTGATCGCTGCCGAGTTGATTCGTTCAGAGTCGATACGTTCAGACATGGGTGCCTGCTTCCACGAGTGCACGCACTCGAACCGTTGTCTTTTTGAATTCGGGCATTCCGCTGATCGGGTCGGTCTCGTCGTCGGTCAGCAGGTTGGCGCGCTGGTCGTCGGCAAAGTGGAACGGCAAGAACACCGTGTCCAAGCGGATGTCGACGCTCACGGCAGCCCGGCAGCGCACGGTGCCCCGGTCGTTGCTGACTTCGACCCAGGCGTCGTCGATGATGCCGAGCTGCCCGGCGGTGGCCGGGTGCAGCTGCAGGCGGGCATCGGGCTGGGCGTCGGAGAGCTCACGCACCCTCCGGGTCTGGGTGCCACTCTGATAGTGCTCGAGCAGACGGCCGGTGATCAGGGTCAGGGTGCCGCCGACCTGTGCGGGGGCGCCGAGGCGCCGCGCCCGCACAGCGACGAGACGCGCGCGGCCGTCGGGGTGCGCGAAGCGATCCTGGAACAGGCGGGGCGTTCCGGCCGACCCGACCGGGTAGGGCCAGAAGGCCGATTCCTCCGAGTCAAGCAGGGCGTAGCTCAGACCCGAATAGTCGGCCAGGCCGCCCTCAGACGCGCGGCAGAGTTCATCGAACACCGCCGAGGCGTGCGCGCTGAACGTTCCGGCCGATCCGAGCCGACGGGCGAGTTCCTGCCAGATCCACAGCTCGCTCCGCACCCCCTCCGGCGGTTCGACGGCGCGGCGGCGGCGAATGACGCGGCCCTCGAGCGAGGTCATCGTGCCCTCCTCCTCCGCCCATTGCGTGACGGGCAGCACGACGTCGGCGAGCGCCGCGGTCTCGGAGAAGAAGAAGTCGGCCACGACCAGAAAGTCGAGGGTTTTCAGCGCGGCACGTACCCGATCGGCGTTCGGCGCCGAAACAACGACGTTGGAGCCGTGCACGAGCAGGCAACGGATGCCGCCTGGCTTGCCCAGGGCCGACAAGAGCTCGACCGCGGGCAGCCCGCTACCAGGCAGGCTGTCAGGGTTGACGCCCCATACCCCGGCGACGTGCGCACGGGCGGCGGGATCGGTGATTTTGCGGTAGCCGGGCAGCTGGTCGCACTTCTGCCCGTGTTCGCGACCGCCCTGCCCATTGCCCTGGCCGGTCAGGGTGCCGTAACCGGAGTGCGTTGTGCCGACCAGGCCGAGCACAAGGCTGAGGTTGATGGCGGCGGTCGCCGTGTCGGTGCCGTCGGCGTGCTGTTCCACGCCCCGCCCGGTGAGAATGTAGGTGCCGCTGCCGGTCGCCGCTCCCCGTGCGGCGCCGGCGGCGAGGCGCCGGGCCAGTTCGCGCAGCTGCCAGACCGGAACGCCGGTCTGTTCCTGCACCCGGGTCGGCCACCATTGACTTACGCTACGGCGCAGCGCGTCGAAGCCGCTCGTGCGGTTGGCGAGGTAGTCGAGGTCGGTGAGCTTCTCGGCGATGACGATATGGATCAGACCGAGCAGAAGTACGAGATCGCTGCCCGGGGTCGGCTGCACGTGCATTCCGGCACCGTCGTCGGTGAGGCGGGCGGTCGCCGTACGTCTGGGGTCGACGACTACGAGACCGCCGGCGGCCCGCGCCCCCTCCAGATGCCCGATGAACGGCGGCATGGTCTGCGCCACGTTCGAGCCGAGTATGAGAATGGTGTCGGCCAGGTCGAGCTCGGCGACCCGGAACGGCAGCCCCCGATCGAGGCCGAACGCCCGGTTGCCGGCCGCGGCAGCACTCGACATGCAGAACCGGCCGTTGTAGTCGATACGGCTGGAACCCAACGCCACCCTGGTGAATTTGCCGAGCTGGTAGGCCTTCTCGTTGGTCAATCCGCCACCGCCGAATACGCCGACCGCGTCCGCCCCGGATTCGGCCCGGGTCTCGCGCAGTTTCGCCGCGACGAAATCGAGCGCGTCACCCCAGGATGCCGGCTCGAAGGTGCCGTCGGCCTGCCGCAGCAGTGGCTCCAGGATGCGGTCCGGCGATACGAGCAGTTCGGCCGAGGTCCAGCCCTTCTTGCACAGGCCGCCACGGTTGGTCGGGAATTCTCGACCGGTGACCGTCACCTCGCCTCGCGAAACGGATGCTGCGGCATCCGCGTCAACCGGGGTCACAGTCATGGCGCACTGCAGAGCACAGTACGGGCAGTGGGTTCGGGTCGCTGGCACTGACGCCTAGATCCTCTGGCCGGCGACGGAGGAACTGCGCCGCAGGTAGACGAAGGCGGTGACGCACATCATGGCGACGTACGCGATGGCGAATCCGTAGATCGCGCCTGAGTAGTCGCCGGTCGTGGTCTTGGAGTAGCTCAGTACCTGCGGAATGATGAATCCGCCGTAGGCGCCGACGGCGGAGATGAGGCCGAGGGCCGCGGCGGTTTTGCGTTGCGTGTTGACGTCGCCCGAGTTCTGGTGGGCGTCTTTCACGCCGCTGCGGGCCGCGAAGACGCTCGGAATCATGCGGTAGGTCGAGCCATTCCCGATTCCGGTGGCGATGAAGATGAGCAGAAAGCTGCCGAGGAACGCCCAGAAGTTGCCCAGCGGCAAAACCGCGACCACGGATAGGGCGCCGACGGCCATGATGCCGAAAGCGGCGACGGTGACGGATGCCCCGCCGAAGCGGTCGGCCAGACGTCCGCCGACCGGGCGGGCCAGCGAGCCGACGAGAGCGCCGATGAAGGCGAGGGAGAGTGAAGCTGACGCGACCTGGAAGGTGGAATAGGCCGGGAACTGATCGGCGATGAGCTTGGGGAATACGCTCGCGAAGCCGATGAAGGAACCGAACGTACCGATGTAGAGCAGGGCGAGAATCCAGAAATGCGGTTCCTTGACCGCGGCGATGGAACCAGCGAAGTCGGCCTTGGCGTTGGACAGGTTGTCCATGTACTTCCACGCGCCCCACATGGCAACGAGGATCAGCGGCACCCAGAACCAGCCGGCGAGGCTGATATTGAGTTCTCCAACTCCGCCGAGGGTGCCGACGGCGCCGAGGGTGATCACGATCGGCACCAGGAGCTGGGCCATGGACGCTCCGAGGTTGCCGCCGGCGGCGTTGAGGCCGAGGGCGTAACCCTTCTGGCTCTGCGGGTAAAAGTAGGTGATGTTCGACATCGAGCTGGCGAAGTTGCCTCCGCCGAATCCGGCGAGCGCGGCGACGAAGAGCATGACGCCGAACGGGGTGTCCGGGTTGCCGACGCAGAAGCCGAGGGCGATCGAGGGGATCAACAACAGGCCGGCCGAAATGATGGTCCAGTTGCGGCCACCGAACTTCGGCACCAGAAATGTGTACGGAAAGCGCAGGGTGGCGCCGACGAGGCTCGGCATCGAGATGAGCCAGAACACCTCAGCGGTGGAAAAGGTGAATCCGGCGGCCGGCAGCGACACCACGACGATGCTCCAAAGCTGCCAGACCACAAAACCGAGAAACTCGGCGAAGATCGACCATTTGAGGTTTCGGGCGGCGATGAGTTTGCCGCCCTGTTCCCATTGCCTGGTGTTCTCGGGGTTCCAATTGTCGATCCATCGACCGGGACGGTGCACGAGCACCGCGTCCTCGGTGATGGGCACGGTCGTGCCGGATGCTGGTTCAACGGTGCTGAATGTCATCGAAATCCCCTCGAGAATGAAAATTAGCGGTGGTGCAACGGTCTGCAGGCAGCCCGTTCGGCGTCCCTGCAGTCGACGTTAGCCAGCGCGTGTTTCGGGCGACCGTGGCACCCGTTACCTTTCGATCACGAGATCATCACACCAAGTTCGGCCGGGTGATGGGGCGCTGTTACATGTCGGACACAAATGCGCTCGCGCCGCCGCCGGGCGCGAAACCGCCAAGCAGACGGGCAGCGGATGCCGGGGATGGCAGACTTAGACCACCTGCGCCCGACGCATCCGCTGTTTGAAAGGCCCGCACATGACGATTACCGCCGCCGCCGACGGTTCTGCCCTCGGCAATCCGGGACCGGCCGGCTGGGCCTGGTACGTCGACGACACCTGTTGGGCGGCCGGCGGCTGGAAGCACGCGACCAACAACCAGGGCGAGCTGAAGGCCGTGCTCGAGCTGTTCCGCGCGACCGCGCATGTGGACGACGACCTGCTCGTGCTCTGCGACAGCCAATATGTGATCAACTCAGTGACCAAGTGGATGAAGGGCTGGAAGGCGAAGGGCTGGCGCAAAGGCGACGGTAAGCCTGTCATGAACCTCGACCTGCTGAAGGAGATCGACGAGGCCATCATGGGGCGACGGTACCGGTTCGAATGGGTCAAAGGCCACGTCGGGCATCCACTCAATGAGGCCGCTGACGAACGCGCGCGCGCCGCTGCCGAGGCTTTTCAGCGTGGCCGGCCGGCGCCGACCGGACCGGGTTTTTCCGGTGGGTGCGCTACCGCTGAACCGGTGGTGCCGGCGCACACGTCGACCCCGGCCGGCCCGCACCGGTCGGGGTCGACGAGCGAGCCGACCGTGGACACCGACCGGGTCATGGAGCAGGCCATGCCCTACGCGCACGCCGAGCTGTTTTCGTTCAACGACCTCGGTGACGACATCGGCGAAGACCATCGCGATCTCACCGACCCGCAGGGCCCCTCTGTGATGCGCAGCACGAGCGAGCTGCTCCGGGTGACGCTGTCTCTCAGCGCCGAGGAGCACCAGCGTCTGGCCCAGGGGGCCGAAGCCAGCGGGGTGACCGTCGAGGAGTACCTGCGCAGCCTGATCTGAGCGTTCGCACACACCGATCACGGTTTCCTGGCAAGCCGGGTCCGGGGTTTGCCTGCGAGTCTTCACCGCGCTGCGGGTGTGCCGCGATCAGCGCACGCCGATCAGCGACCGCAGGCCGAATTCGGACACGATCGGAATGCCATAGTCGCGCGCCTTGCCGGTTTTACCGGTGACCGACGCTGGATCGGCCGCGACGAGCAGGCGGGTGCGCAGGGTGACCGCCGTACCCAGAGACAGGCCGCGAGCGACGAGTTCCCGGCCCCAATCGGAGCGGGCGCGGGCCATGTCACCGGTCAGCACGATGATGTCGCCCTGTTCCAGCAGCACCGCGTCAATCGAGGCGATCGGCTGGCGCACCTCCGGCAACGGGGTGGCCAATGCTGCGGCGACAATCTCCGGGCCGATATCGAGCATTCGAGCGACCGCGATCAGATCACCGGATTCCGCGATACTGAGGGGCCCGTTCGACCAGGCCACTCTCACGAGGTCGTCGAAGTACCGATGATGCAGGCCGGCACAATCCGCCACACTGATCCCGGTGCATTGGGCCAACACCCGGAGTTCGCGTGTCTCCCGAGGCGACAGCACACCGTCAATCAGGCACAGGTCGAGCAAAGCCAGATAGTCGAGATGCTCCTCCGGGCCGGTGTAGTCGGGAAGTTTCACGGCCACTTGGGCGAGAAAGCTCGGCGTCGTCACGCATTCCGGCGTCGTCGACGGGTCGCGATGCACCCAATCCATGCCGGTCCCGCCGACGATGCTGGGCCAGATGGTCATCTCGGCACGGTCGAGGGCATCGATCCACGGCGCCGCGGTGGACGAGCCGTGCACGTACGCGGCCAGCAGGCTGGCGCAGGCAACAGCCTGCGCCAGAGCACCGGGGTCAGGCTCGATCTCAATGTCGTAGGCCGCGCAACAATCGGCGAGCAGTCGGCCGGCCCCCGGCAGGTAGTTGCGGGCCAGCTGCATGGTGCAGACCGCCTCCAGTCCGCGCCCAGGCGCGTAGCCGATCAGCGCGAACTCTCTCATCAGAAACCCGGTGACGAACTGGGCGTTGTGGGTCACCAACACCCGGCCGCGAAGCAGGTCGACCAGTCGCGGCGCGATCTGCTCAAATGTCGGGGCTCGTAACAGCTCGGCAGTGCTGACGCCGTGGGTCGTGACGTCACCCGTGTTGCTTCCGGGATTGACGACAGTTTCCCACCGCTTCGCAATGCGACCACCCTCGTCGAGGTGCACAATGGCAACCTCAACGACCCGGTCCCGTTGGTACGGGAACAGACCAGTGGTTTTCAAACTAATAACGGCGTATCCACGTTCGGGCATGGTCACACTCCACAATCTTGTTCTGCGAAGTTATCCCCAAATTCTGCTCACCGCGACCGCCATTTCGGGGGGTGCCGGTGAACGACCGATACATTCGGAGCCCCAGAGACGGGTGGGAATCCCAACGAGACTGTGAGCGGTGACCCCGCAGGCAGTACCGGCGAGGGCAGTTTGCGGCCGGTCCTCAGCGAGCCGGGGCTAGTATCCGAGAATGGGCAGATTCACAGACAGCATGCGCTCACACCTTCTGGTGACGCTCTCAGGGCACAGCGACGGACGACCCCAATGGGTCGACCAGATCGCCACTGGAGAGGACTCGGGATTCTTCGGCCCGGGAAGCGCGGCCTGGGCTGTGCACGGCGGCATGGCGACCATGGTCGCCGGAATTCGGGCGCTGCTGATGCAGACCCTGCATCCGGGAGCGATGGCCGGCGTGCACGACTGGTCCCGGTATCACGAGGACCCGATCGGCCGCCTGACCGGAACGATTCAGTGGCTCGTCACGGTGACGTTTGCGGACACCGTCGTGGCCGAACGGGAGTCGGGTCGGGTCGCCCGATTTCACAAGCGCGTGGCCGGCACCTACCTCGACGCCCGGGGCCAGGAACAGCATTACGCGGCGGGTGACCCCGAATTATTGTCGTGGGTGCACATTGTTTTCACCGATGCCTTCCTGCAATCCCACCTGCTCTGGTGCGATGACATTCCCGGCGGCGCCGACCGGTACGTCAGCGAATGGGCCACCGCCGGCGAACTGATCGGAGTGCGTAATCCGCCGCATTCTGCTGGCGAACTCGCCGCCCAACTGGACGCGTTTCGAAGCGCCGGGACGCTCAAGAGTGATGCCCGCGTCGCCGAAGCCGTACGTTTCATCCGCAACCCACCGCTCAGCCGCGGCATGCTGCCGTTTTATCGCATCATGTTCGCCGGTGCCGTCGCGTCGATCCCCCGCGAGTACCGAGACATGCTCGGCCTGAAACGATCCCGTCTCCCGGTAATCTGGGCTACCCGGCTCGTTCTGGGGGTCGTGCGCACCCTGCTCGGCCCGTCATCCACCTCAGAGGATGCCGCTCGTACCCGGCTCGCACGCATCGCACTGGCCACTGAATTCGGCACGACTGCTGCGCGCTGGGGTGAACGATCGGTGAGTTGAATCAGCTCACGGCGTTGTCAGGGATCCCAGCCGGGAACGACGTCGTCGCTGCTGCTGACGACGACCCGTCCATACGATGAGGGCTATCGCCGTCGCGCCGATGAAATACAGCAGGCTCGCCAGGGTGACCGTGAGTGCGCTGGGACGCACGACGGATTCGCCGTTCAGGGCCTGCACTGTCAGCAGGATGAGTACACCGCTGTAGAGGCCCGTGACGATGCCGATGATCGCCACACGGGTGCGCTCCGGCCGGAGCGCCGGCATCCGGTTCATGAGTACTTCGAGCAGCAGCGCACCGAGCGGGATCAGTTGCAGTGCGTGCATTCCGATGAAGTGCGGGATGCGAAGATCGCCGGCAACTGTGCTCCAGCCGAGAATGGGCAGGCCTGGACCGCCGTCCGCGCCGCCCACGGTGTGAGCGCCGGCAATGCCCTGAAAATACTCGAGCTGGGCGGCTGTCGGTCCGGTCATGAAAAACGCGAGGCCCATGCCGATGACGGCCAGAATGACGCCCGCGCAGATGGCGAGTGTGCGGGCGCGGTCGCCGAGATCGGCGCCGCCGCTGCGACCCCAGAACAGGAGCAGCACCCCGACCACCAGGGCCGCACACCAGACCATGACGATCGACCCCGCCATGATCGACCAGACCGCTGCCGCGAACGGGGACGACACGTTGAAATGGCTGGTCGTTCCGCCCAGGGCGGCAGCGACGATCGCCACCATTTCGACGAGCAGCAGGACGGCGCTGAGCGTGCCGAGCGACCAGGCGAGGCGTTGCCCGCGTCGCAGCAGACCGATCAGCCAGGCGAGGGTGACGCTGTAGATGATAATCGAGAGCGCGAATTTGAGCGGCTTCGCCCACAGTGGCAGGCCGGTCACCTCGCGGTGATCAACGAACAGGCCGATGATGCTGATGAGAGCCAGCAACGTCATGACGGCCGCCACTGCAAGCAGCGGCCGGTGCCAGGCGATGTGAACGCGGTCGGGGTGCCGACGGTCGGCGGTGCGGGTGCTGCGGGGGAAGGCACTGGGTGACATGGTGACTCCTTCGGTCACTGGGGTTGAGGTTCAGCTGTGGGGTGCCGCAGGGCTACCCCCGGTACGGGAGGGACGGTGTTTCGGGAAGTGCTCGTACGCGTTCTGATGTGCCGGTCCGGTCGGAGAAAAGCGCAGGGCGGCGACATGTTCCTGGGCCGCACGACGCAGTCCAGCGAACAGTGCATCGCCGAGCGCCGTTCCCACCACGACGGTCTGCGCTTGCGCGGCCCGCTCGGAGAGGGCGGCGATCTCATCGAGATCGGCTTCGGCCACCAGCAGTGCCGCCTGCGCGTAGCGGGTGAGCCAGCCTCGGGTATCCCGCTGGCCGACGGCGTCGAACGAGTCCATGACTCGAGCGGCGGCGAGGCGACCCGGGTTGTCCGCTGAGACCAGCCATCCGCTCGTGGCATCGTCAATGCGATCGAACGCGGATGAGCGAATCTCCGTCGGGTCGATCTGCTCCGACACCGTGCGCTGCGCGATATCGAAAGTCTCCTGCAACGACAGGTCGGAATCGATGGCCGCGAGCACCCGGCGGGCGTCGACGACCGCGAGACCGCCCACGTCGATCAAGCTGCGAATGAGGCGAAGGCGCCCGACATGATCCGGGCCGTAGTCGGCTTGGTTGGGCGCGGTCCGCTCCCCCGCAGCCAGCAGGTTCTCTCGCAAATAGAACTTGATGGTGGCGACGGGAACCCCGCTCACCGCACTCAATTCGGCCATCCGCATATGGATAGTGTAAATATCCGATAGCGAAACTGTCTATAGCTGGGGGGCGAAGAATGCCGCCGTCGCCGCCGCGAGCGCCGGCGGGTCATTGACGTGGCACAGCTCCCGGGCCGAGTGCATCGACAGCAGCGGCACACCGACGTCGACGACGCGAATACCCAACCGGGTCGCGGTCAGCGGTCCGATGGTCGAACCGCACGGGACCGTGTTATTGGAGACGAATTCCTGGTACTCGACACCCGCCTGGGCGCAGGTGCGGGCCCAGAGCGCCGCGCCGTGAGCATCCGTCGCGTAGCGCTGGTTGGCATTGATTTTCAGCAGCGGGCCACCACCGAGAATGGGTGTGTTGGCCGGATCGTGGCGTTCCGGGTAGTTCGGGTGCACGGCATGTCCCGCGTCAGCGGACAGGCACCAGGACTCGGCATAGGCCCGGAGCCGCTGCGACACGTTCGCGCCGAGGCTGGAGCCGATGCGGGTGAGAACGTCGTCGAGCAGTGGACCGCTCGCGCCGGAGCGGGACTGGGAGCCGAGTTCTTCATGATCGAATGCGGCGAGCACGCTGATCGAGCCAGAACCTGTGGGGCCTTCGCTCGTCTGTATCAGGGCGCGCAGGCCGGCATGCACCGCGGAAAGGTTGTCGAGGCGTCCGGCGGCGAATAGTTCCTGGCCCAGGCCGAATGTCGCGGGCGGGTTGGTGTCGACGGTGAGAATGTCGTAACCGGCAATATCCGCGCCGGCCAGACCGGCCAGACCGGCCAGATGGTCGACGAGGTCAGCCTCAGACGCGTCGCCGACGCCGAAGACGGGCGTGAGGTGGCGTTGCCGGTCAAGGGTCAGACCGTTGTTGACGTCACGGTCGAGGTGCACGGCCAGCTGCGGAATGCGCAGGAACGGACCGGTGCGCACGAGGTGCTCAGTGCCGGCTCTGGTGACCAACCGGCCGGCGAGTTCGAGTTCGCGATCGAGCCACGAGTTCTGCAGTGGCCCGCCGTAGACCTCAACGCCGGCCTGCAACCAGCCGTGTGCGCCGATCGTGGGCTTCGGCTTGAGCTTGAATCCCGGAGAATCGGTGTGCGCGCCGAGAATGCGAAACGGAGTGGTCGGGCCGGCGTCAACCGGCGCCGACCAGGCGATGACGGCGCCGTCACGCACCACGTAGTAGCCGGGAACAGCGGGAGCGTCGCCCCAGGACTCCGACTCGCTCAGCGGGGTGAAGCCGGCCGCGTCGAGGCGCCGGGCGACTTCGGCGGCAGCGTGGTATGACGACGGTGAAGCACTGAGAAAGGCGGAAAAATCGGCGATGTAGTCGGGCGCGGCATCCATTCATCCATCCAACCACCCCGCAGAGGTTGCGGATGCCGAGGTCTTGCTACGCGTCCGACGGCGCGTCGGACTGGAGTGCAGCTCGCGCGAAAGCGGCGCCGCCGACGGTGACTGTGCCCCGGTCGCCGTGCGAGGCCTCGGTCTGCTCGAACACACCGAGCTGGTCGAGCAGGCGCCATTTGGTGTCGACGAGATGCCAGACGGACTGCGTCGACGGTTCCTGACCGTCGGACTGCACCCAGCCGAGCGAACCGAGCGCGGGCGAGAGAGTCGTGAGGTAGTCTTCGCGGCGAACCAGGCTGCGGGTCGCGACGAACAAGAGCAATAGCCGAGTGGCGTCGCTCACGGCGGGCGTGCGACTGCGGTGAATGGTGTGGGCGAGATGCCACCAGAGTTCGCGGGGGGACCCGGACAAAGCGCTGCCCTTCCTGGTCAGCAGGAGCATGCCCTTGCTGACTCGCAGGAGTCCGACGTCGCGCAGGTGCCCACGAAGTTCCTGCAGCGGGCGCAGGTGCACCTCGCGGTTGACGCTGATCGGCCAGCCCCAGTCGAGCTCGGCTGACGCGTCAACGATGACGACCGGCGGCAGGTGCCCGGCCTTGGTCAAGCGGATACCATCGGAGCCGACCCGGTTCAAAACCCACTGCACCGGCGCCAGCATGCGCACCATGGCCCGTTCCTGAAGCAGAATCGGGTCTGCGACCCTGGCCTGACCGATGAGTCGCCGAAAGCCGCCAACGGCCTGTTCCGGCAGTCGCGTTTCGATCTCCTGAATCACGTTCACCCATCGAGCCTAGTGAGCGAACCCGTCCGGAGGCGACGAGCGCCCCCGACATGCGCGTGAAAAGCGCCGATCATGGCCGGTTGCGACACTCGCCTGGCGGGCATTCGATGCGACGGTGGCTGCGGCATCTGGCACCCTTGAAGAATGACCGACACGCGCGCATCCGCTCTGGCCATTCTGCGCACTCTCGTGGGGCGGGCGGACGCCGACTTTCACACTGGGCAGTACGAAGCAATCGAAACCCTCGTGGACCAGCGTCGTCGGGCCCTCGTCGTGCAGCGCACAGGGTGGGGCAAATCGGCCGTCTATTTTGTGGCGACCCTGCTGTTGCGGCGCCAGGGCGCCGGGCCGACCGTTCTGGTCTCGCCCCTGCTGGCGCTCATGCGTGACCAGGTCGCCGCGGCGGCGCGGGCCGGTGTACGGGCGGTGTCGATCAACTCGTCGAACGCGCACGAGTGGACCGACGTGCTGCGCCAGCTCGATGCCGACGAGGTCGATGTTTTGCTGGTGTCCCCCGAACGGCTGAACAACCCGTCCTTTCGCGATGAGCAGCTGCCAGCGCTGATCCGCCGGGTCGGGCTGCTCGTGGTCGATGAAGCGCACTGCATCTCCGACTGGGGCCACGATTTCCGTCCGGACTACCGCCGCCTGCGCGACCTGATCGCCCAGATGCCGGCGGGTGTCCCCGTGCTCGCCACGACGGCGACGGCGAACAGCCGGGTGGTGCAGGACGTCGCGGAGCAGGTGGGCATGGTCGCCGCCGGTTTCGAGGGGGCCGGCGCCGTGGCCGGAACCGCCGAGGTCGTCACAATTCGCGGCCCGCTTGCCCGTTCCTCGCTCCGGCTCGGCGTGCTGCGCCTGCCCGATTCGCGCGCACGACTGGCTTGGCTGCTCAGCCATCTGGGCGACCTGCCGGGCAGCGGCATCATTTACACCCTCACCGTGGCAGCCGCAGAAGACACCGCCCGGCTGTTGCGGGACGCCGGCCACGCCGTGCGCTCCTACACCGGACAAACCGACACGGCCGAGCGCGAGGAGTCCGAGGGGCTGCTCAAGACCAACCAGGTCAAGGCGCTCATCGCCACGAGCGCACTCGGCATGGGATTCGACAAACCCGACCTCGGGTTCGTGCTGCACCTGGGGGCGCCGTCCTCCCCGGTGGCGTACTACCAGCAGGTCGGCCGCGCCGGCCGCGCCACCGCCTCGGCCGACGTATTGTTGATGCCCGGCGTGGAGGACGAGGCGATCTGGCACTATTTCGCCACGGCGTCGATGCCCAACCAGGTCAAGGCTCTCTCCGTGATCGGCGCGCTCGACGCCGCCGGCGCTCCCCTGTCGACGCCAGCCCTCGAAGCCCGGGTGGACCTTCGACGCACCCCGCTCGAACTGCTGCTCAAGGTGCTCGACGTCGACGGCGCTGTGCACCGGGTCAAGGGCGGCTGGCAGTCCACCGGCCGGCCCTGGGTCTATGACGCCGAGCGCTATGAACGCATCGCGGCCGCCCGGCTCGGCGAGCAGCAGGCGATGCTCGAATTTGAACGCACGACCGGCTGCCGGATGGAGTTTCTGCAGCGCGCTCTCGACGACGAGACCGCCGTGGCTTGCGGCCGCTGTGACAACTGCCAGGGCGTCTGGTACCCGGTCGATGTGGCCGAGGGAGCGGCCGCGACGGCAGCGCAATCGCTCGATCGGGTCGGCGTTGCCATCGACGTGCGCGCCCAGTGGCCGACCGGCATGAGCAGTCTGGACGTTCCTGCCAACGGCAAGATCCCACTCGGCGAACGCGCCGAGCCCGGCCGTGCGCT
>Ga0307487_1001191_pt1 | contig 18878 bp, 17 predicted proteins | sample CBIW12metaG_FD_203665 | JGI IMG/M metagenome (GOLD analysis project Ga0307487, IMG submission 203665) | Sea-ice brine microbial communities from Beaufort Sea near Barrow, Alaska, United States - CBIW 1.2 | ecosystem: Environmental > Aquatic > Marine > Coastal | place: USA: Alaska | collected... | reverse complement strand
TCTCGTGCTGCGTTCTGTCGCGCAGCCCGGCGACACCACACTCTCCGACGTGCGGATCACCGATGGCATCATCACGCAGATCGCTCCCGCCAATGAAAGACCAACGGATGCCCCCCATGTCGACCTTGAGGGCCGCACCCTCATCCCCGGCCTCTGGGACGAACACGTGCACGCCACCCAGTGGGCGCTCGCCGACGGTCGGTTCGATCTGTCCTCGGCAGCTTCGGCGCGAGAGGCCTTGGAACTCGTACGCGCGCAGATCACCACCAGTACCGCGCAGGTTCCATTGGTCGGAGTGCGCTTTCGCGATGTGAACTGGGCTGACGAACCAACCCTCCGCGCCCTCGATGCGGTGACGCAGGGGCATCCGACCGCCCTGATCAGCCACGACCTGCACTGCGTCTGGCTCAACAGCGCGGCAGCAGAGCGCTTCGGAGTGCACGTTGACGAGGCCGGCCTGCTGCGCGAACAGGCAGCCTTCGAGCTCACGATTGCGCTGGGCCGACTGCCCGATGCTGCGGTCGACGCGCTCGCTGACCGCTCCGGAACGCGGGCCGCCGCCCGCGGCGTGGTCGGCGTGGTCGACTTTGAAATGACATGGAACCGCGATGTCTGGCAGCGTCGCATCGGCAACGGATTCGACTCCCTGCGGGTAGACGCCGGCATCTATTTAGCCGACCTCGACCGTGCCGCTGCCGAGCGGATGCGCACCGGCGACCCCGTCGCCGACACCGGCGGGCTGCTCACCGTCGGGCCGCTCAAGCTGCTCATCGACGGATCGTTGAACACCCGCACCGCGTTCTGCGTCGACGAGTACCCGATTGGCGGGCACGGTGTGCTCACCGTGAACGAAGACGACCTGACCGAGATCCTTCGTCAGGCTCACAGTGCCGGGCTGCTGCCGGCAGTGCACGCCATCGGCGATGCGGCCAACACCGTCGCGCTCAATGCTTTCGAACGTGCCGGCACAACCGGCCGCATCGAGCACGCCCAGTTTCTGCAGCACGACGACTTCGTTCGATTCGCACGACTGGGCGTCACGGCGAGCGTGCAGCCGGAGCATGCGCTCGACGACCGGGACGCGGTCGAGCTCAACTGGGCTGCCGGCGCCGACCGCGCCTTCGCCCTCCGGTCGCTGCTCGACGCTGGAGCGACTCTCGCCTTCGGATCCGACGCCCCCGTTGCACCTCTCGACCCGTGGACGGCCATGTCCGCCGCGTCATCCCGGGCCCGCAGTGACGGGCGCGACCCGTGGCGTCCTGACCAGGTGATCACCCGTCGGCAGGCGCTGGCCGCCTCAGCTCGCCGCCGGACCCGGCTGTGCGTCGGTGATGTTGCGGATATCGCCGTGCTCGATGGCGACCCGTTCACGGTCTCCGACGCCACCTTCGAGCGGATGCCCGTAGCCGCGACCCTGCTCGCCGGTCGCGCCACCCACGGCGCCGCCCTGCTCGCGCCCTGAGCCGCCCCGCATCCGTCGGTCTGAGCGGCTAGCGGCTTTCGGCAGCGCGAGCTGGTGACCGTGACCGTGACCGCGCCCCAGAACCCGAGTCCTTAGCCGAACCGCCCCGACACGTAGTCCTCTGTCGCCTGCTCGCTGGGGTTAGAGAACATCGTGGTCGTGTCGTCGTACTCAATGAGTTTGCCCGGCTTGCCGGTGCCGGCGATGTTGAAGAACGCGGTGCGGTCTGACACCCGGGAGGCCTGCTGCATATTGTGCGTCACGATCACGATCGTGTACTCGCTCTTCATCTCTTCGATGAGGTCCTCAATGGCCAGCGTCGAGATCGGGTCGAGCGCCGAACATGGCTCGTCCATCAGGATCACGTCGGGCTGAACGGCAATGGCGCGGGCGATGCAGAGGCGCTGCTGCTGACCACCCGACAGACCAGAGCCGGGACGGGCCAGGCGGTCCTTCACTTCCTGCCACAGGTTGGCGCCACGGAGGGCCTTTTCGGTGAGGTCGTCGGCATCCGTTTTCGACATGCGCCGGTTGTTGAGCTTCACACCGGCGAGCACGTTGTCCTGAATCGACATGGTCGGGAACGGGTTCGGCCGCTGAAACACCATGCCGACCTGGCGGCGCACGAGCACCGGGTCTACACCGGGACCGTACAGGTTGTTGCCGTCGATGAGCACTTCACCCTCAACGCGCGCGCCCGGGATGACCTCGTGCATGCGGTTGAGCGTGCGAATGAACGTGGACTTGCCGCACCCACTCGGCCCGATCAACGCCGTGACCGTTCGCGGCTCAATAACCATCGAGACGCCCTCAACGGCCAGAAAATTGCTGTAATACACGTTGAGGTCGTTGACTTCGATGCGCTTGGACATAAGTCCCTTTCTAAAAGGAGTGGAAAATTAGCGACCCAGTTTGGGCGAGAACCAGTGGGCGATGAGGCGAGCGAGACCGTTGAGCAGCATAACGATCAGAATCAGGGTGAGTGCTCCGGCCCAGGCCCGGTCGACGTACGCCTGCGCATCCGCGCCCTGGTTCGCGTACTGCGTGTACACGAAGACCGGCAGCGTCATCATGCGCTCGCTGAACAGGTCGTAGTTCATGCTTGACGTGAACCCGGCGATGATCAGCAGCGGTGCAGTCTCCCCGATGACACGCGCGATCGACAGCATCACTCCGGTCACGATTCCGGCGATGGATGTTGGCAGCACGACCTTGAGTATGGTCAGCCATTTCGGCACCCCGAGTGCAAAGGCCGCTTCGCGGAGTTCGTTCGGCACGAGCTTGAGCATCTCTTCGCTCGAGCGCACCACTACTGGAATCATCAGCACCGACAGCGCGATCGCCCCACCGAAACCGAAACGCACGCCCGGGTCGTTGAACAGGAGCGCGAACAGTGCGAAGGCAAACAATCCGGCCACAATCGAGGGGATGCCGGTCATCACGTCGACGAAGAATGTGATGGCCTTGGCCAGCTTGCCGCGGCCGTACTCCACGAGGTAGATCGAGGCGAGCAGACCGATCGGTACCGAGATGAGTGTTGCCACCCCGGTCACCAGCAGCGTGCCCATGACGGCGTGCAGCACACCACCGCCGGCGCCGACCACGTTGCGTTGCGACTCCGTGAAGAACGTCGGAGTGAGAAAGGCGGGCAGTCCGTTGACCGCAGTCGTATAGATGATCGACACGAGTGGCAGCATGGCGATGACGAAGGCCGCGGTCACGAGCGCCGTCATCAGCCGGTCGATCGCCTTGCGGGAGCCTTCGACCAGGCGAGAGAGCACATAGATGGCCACGCAGTACAGCACAGTGCCGAGCACGATCGTGCCCACAACATTGAAGCCGTCGACGGCTCCGGACAGGAAGAGCATGGCGAAGAACGCGGCCGAAACTGCCCAGCTGGCCAGCAGAACCCACAGCGGGGATCGACGGGGCAGCTTGCCGGCAGTCAGCGAGTTGGTGAGCGGTGAAGCTTCGGTCACGGATGTCATCAGTTGGCTCCCGAAAATGCCTTACGGCTGTTGATGATGACCCGGGCGAGCATATTCACCAGCAGCGTCACGACGAACAAGACGAGGCCGGTCGCGAGCAGAATGTTCACGCCGACGCCGTGCGATTCAGGAAAGTTCAGCGCGATATTCGCCGCGATCGTCGTGGAGTTCTGGGAGGTGATCAGCTGAAATATGACCTGCGGGCTGGGGGAGAGCACCATGGCAACGGCCATGGTCTCGCCGAGGGCACGGCCGAGGCCGAGCATTGACGCCGAGATGATGCCAGGGAGCCCGAACGGCAGCACGGCCATCTTGATCATTTCCCAGCGGGTGGCGCCGAGGGCCAGAGCGGCCTCCTGATGCAGTAGCGGGGTTTGCAGGAAGATTTCCCGACAGATGGCGGTGATGATCGGCAGAATCATCACCGCGAGCACGATCGCGACGGTGAAGATCGTGCGCCCGGTGCCCGAGACGGGCCCTTCGAGCAGCGTGAACCAGCCGAACCAGTCCACCAGGTTGCTGTAGAACGGCTGCACGAGCGGGGCCAGTACGCCGATGCCCCAGAGGCCGAAGACGACTGAGGGCACTGCGGCGAGCAGATCGACCAGGTAGCCGAGGCCCTGGGCGAGCTTGCGTGGCGCAAAGTGTGAGATGAACAGCGCGATGCCGATGGCCACCGGTACGGCCATGAGCAGGGCCAGGATGGCTGAGTAGATCGTGCCGAAGACGAGCGGACCGACATAGGACCAGAAGTTGGTCACGTCTCCGCTGAAATCGCTGGGCGCGGCGACGAATGCTGGAAGGCTTTCGACGAGGAGGAAGATGGCCACTGCGGCGAGCACGGCCAGAATCAGGCTCCCGGCAATGACGGTGGCCGACGAGAAGATGCGATCGCCGGGGCGTTGCCTGGCCTTGATGGTCGTGGCGGCAGCTGCGGTCATGCCGGTCTCCTAAGTAGCGTCGAGCTGGTGAAATTGTGTAGAAGCGGGGTGGTGTTGTGGCTGGACGCAAATGGCCATACACCCCAGTCTGCCCGATCCGCTCCCGCAGATGTGCGAGAAGGGACCGGGCAGGTGTGGACGGGTATTACTTGACGGTTGCGAGAACCGCGGCGACGTTGGCTTCGAGCTCGCTGGTCAGCGGAGCAACACCGGCAGCTTCCTCAGCAACTGACTGGCCTTCGGCGCTGGCGATGAACTCGACGTAAGCCTTGGCGAGCTCGCCCTGGGCGGAATCGGCGTACTCGTTGCAGACGATGGCGTAGCTCACCAGAACCAGCGGGTACTCCGCCGGGTTGGTGGTCTTGCGGTTCAGGTCGAGCGCGAGGTCGTCGGCAGCGCGGTCGGCGACGAGGGGCGAGCCGGCGACAACCTCGGCCGCAGCCTCTGGGGTGTACGCGACGAAGTCGGTTCCGACCTGCAGCTTGGCGGTGCTGAGCTCGCCGGCCTGTGAAGCGTCGGCGTAGCCGATGGTGCCCACGCCGTTGGTGACGGCAGAAACGACGCCCGAGGTGCCCTGCGCGCCTTCACCGGTCTGGAACGGGAAGGTGTCAGATGCCTTCTCGGTCCAGACTGTCGGTGCGGTCTGGCCGAGGTAGTCGGAGAAGTTCTTCGTGGTGCCGGAGTCATCCGAGCGGTGCACGGCTGTGATCGGGGTTGCCGGAAGGGTCTCGTCGGGGTTCAGGGCGACGAGTGCTGCGTCATCCCAGCTCGTGATCGTGCCGGCGAAGATCTTGGCGAGCGTGTCGGAGTCGACGTTGAGGGCGGTGACACCCTCCACGTTGAAGACCACGGCGATGGGGGAAATGTAGACCGGCAGGTCGACAGCCTTGCTGTCGGGAGCGCAGGACTCGAAGGTTCCGGCGAGCTCGTCGGCGCTCATGTAGGAGTCGCTGCCGGCGAAGTCGGAACCGCCCGAGGCGAACGTCTTCCGACCTGCACCGGAGCCGGTGGGGTCATAGTTGACGGTGACGTCCGGGTTGGCGGTCTGGAATGCTGCACGCCAGGCTTCCTGGGCTGCAGCCATCGAGGAAGCACCCGCGCCGTTCAGGGTGCCGGTGAGGGTGCTGGCTGATGCATCGTCGCTTGTGGCAGAGTCGCCTTCGTTTGCTGCACAGGAGGAGAGTGCAAGGCCTGCTGCAATGGCAATGACCAGAGGGCGGCCGAAACGCTTGAAGTTCACGTGTATCCCTTTCGAGGGGTTGGCAAGACTGTGTGTGCTCGTGCGAGGGCCGGTGCGGCCCGTCATCGAGGCTAAACACGTGATGTGACCGTGCGCCGACCTTCGGGTAAACGGAAGGTAAACGCCCGATAACGCTTGATCCGCATCAGGACCGGCAACCGCAGGCCGTCGAAGGCCGCGCGAGAGACTCAGGCGGTGGCGGGATACGTTTCTATCGCGAGGATGCCCGCCGACGGGTTCTCCGACGACAGGTGCACGATCGAGAACCCGCCGGTGTCCAAATCAGCGGCCTGGGACAGCGCCGCCGACGGCTGGGTGCCGGTAGCCAGCGCGATTTCGCGCAGAATCTCCGGCAAAACCGGCCCGTGGCTGCACAGAACGGCCGTCTTGCGGGCGCGCACCCGCTTGCCGACGATGGTGCGAACATCCGCTTCGCCGCTCTGGAGGGCATCCTGACTGATCAGATCGGTCTGCTTGATCGGGATGCCCGTGGCGGCAGCCAACGGAGCCACGGTCGTGACACATCGTGTCGCCGTGCTCGAAATGATGCGCCGTGGGCGCCAGGCGGTGATCGTGTCGACCAGGCTTGCAGCCTGCGTCACTCCGCGGGCGGTCAATGGACGACGGGCGTCGGGACCGGTGCCGGTGCGCGGTGCCGCTTTGGCATGCCGCAGCGCGATGACCGCGAACGTGCTGGTTACGCCCGCATCGACGAGGGCCGAGAACTTCTCGAGAATCTCGACGTCGGCCGGGTAGGACAAGTAGGTGCGTGCCTTCTTGATGGTGACCCATTCGATGGCGGCGACCTCGCCATTGGGCACGAAGGTTGAACGTGCGATGGCGTCGGGGGTGATCTCGGCGGCCCAGTAGTGCACGATCTTGGTGCGACCATCGGGCATGGCGTAGTGCGATACCCCGAGTGGAACCCCGAGCGCTACGGCCAGTCCGGTCTCTTCCTCAATCTCGCGCACGGCCGTGCGCGGCAGCGTCTCGCCCGGATCCACCTTGCCCTTGGGAATGGTCACGTCGCCGTGCACCGTGCGGTGAATGAGCAGTACGTGCATGCGACCATCGATCAGTCTCCAGCAGACAGCTCCGGCGGCATACACGTCTGTGGTCTTGCTCGCCATCAGCGGCGCCCGGTCGGCCGCTTGCGCGAACTGATCTGCTGCATGAGCCGGTCTTGCATGTCGTCGAGGTGAACACCGTGCTCGTCAACGTCGTGGCGGGTCCAGCGGCCGGTTTCATCGAGCCACCAGCTGGAGGTGCGCGGATCCATCGCCCGTTCGAACAACGCCTCGATCTCGACCAGATGTTCCGGGTCGATCAGGCGCACGAGCGCCTCGACGCGGCGGTCGAGGTTGCGGTGCATCATGTCGGCGCTGCCGATGTACACCTGCGTCTCGCCGAGGTTGTGGAAGGAGAAGATGCGTGAATGCTCAAGGTAGCGTCCGAGAATCGACCGCACGCGGATGTTCTCGCTCATGCCCACGACGCCCGGCTTCAGACTGCAGATGCCGCGCACCCAGACGTCCACGTGCACGCCGGCCTGGCTGGCACGGTACAGCGCGTCGATGATGTCCTCGTCGACCATTGAGTTCACCTTGATGCGGATGCCGCTGGTCTTGCCGTCGAGGGCATTCTGGGCTTCAGTGGCGATGTTCTTGAGCAGCGCCTTGCGCAGGTGCAGCGGAGCCACCAGCAAACGCTTGAACTTCTTCTCGATGGCGTAACCCGACAATTCGTTGAACAGGCGGGTGAGGTCTTTGCCGACCTGGGCATCCGCTGTCAGGAGGCCGAGATCTTCGTAAATGCGGCTGGTTTTCGGGTTGTAGTTTCCGGTGCCGATGTGGCTGTAGTGCCGCAGCACGCCCTTTTCGTAGCGCACCACGAGGGCGAGCTTGCAGTGCGTTTTCAGACCGACGAGCCCATAGACCACGTGCACGCCGGCCTTTTCGAGCTTGCGAGCCCAGGTGATGTTCGCCTGCTCGTCGAAACGAGCCTTGATCTCGACCAGGGCCAGCACCTGCTTGCCGCTGTCGGCTGCGGCGATGAGCGCCTCGACAATGGGGCTGTCACCCGAGGTGCGGTACAGCGTCTGCTTGATGGCGAGCACGTTCGGATCGGCCGCGGCCTGCTCGAGAAAGGCCTGCACGCTCGTCGCAAACGACTCGTAGGGGTGGTGCAGCAGCACGTCGCGGTGCGCGACCGCCGCGAAAATGTCCTGCTCGGCGTTCGGCTCGCTGGGCAGCAGCTGCACCGCCGTCGTCGGCACATGCTTGACGAAATGCAGGTCGGGGCGGTCGATGCGCAGGTCGAACAGTCCGCCGAGGTCGAGCGGCGCTGGCAGGTGGTAGACCTCCTGCTCGGTCACGTCGAGCTCGCGCACGAGCAGACCGAGGGTGACCTCGTCCATGTCCTCGGTGATCTCCAACCGAATGGGTGGCCCGAACCGGCGACGCAGCAGCTCCTTTTCGAGCGCCTTGATCAGGTTCTCGGTCTCGTCTTCGTCGATTTCGACGTCTTCGTTGCGGGTGACTCGAAAGACGTGGTGTTGCAGAATCTCCATGCCCGGAAACAGGTCGCCAAGCTGGTTGGCGATGAGGTCTTCCAGGGCGATATAGCGGATGCGGTCGACCGACTCGGTGCGATCTACCCGCACGAACCGCGGCAGCATCGGCGGCACCTTGAGCCGGGCAAACTCCTGCTTGCCGGTCTTGGTGTTGCGCACGCGCACGGCGAGGTTGAGCGACAGTCCCGAAATGTAGGGAAAGGGATGCGCTGGGTCGACCGCGAGCGGCATCAGCACCGGAAAGATCTGGTTCGAGAAGTACGTGCGCAGTGAGCGGCGGTCGGCGTCGCCGAGGCTCTGCCAGTCGACGACGTCGACGCCGGCCTCGGCGAGGGCGGGGCGCACGAGGTTCTGGAAGGCGAGAGCGTGGCGGTCCTGCAAAGCGTGGGCTGCGGCCGAGATGTCACTGAGCACGTCTTGCGGGGCACGTCCGACGTTGGTCGGCACCGCCAGACCGGTGAGGATGCGGCGCTTCAGACCGGCGACGCGCACCATGAAGAACTCGTCGAGGTTGCTCGCGAAAATAGCGAGAAAATTGGTGCGCTCAAGCGCCGGCAGGGTCTCATCTTCGGCGAGTTCGAGCACGCGCTGGTTGAAGGCGAGCCAGCTCAGTTCACGGTCGAGGTAACGATCGTCGGGCAGCGCCGGATCGGTTTTTTCGAAGAGTGGGTCAAAGTCATCATCAAAGTCTGTGCCCAGTCCCGAGTCTGCTTGGGTGATTTCGCCGTCCATTTGTCCATCCTGACACCCTTGGTCCTGCCGCCGCGACGAACTGAGTGAACGTCAGGCCAAATATTCTTGGAAGTCTTGATTTTTCGGCGCATCGGGGGAGAAGAGTCGGTCTGTGACGTTCCCGATGCGCTGAGGTGCGGTCATTCGGGCAGGCGGCGGTACTGCACATCGACCGTGTGGTCGACGAAACCGAGCGTGCGATACAGATGCACCGGACCAAGGCTGTCGGCCTCAACATAGAGGGCGGCGGTCGTGCAGCCGGCGTCGACCAGACGCTGCAGGCCGGCTTGCATGAGCACGCGGCCGAAGCCGCGTCCAGCGGCATCAGGATGCACGCCGATCACGTAGATCTCGCCGATCGCCTCGTCAATCTTGAGCCAGTTGTAGCCGATCATGCGACCGTCGGCATCACGCAGAATCAGAAAATCGTCGGCTTTGAACCATGATTCGCCTTGCCGGGCGGCCAGATCGGCCTCGGTGATCGCGCCCTGTTCCGGGTGCGTCGCAAATACGAGCGCGTTCAGCGCCACCCACTCCTCGTCGTCAACTCCCGGACGGAACGCCGAAACGATTCCGCCGTCCAGCGAAGCGGATGCAGCGGCCTCGTTTTCGCGGGACGGCGCGGTCGCAGTGTCCGCTTCGGCTGTCGCTGCACCGAGCGGCTTGCGCAACTCCAGCAGGGTGCGGGCCGCGACATACCGAAGCTCGCTCGCGAGAGCCCGCGCTGCGGGATGATCACCGTGTGACCAGGCGGTCAGGCCGTTCGGCTCAGTCGCACCCAGTTCGCGGGCCGCAGCGCGCCCATACCCTCTGCGCCGATACTCCGGGCTGATGACAAGGTCGATCTCCCCTCGTCCTCCCAGTGCCGCACCTACGACGATCAGGTCGGCCGTGCTGTCAGCGGCTTCGGAAAGGTCACCGCTGGCGTCGGCCGAGCGTGCCGAGACCGCTATTGCGGGTACCCGCACCAGGTAGGCGGTCCGAAGGCCGCTGTGCAGGTCAAACAACGCCTGCTCATTGAACGGCGCGTATTGGTCAAACGCGAGTGCCGCTGCGGCGACCCGATGGAACTCGGCCAGCGCCGCCGCATCCGTTCTGTTAAGAGGAGATAGAATTCGGAACCCTCTCGTCGTTTTCTTCGTGCACGTTGAAGCGATAGCCGACGTTACGAACAGTGCCGATAAGCGACTCCTGGTCGCCGAGCTTCGCGCGCAGACGCCGCACGTGAACGTCGACCGTGCGGGTGCCGCCGAAATAGTCGTAACCCCACACCTCGCTCAGCAACTGTTCGCGCGTAAACACCCGCGACGGATGCGCCGCCAAGAACCGCAGCAGCTCGAATTCCTTATACGTGAGGTCGAGCGGCTTGCCGTGCACCTTGGCCGAATAGCTCGCCTCGTCGATGACGACGCCGGCCGCGCGAATCGTGTTTGACGGCTGCGTGCGAGATTGGCGGCCCGCGGTCAGCCGGATGCGGGCATCCACTTCGGCCGGGCCGGCCGTGTCGAGAACAACGTCGTCAACACCCCAATCGGGGCTGACGGCGGCGAGGCCGCCCTCGGTGATTACGAGTAGTAGGGGAGTGGAGGTGCCCATGGTGCGCAAGATCTGGCAGAGCGACTTGGCCGCAGCGAGATTGGTGCGGGCATCGATGAGAATGAGGTCCGAATCGGGCGCATTGATGAGCTGATCTGCCTGGGCAGGAATAAGCCTCGCGCTGTGCGACAGCAATGCCAAGGCGGGGAGCACATCATTGTTGGCCGCCGAGGTCAGGATCAACAACTGCGCCACTAGCGCCCTCCAAGTATCTCGAATTTCATACTAGCGTGCCATGGAACGCGGGCGGTCAGGCACAATAGAGACGTGAGCTGGCACTGGAAAACAATCGCAACCGTCTGGGTGCTGGCAATTGTGGGCGCAATCGTCACTCTACTTTTCGCCCCCACGGCGTCCGAAATCAGCTGGATCGGCCTGACCCTGGCCGTGTGCACCCTGGTGACCCTCGGCCTGCAGCTCGCGACTGGCACCAAAGAGGGTTACGTCATGCGGGTCACCCTCAGCATCACCGGGACCATCGTTATTCTCGTGGTCGCGACCGCCATCGTCGCCCTGGTCTGATCGGTCCCACTAGACTCGCACCATGGATCTGTTAGCGCTTGAACTCTTCTTCCTGGGCCTGCTCGGACTGGCCAGCTTGTCGATCGCCTGGGTATCCGGCGTGGTCGTATTCAAGCTGTACCGGGGTCAGCGGTAAATACCGGTGTTTGACCTGCCGGTCGGCTTGCCGTCCGAACTTGTCCCACTCTCCTGGTTGATCGGAGTCTGGGAAGGTACCGGCGTTCTCGAATACCAGATTGGCGAGGAGTCGGTGAGCCGTACCTTCGGCCAGCGCATCAGCTTCAGCCACGACGGCCTGCCGCACTTGAACTACAGCTCGTACACCTGGCTCGAGCCCGAAACGCCCGCTACGGCCGGTTCCGACACGGATTCCGCTGTGTCTTCTTCCGCTGATACGGATTCCGCTGTTCCTTCTTCCTCCGGCACGGATGCTGCGGCCCCGGCCGCTGCTTTACCGCCCGAGATGATGTCCGACGAGAAAATTCCGCTGGTCACCGAAACCGGGTATTGGCGGCTCAGCCGCCACCAGGGCGACGGCGACCCTGGCCCCGGCATGCTGCCGGGCACGGGCGAGCGCCCGTTCACCTCGGCCGCGGCCGTGGAAACCCTGCGCAACCGCGATGGCGGCTTCGACATTGAGGTCACCCTCGTTCACCCCGGAGGCGTAGCCGAGCTCTACCTCGGGCAAGTCAAGGGTCCGCGCATCGACCTCGCCACGGACGCCGTGCTGCGCACAGTGGGCGCCAAACCGTACGCGGCGGCTACCCGCCTGTACGGCCTCGTCGACAACGACCTGCTCTGGGCCTGGGACATCGCTGCCCTCGGCCAGGACCTGCGCACCCACGCCTCCGGCCGCCTGTCCCGCGTCGAGTAAATCGCGCTCCGGCGCAGCCCGGTTGTCTGGGCGCGCCTTGAGATGATGGGCGCACGATAGATCATGGGCCTGGGACGCAAAGGTGCGCCCGGCGCACACGCACTGGCCAGCGCCCCGCGCATCAGGTTCGTGGCGGCACGCGTGACAATCAGCTGCAGCACACCGAATAAATCGTGTGCCCGTACTGTTGGTATTGGTGGGACGCGTTCGCACACGCGCCCGACTTTCGGCACGATCGCCGACGCTCAACCCGCGCCGGCAGAATTGAGCGACATGACTGACCCGGCAGCCACCATCGAGACACTTCTTCCCTTGGCCCCGGATTCCCCGCTGCTCGGGCTGCCCGGCGCGGTTCAGTCCGAAGGAATCGACAGCGGCGTCGCCGCTCACTACGGCAACCCGATGATCGAGCAGCGCTCGCTTGCCGCCGGCCGCGCCATCGTCGACCTCTCGCACCGCGGAGTGCTCGGGGTCTCCGGTCCCGACCGGCTCACCTGGCTCAACTCGATTGCGAGCCAGGAACTCCGCTCGCTCGTCGCCGGCGAATCCACCGAGATGCTGCTGCTGGACCCCGCCGGACGCCTCGAATACGCCATCCGTGTGCTCGACGATGGCGTCGAAACCTGGCTCCTCGTCGAGGCCGCCGAGCTGCCCGGCCTGCAGAAGTTTCTCGACCGCATGAAGTTCATGCTGCGCGTGCAGATCGTCGACCACACCCTCGCCTACGCGACGATCGGTGCGATGACGGATGACCCGGCAGCCGTGGGTATCACCGCCGCCGCCCCGAACGACGTGCCGTTGACCTGGCTGGATCCCTGGGCCGCCGTCGCCCGCGGCGGCTACCAGTATGCCGAAACTCCCGAACACCCCGGAACCCACTGGCTCTACACCGAAACTCTCGTGCCACGGGCCAGTTTGCCCGACCTCCGCGACGCACTCGCCGCCGGAGCCCTGACTGCCGGAGCCCGAACCGATGTCGACGCTGCCGGCGCCGTCGCGACCGCTTCTGCTGCCGTGCCGGCCACCGCCACTTCTGCTGCCGCATCCGATGTCGACGCGGCCGAGGCCGGAGCAGTCCCCGCCGCCGGAGCCGCCGCATCCGCTTCGCCTGCTTCCGTCACGCCTGCCGCCATCACCCCGGCGGGCCTGCTCGCGCTTGAGGCGCTGCGCATCGCCGCCTGGCGGCCGCGCCGGGCCCGCGAGGTCGATGAGAAGAGCCTCCCGCACGAACTGGACTGGCTGCGCACCGCGGTGCATCTGAGTAAGGGCTGCTATCGCGGGCAGGAGACCGTGGCCAAGGTGCACAATCTCGGCCATCCGCCGCGCCGCCTGGTCATGCTGCACCTCGACGGCTCCGAGGGGGTGCTGCCGGCCCCGGGCGACCCGGTGCAGGCCGATCGCGTGCGACCCGGGGCAGAACCCGAGCGGGTGACCGTGGGTACCATCACATCGAGCTCCATCCATTACGAGCTCGGGCCGATCGCGCTCGCCGTGATCAAACGCACCATTCCGGCAGCCTCCACCCTCTATGTCGAGTCCGATGGAATCTCCATCTCGGCCGGCCAGGAGATCATCGTGCCGCAGTCGGCCGGATCCGTCGCCGACATTCCGCGCCTGCCCCGCCTCGGAATCCGCACCCCCGGTCACTAGCTCGCACCTCAGCCCGGCGTCAGGAGTCCCCCTCCCAGGCCCGGGTCTCGGGCGTTGCTATTTCAGGAGATCGGGTAGACGGATGCTGCCACACGCGCAATTACGCGGGTGGCGGCATCCGTTGTGGCAGGCTTTCCTAATTAGCCCTCGCGGCCGCTGCGATCATGGTTGTGCCTGGGTCACCGGTTCGGCCGCCCTAGCTGTATTCATCGCAGAGGTGGCCGACGCGCGGATACAGACCGCGCTGGGTAGAGTGGGGATATGTCTGCCCCCTACACACTCGTCCTTCTCCGCCACGGCCAAAGCACTTGGAATCAGCAGAACCTGTTCACCGGCTGGGTGGATGTTCGCCTGAGCGAGCAGGGCGCCACCGAGGCCGCACGCGCCGGCGTTCTGCTCAAGGATGCCGGCCTGCTGCCCGACGTGCAGCACACGAGCCTGCTCTCCCGCGCGATCCAGACCGCGAACCTCGCCCTCGACGAGGCCGACCGCATGTGGATCCCGGTCAAGCGCTCCTGGCGCCTCAACGAACGCCACTACGGCGGATTGCAGGGCCTCGACAAGGCGGCCACCCAGGCCAAGTTCGGCCAGGAACAGTTCATGTTGTGGCGTCGGTCCTACGACACGCCGCCGCCGGTGCTCAGCGACGATTCCGAGTTCTCGCAGGCGCACGACCCGCGCTATGCCGACCTCGGCTCCGACCTGCCCCGCACCGAATGCCTCAAAGACGTCGTCGAGCGGATGCTGCCCTACTGGCACTCCGACATCGTGCCCGACCTGCGTGCCAACAAGACCGTTCTCGTCACCGCGCACGGCAACTCCCTGCGCGCTCTGGTCAAGCATCTCGACGGCATCAGCGACGCTGATATCGCCGAACTGAACATCCCCACCGGAATCCCGCTGGTCTACCAGCTCGGCGAAGACTTCATGCCGCTCGGCCCCGGCGAGTACCTCGATCCCGAGGCCGCAGCCGCCGGTGCGGCCGCCGTGGCCGCTCAGGGCAACAAGAAGTAGCCCCCACCCCGCAATAGTGGGCCCACCCCGCCCCCCCGGGCCACCCCGACCGGCCGGCTCCACGCGCATAACTCCTGCAAATTCTCCGTCGCGACAGCAAGCTCCGCGTCATTCCGCGGGCCAGCTGTCCCGGGCATACAAATTGCAGGAGTTATGTCGCAGCAGGCGGGGTGAACCCACAGAAAAGGCCCCGAGAGCGGATGCTCCGGGGCCTTCTGCTCAAGAAATCAGATGTGGTCGTCCTGGTGCCAGTCGCCGGTGCCGAGGTACTGCACCTTCTTCGCAATCGAGACCGCATGGTCGGCAAAGCGTTCGTGGTACCGGCTGGCCAGTGTCGCGTCGACGGTGTCGGCCGCGAGTCCCTTCCAGGTTTCGGCGAGCACGGAGTCGAAGACGCTCAGGTGCAGTGCGTCGACCTTGTCGTCTTCGTTGCGAATTTTTTCGGCGAGTTCCAGATCCTGGCTCGTGAGCAACTCGGTGAGCATATTCGCTATGGCCACGTCGAGTGCGCCCATCTCGGCGAATGTACCGCGCAGCCCCTTGGGGATGACCTTGTCGGGAAAACGGTAGCGGGCCAGCTGGGCGATGTGGGTGGAGAGGTCGCCCATCCGCTCGAGGGAAGCGCTGATGCGCAGGGCGCTGACCACGATGCGCAGGTCGCGGGCCACCGGCTGCTGGCGCGCGAGGATGGTAATGGCGAGTTCATCGAGCTCGACCGAGAGCTCGTCAATCTTCTCGTCTTCGGTGATGGCCTCTTCGGCCAGACTCACGTCGCTCTCGTTGAATGCGCTCGTGGCCTTGTCTATCGAGATCGCGACAAGGCGCGAAATGTCGACGAGTCGTTGTTGAACTTCAGCGAGTTCCTGCTGGAATACATCGCGCATGGGGGTAATCCTTCCTTGCCGCGCGAACACGCACGATCTGTGTGACCAGCCTTGGCCACCGGTATATGTTGTCGAATTCAGGTTAACGGCAGGTGCCGGTCACTTGAACACTTTCTAAAGTACAGGGCCGCAGCCGGGGGCGCTGTGAACGACGCCCGGAGACTGTCAGTAATCTAGACAATATGGAATCGACGTCGCTGGTGTTGCTGTCGCTGGCGCTCGGGCTCGGCGTCGGTGCCGGGTTCGTGTCGCTGCTGCACGTCGCCGAGCGTCACGGCCGCCGCGCCTCCGAAGTCGTCAACCCGGCAGTGCCCGACGGTATCGACCAGGTGCTCGACGCCCTCGAGACCGCTGGCGTCGTGCTCGACCCGTCGAACAACGTCATCAAGACCAGTCCGGGCGCCCTCACCCTCGGCCTCGTTTGGAACCAGCAGCTCGTGCATCCGGAACTGCTCGAACTCGCCCGTCAGGTGCGCGTGACCGGCGAGCCTGTCTCCGAAGATCTGGTGCTCTCCCGCGGCCCGTTCGGCGACGCGAGCATGCGCTTTCGCGTGCGCCTGGCCCGACTCGGCACCCGTTACGTGTTGCTGCTGGCCGAGGATCGAACCGAAGCGTTCCGTCTCGACGAGGTGCGCCGCGACTTCGTCGCCAACATCAGCCATGAGCTCAAAACACCCATCGCCTCCGTCGGTCTCCTCGCCGAGGCGCTCGACAAGGCAGCGGATGAACCGGAGCAGGTTCGCCGCTTCGCCAACCGGTTGACGACGGAGTCGGCCCGCCTCGGCCGCCTGACCCAGGAGATCATCGAGCTGTCCAGGCTGCAGGCTCAGGACGCCCTCGCCGAACCGGAGAATCTCAGTGTCGACGACGTGGTCGCTGCCGCCGTTGATCAGAGTCGTGTGGTCGCCGAGGCCGAGCGCATCACGATCGTCGTCGGCAAGAAGTCCGGTGCCAGGGTGTACGGCGACGAAGCGCTGCTCATCGTGGCCGTGCACAACCTCGTCGCGAACGCGGTCAACTACTCCGCCGAGGGGTCGCGGGTCGGCGTCGGCGTGCGCCTGCAGAAGGGCATCGTCGAGATCACGGTCACCGACCAGGGTGTCGGCATCGCTGAAGCCGATCTGGAGCGGGTGTTTGAGCGGTTCTTCCGCGTCGACCAGGCCCGGTCCCGCCACACCGGCGGTACCGGACTTGGCCTGTCCATCGTCAAGCACGTCGTGCAGAACCACGGCGGCGACATTCGCGTCTGGTCGCAGCCCGGCAGCGGATCCACCTTCACCATCCGCCTCCCCGAGGCGGCAGAACCGATCATCGAGCCACGCCAGACCAAACCGCGACCGGTCGCCCGTGCGGCCGCAGGAGACACACTATGACACGCATCCTCTTGGTTGAAGACGAGAGCGCCCTGAGCGAACCGTTGAGCTTTCTGCTCGAACGTGAGGGCTATGAGGTCGTCGTGGCCGAAGACGGACCGACCGCGATCAACGAATTCGACCAGAACGGAGCAGATCTCATTCTGCTCGACCTCATGCTGCCCGGCATCCCCGGCACCGAGGTATGCCGGGAAATTCGCACACGGTCAACGGTGCCCATCATCATGCTCACCGCCAAGGATTCCGAGATCGACATCGTCGTCGGGCTCGAACTCGGCGCCGACGACTACGTCACCAAGCCGTATTCGACCCGTGAGCTGATCGCCCGCATTCGTGCGGTGTTGCGTCGCCACGAGGACCAGAGCGAGACCGACGTGGACACCATGCTCACCGCCGGCACGGTGCGCATGGATGTGGAACGGCACGCTGTGACGGTCTCCGGCGAGCTCGTGAACATGCCGTTGAAGGAGTTCGAACTGCTCGAGTTTCTGCTGCGGAACGCCGGGCGGGTGCTCACCCGCGGCCAGCTGATCGACCGGGTCTGGGGCACCGACTACTTCGGTGACACAAAAACGCTCGACGTGCACATCAAACGCATCCGCTCGCGCATTGAGGCGGCACCGTCAGAACCGGTCATGCTCGTTACCGTGCGCGGCCTCGGCTACCGTTTCGAAGCGTAGCCCCGCACACAGTTCAGGCCGCCGTCCTGGGGGCGGCGGCCTGAACTGACTGCTGAGTGGGTTACGCGGAGGGGGTGGCCGACGGGGCCGGGACCTCTGACGGGGACGGCGTCTCGGTCGGAGCGAGCGTTGGCAGGAGGGTCGAGTATTCGCCCTGGTTGCCGTCGAGAACGGGCAGCAGCAGCTCGATGCCGGTCTCGTCGGCGTACTGGAAGTACACCGGGAACAGCGAGCCGGGCTGGCTGTCCATGTTTTCCAAAACGACCGAGGGGGCGCCTTCGGTGCCGAACGTCACGGTTGTGTTGCCCTCGACAGGAACCTTCTGCGACACCTTTCCGGTGCTCGACTCGTACTGCACGAGCAGGCTCTGCGGGGTGCTGGTCGGGTTCACAACGGAGACGACCAGGTTCGCCAGTTCGCCGTCGGTCGAGAGCAGCAGGGCGTTGCGAATGTGAATTTCGCCCACATCTCCGCTCACGCCATCGCTCGCGTTGTAATGAATCAGGGTGGCCTGCGGTGCGAAAAACCCGCACGCGCTCGTGCCCAACAGAATGCCAGCCGTCAATACGACGGATGCAGCGATGCGCGCTCTCACAAGACCTCCACTACCGAAACAACGTTCGACGGTGGGCCGACGCTGCAGAATTCGCTTTGTCACTAGCTTAGCGGCGTGAGCGGACACACGATTCGCGTTGACCAGTCTCGCGGGGGCGCGCGTACTCTAGCACCTCCTGGCTGTGGTATCCTTGACGTTGCTGAAGGGATCACATCCATGCTGTTTGAGGTTGGCGAAACCGTCGTATATCCCCACCACGGCGCTGCGAAGATCACTGAGGTGAAAACCCGCATCATCAAGGGTGAAGAGAAGCTGTACCTCAAGCTGAATGTCACCCAGGGCGATCTCACTATTGAGGTTCCCGCCGAAAATGTCGACCTCGTCGGTGTGCGCGATGTGATCGGCCAGGAAGGCCTCGACCGGGTTTTCGACGTGCTGCGTGCACCGTTTACCGAAGAGCCCACCAACTGGTCTCGCCGGTACAAGGCGAATCTCGAAAAGCTCGCCAGCGGCGATGTCATCAAGGTGTCCGAGGTCGTTCGCGACCTGTGGCGTCGGGATCAGGACCGTGGCTTGTCTGCCGGTGAAAAGCGGATGCTGGCCAAGGCCCGCCAAATTCTCATCAGCGAGCTGGCTTTGGCAGAAAAGACCGATGAAGACAAGGCCTCCACTGTTCTCGACGAGGTCCTCGCCTCCTAGTTCATCCCGTGTGTTTCGTGAGGGGCGGCGCCGAAAGGCGCCGCTTTTTGCATGTTCATTTCCAATTTGCTGTGTCCAGCTCGACCCCCGGATAG
>Ga0307487_1001185_pt1 | contig 18934 bp, 19 predicted proteins | sample CBIW12metaG_FD_203665 | JGI IMG/M metagenome (GOLD analysis project Ga0307487, IMG submission 203665) | Sea-ice brine microbial communities from Beaufort Sea near Barrow, Alaska, United States - CBIW 1.2 | ecosystem: Environmental > Aquatic > Marine > Coastal | place: USA: Alaska | collected... | reverse complement strand
TATATTCAGCGTTAATTAAGTGAAAATCATAAAGTACTTATTATCTTCATTTCTCATTCAAAGCTAAAACTGCTTTTACCCAAATACAATTACTAGCTATGTCCCAATTTGATTCGATCAGACCTTTCTATGACTCTGAAGCCAATGAAGCGCTGCGCAAAATAGTGAATGATGAAATGCTGGAGGCAATGATGAATTTCACATTTCCTTCAGATACTGGTATGAACTGGAAAAATCTATTGGTTCACACTCAGTCTTTAAGAGATTTTCAGATTAACTTCATTTACCCAGGAGTGAAGAAAGTGCTGGAGAAAAGTTCAAATGGATTGAGTACAGGTGGATTTGAAAAACTGAAACCTAATACTGCTTATCTATTTATATCCAATCATAGAGACATTATTTTAGACACCTCACTTTTGAATGCCTGCCTGTATGAAAATGGGCTAATATTGACTACTTCAGCAATAGGCGACAACCTAATCAAGAAACCTTTTCTACATGCACTCTCCAAATTAAACAGAAATTTTGCCATCAAAAGAGGACTTCAGGGAAGAGCACTTTTAGAGAGCTCAAAACTTGCCTCAGAGTATATTAAGAAATCGTTGCTGCAAGAAAACCGGTCTGTATGGACTGCACAACGAGAAGGAAGAACTAAAGATGGAAACGACGCTACCCAGAGAGGTGTTTTGAAAATGCTTACTTTATCTGAAGAAGGTTCTGATGGATTTGGGTTTTTTGAGAAAATCAAAGTTGTCCCGATATCTATTTCTTATGAATATGATCCTACTGATATCCTGAAAATGCCTGAGTTGATTGCCAAATCCAGGGATGAGATTTATGTCAAAAGTGAAAATGAAGACTTCTTGAATCTTCTTAGAGGAATAATGGGCACCAAAAAAGGCATTCATCTACAGGCGAATGATATTTTGACTGAAGAAATCAAACAAATCGCCGCAGGAGACACCCGCCTGCCTGAAAAACTATCTCAACTAGCTGATGTGATTAATCAAAAAATATGGACTGGTTATAAGCTTTGGCCATCCAACTATATTGCTCATGATTTACTTTACGGAGATGATGAATATGTACAACATTACACTTCAGAGCAAAAAAATGCCTTTGAAAACAGAATGCATGAGAAAATTGATTTCCACAACGAACTGCTTAAAAAGGGCTTTTTGGCGATGTATGCAAATCCTGTCAATAATCAAAAAGAAGCGCTACAAGAACGCTAGTTTACTTTAATGGAGATTTTAAATTCTGTGAATTCATTTGGCGATGAAGACACATCGATTGTTCCGTTTCTGGCTTGAACTAATTGCTTGACCAACGTAAGGCCCAGCCCAAATCCAATTTCCCCTTGAGTGCCCAGATTAGAGCTGGTACCTTCATTCATAATTTGAGCAATTTTTTCTGAGGACATCCCAATTCCACTATCACGGACTACCATATTTAACCACAGATCTGTCTCTTTAAATTCCAATGCAATCACCGCTTCAATAGTGCCTTCGGGTTGAGTGAATTTGATGGAGTTGGATATCAAATTACCTAAAATCTGCATTACGTATCCCTTTTGAAATGGCAGAGATAGGTCATTGTCTCCCAAAGTGACAGAGAAATTCAAGTTCTTCACTTTTAACTGTGGAGCTAAAAGATGTGTGATTTTCTTTTTTAGTGAGATTAAATTAGTTTCATTTTCCTTTAGTCTACTTATATGTTGGGTAGTTTGGTCAAAATCTTTTTGTAAGATATCCTCAGTAAGATCAATTAATGATTTGCTGCTCTGCTTGATAAGCGTTACATAATTAAAGTGCTCTTTCATCTCAGTTTTCTCTTCCATATCTAAAATAAGATCAGCAAGGCCAATGATTCCTCCAAGGGATCCACGAATATCATGAGCCAATTTCTTTTGATTATTCTCCGCATTTTTCAGCTCATCCCTCAATCTTGTAACCAGATTATTAACCATCAATCGATCTACAATCTGTCGACCAATCAATCTTAATAATTCTTTGGATTCTTCTCCAAGATGCATAAGACTTGAATCCATTACACATAGTGCGCCCAGATTGTAGCCTTCAGGAGTAGTCAATGGCAATCCCAAATAAAACCTCAAATTGGGGTCACCTGTGACGTAAAAATTATCTTTAAACCTAGAGTCCTTACTTAGATCAGATACTAGAAACTCTTTTCCTCTTTCTTGCAAAATTGTATATTGACATACAGAATCTTCTCTAGCCATTTGATTTATAGCTAACCCATGGGAAGAAACGCTCCACTGGGTAAATGTATCGATCAAATTGACCATTGAAATCTCCGTTCCTGCTATTTTAGCTGCCATTTCAGTAAGATGGTCGAGTCCCTGATTTGGCTCATAGTAATCAATGTTTAAACTACTTAATGCTAAAATTCTATCTAATTCACTTTGTACTACAGAATTAATATGACTCATTTTATTAAATTTAAAATTAGGTTGCAGAACGCAAAATAAACGCGGAGTTGTAAAAACGCTTCCACAATAGTTTCACTCAAAAATATTCTATGACTCTAAAAAGACAAATACTATTCCTACTTAGTTGCTTTTTCGGTGCCACCATATTTTTACCATCGAATTCTTTTGCAAAGCAATCAGAAAATAAAATCCAAATCGGTCAAATCCTCACTCCTATGGGGGAGATATTAATCAGTTTGGATAATCGAACTCCCAACCATAGAGCAAGTTTTGTTGAACTGGCTGAAGCTGGATACTGGGATTCGCTCACATTTAACCGGGTGATTCCTGACTTTGTGGCTCAAGCAGGCTGTCCGGATACGCCAGCGGGATTTACTGATCCCGAATATCTCTTAAAACCGGAATTTGTCCCCGAGCTTACACATATATATGGAGCAGTCGGAGCAGGTCGGGATGATAATCCCGGGAAACTCTCCGCCAGATGTCAGCTTTATATTGTTCAAAACAAAAATGGAGAACATCGACTGGACGGAGATTATACTGTTTTTGGCCAAGTAATCAAAGGAATGGATGTGGTCGATAAAATGGTAGCAGTACCCAGAAGTAAATCTGATGAGCCATCCACCCCTATCACCATGGATATTAATGTACTTTCGATTTCACAAACTGAATTTGACGCGTTGTTAGAATCAGTTGAATCCAATTAAATTTTTGAAATGCAAAAGATCAAAATACTAGTAGTCGGCTGTGGAAATATGGGCGCAGCCCATGCTGCCGCATATCATTCCATGGATGAGTTTGAAATTTGCGGGTTAGTCTCAAGAGGAATGAGCAAGAATAAACTCAACGAACAATTGAACTCCAACTACCCGACTTTCGATGATTTTGAGCAAGGGTTAGGAGTTACCAAGCCTGATGCAGTTTGCATATCGACGTATCCGGATACTCATGAGGCTTTTGCTTTAAAAGCGCTCAATGCCGGTGCGCATATTTTTATAGAAAAGCCTTTGGCAGACACTATCTTGGGATGTGAAAAGATCATTGCAAAAGCAAAAGAAAAAGGAAAAAAAGTAGTGGTGGGATATATATTGAGACATCATCCTTCCTGGATCCGATTCATAGAAGAATCTCAGAAAATGGGTAAGCCATTGGTGATGCGCATGAATCTAAATCAGCAGAGTGAAGGATACATGTGGGATGTGCACCGCAATCTCATGAAAAGTCTGAGCCCGATCGTCGATTGTGGAGTACATTATATTGATGTGATGTGTCAGATGACCCGGTCTCGACCTATATCAGTGTCGGCAATCGGAGCTAGGTTGACGCCAGATATTGCTGAAGACAATTATAATTACGGGCAACTTCAGCTTCGGTTCGAAGATGGCTCCGTGGGCTGGTACGAAGCAGGATGGGGACCAATGATCAGCGAGACGGCCTTCTTTATAAAAGATGTTTTTGGCCCGAAAGGATCCGTTTCCATCACCGCAAAAGACGCCGGTGCCAGTGGGAAATCTGACAAAGTAGCTTCACACACTAAGACTGAGTCAATTCGTATTCACCATGCGGACATTGATTCTGCAAATAATTTCACCAGAAAAGATGAATGGATAGACCTGAAGGATGAACCCGATCATCAGGAACTTTGTACCAGAGAGCAGCAATTTTTCTTGAAGAGCATTATTGAAGACATTGATTTGACTGATCATTTGGACGATGCATTGAATAGTCTCAAAATTGCTTTCGCCTGCGACGAGTCGGTCAAAACCGGTGAAGTAGTAAATCTGCAAGCTTAGCACAAAACCTTTGGCAGATCACTAAGTCAGCCTTAACTTGATTTCGATTAAATATTGACATGGAAAATAAAACTATAGTAATTACAGGAGGAGCAAGTGGAATAGGCTTGGCAATGGTTCAACTTTTCGCCAGAAGAAATAGCAGAGTTTATTTTTTGGACATCAACACAGATGGTGAAAAAGTAGAAGCATCACTGAAAGCTGAAGGGCTACAGGCATTTTTCATTCCATGCAACATTTCAAACACTAAAGAAACGGAAGAAGTCATTGGAACAATCCCGGGAAAAATCGATGTGTTGATTAATAATGCGGGCATTTCTCATGTTGGAAAAGTGGAAAATACCTCAGAGGAAGATTTTGACAGACTTTTTCAAGTGAATGTAAAAGGGATGTTTAACTGTGTCAAAGCAGCCTTGCCAAAATTGAAGGAAGGCGACGGTGGCTCTATATTAAATATGGCGTCCGTGGCAGCTTCCATAGGAATTCCCGATCGCTTCGCATATAGCATGACTAAAGGCGCAGCATACTCCATGACCCTTTCCATAGCTAGAGACTATGTAACGGATGGAATTAGGTGCAACTCTCTGTCTCCAGGTAGAGTACACACTCCGTTTGTAGATGGATTTATTGCAAAAAATTATCCCGGGAAGGAGAAAGAGATGTTCGAAAACCTTTCAGCCACTCAGCCAATTGGCAGGATGGCACAGCCTGAAGAAATCGCCGAACTCGCCTACTTTATAAGTTCCGACAAAGGAAGCTTTATGACCGGAACAGACATCCCGATTGACGGAGGATTTTTAGGACTGAAAATGTGAGAAAATTGTTGATTTGAAGATCACGATTTGCGGACTCAACGCTGATATTTTAGATCATTTTAAGTCTTACTCCAATAACTTGAATCTAAGTTCTTGGCTCTCAACTCTTGACTCCACTATCTTGAATATTATATTTTAATTCTATCATCTTAATACTTGATACTACTATGAAACTTATACGATTTGGCGAAGCTGGAAAAGAGCAGCCGGGAATTCAAAACACAGCTGGCAAAAACCTGGATTGTTCAGGATTTCAGGAAGACTGGAATGAGGATTTTTTCGCTACCAATGGATTGGCGAGACTGGAAGAATGGTTGGATGCCAATGGAGATAATCTTAATGAAATTCCCTCCGGATCACGATTAGGCTCTCCAGTCGCCCGACCTTCCAAGATTATTTGCATCGGTCTTAATTATAGAAAGCATGCCGAAGAATCAGGAATGGCAGTTCCTGAAGTTCCTATTATTTTCATGAAGGCAACTTCTTCACTTTGCGGACCTTTCGATCCTATATATATTCCGCGAAACTCAGTTCAGACGGATTGGGAAGTAGAGTTGGCCGTAGTCATCGGCAAGAGAGCAAAATATGTGAGTAAAGAAAATGCGATGGACTATGTGGCTGGCTATTGCGTGCACAATGATGTCAGTGAGCGTGACTTCCAACTTCGCCATGGCGGTCAATGGGTGAAAGGTAAAAGTGCCGACAATTTCGCTCCTCTTGGGCCGGTATTGGTTACTAAAACAGAAATTAAAGATCCACACAACTTGAGACTTTGGCTGAAGGTAAATGGCAAAATGCTCCAAGACAGCACTACCTCAGACTTGGTTTTTGATATACCAACCTTGATTGAACATTTAAGTCAATACATGACCCTTCTACCCGGCGATGTGATTTCGACAGGAACTCCGGCAGGTGTGGGAATGGGACTTACCCCTCCTACTTATCTTAAAGTAGGCGACGTGGTAGAGTTAGGCATTGATGGACTTGGCGAATCTAAACAAGTTGCTATGAACGATCCTGAGGCATGAGATTAGATTCTCACCAACACTTCTGGAAGTATAATCCTAAAAAACATACCTGGATCAGCGAGGAAATGAAGGTAATTCAGAGAAATTTTCTCCCTGAAGAGTTGATCCCAATTTTAGCGGAGCACCAATTTGATGGCTGCGTGGCTGTGCAGGCCGATGAAAGCTTTCGGGAAACTGCCTATCTACTGGATTTGGCTGATGAATACGAGCAAATTAAAGCCGTGGTAGGTTGGGCAGATTTGGCAAGCGATGACCTGGATAAAGAGTTAGATCTATTTGCTTCGCAAAAAAAATTAAAAGGATATCGGGAAATCCTCCAGTCAAAAAATGTGGATTACATGCTTCGCAAAGAATTTATTCGTGGCATCAGCAAATTGGGCAAACGAGGATATACCTATGATATTCTGATTTCTCATACACAATTAGAAGCGGCTTTAAAATTTGTAAAAAAAGCCCCTGAGCAACCGTTTGTAATCGACCATCTTGCCAAGCCAAATATTAAATGGGGAATATGGAGAACCTGGAAAAAGGAAATGGCTCCACTCTCAGAGCGCGATTATATATACTGTAAAGTATCTGGAATGATCACCGAAGCAGATTGGAAGAGCTGGAAACCTTCTGATCTCAATGTATATCTGGAAGTAGCCTTGGAGCTATTTGGCCCTAAGAGACTGATGTTTGGCAGCGATTGGCCAGTTTGCAACATCGCCGGAGAATACGAGCAGGTATTGGAAGTAATCGAGCGTTTTACTGACAGACTTTCAAAGTCCGAAAAGGAAGCGATTATGGGAAACACGGCGGCGGAATTTTACGGGATAAAAGAATGAAATAAGCAGCCAATATTTCAGCAGCTTGATTTACTTTGGATAATTGGCTGGAAGACCGAAGACGGGTGACGGAAGTAACGAATTCGCTAGAATTGAACATCCCCTATAATGCTTAAAGTACTTTAATTTTCAAAGAAACGAAACCTACATTCCAATTAGCCTTCAGGCTGGGGACGATTTGAACTAGAGTTATATTATGTTTTGAAAAAGTAAAAATCTATTAAGATTGATGCAAGTCGCTGAGACATTTTCATATTATCTGAATTTCCCAAATCCAATTCTTATCTGGAGAGAATTGTGCTGCTAAACTTCACAGATCATATAAATAAAAGTTATAAAATGAACCTAAACCTAAGTAATAAAGTCGTTCTCATTTCTGGAGGAGCTAAAGGAATTGGTGGGGCTATTTCCAGAGGATTAATCGAAGAGGGGGCAATTCCTGTGATGATTGATCCAAGTGAAAAAGAAGGTGCTAAGATCCTAAAATTAGCAAATGGAAATGCAATGCAGATTCCAATGCGATTATTTGACGCCAAAGATTCTGAATCAGTCGTAGCTCAGGTTATAGCCAAATACGGTAGAATTGACGGTTTAGTCAACAACGCGGGAGCCAACGATAGCGTAGGTTTGGAACATGGAAGTCCCGAAGCATTTGAAAAATCAGTGGCAAAAAACTTGAACCACTATTATCATTTGGCACACTATGCTTTGTCTTATTTGAAAAAAAACCAAGGTTCAATTGTCAATATTAGTAGCAAAACTGCGGTGACAGGCCAAGGCGGAACTTCGGGGTACACCGCTGCCAAAGGAGCGCAACTTTCCCTTACCCGAGAATGGGCAGTAGAGCTTCTACCCTATCAAATACGGGTAAATGCAGTAATTCCAGCTGAAGTATTCACCCCCTTGTATCAAAACTGGATTCAAACTTTTGATAATCCCGATCAGAAATTAGCTGACATTACCAAAAACATTCCCTTGGGAAATAGAATGACCAGTCCAGAAGAAATTGCTTCCATGACCATTTTTCTCCTTTCCGAAAAGGCATCACATATCACCGGACAACACCTTTTTGTAGACGGTGGATACACCCATCTCGACCGATCACTCTAACCCAAAATCATGACCCAAAAACCAATTTTAATTCCAAAAGAACTACTCCTTCCATTCATTCTTATTACCTCACTTTTTGCATTATGGGGCTTCGCTAATGATATCACAAATCCAATGGTGGCCGGATTTAAGCGAGTTCTCGAATTGAATAACACTCAGGCATCTTGGGTTCAATTGGCATTTTACGGAGGCTATTTCACCATGGCTCTACCGGCTGCCTTCTTCATCAAAAGGTATTCTTATAAAACAGGAATCCTATTGGGACTTGGTCTTTATGGATTTGGAGCCATGCTATTTTATCCAGCGGCAGCATGGGAGAGTTATGGCTTTTTCTTAGCATCTCTTTATATCTTAACCTTCGGTCTAGCTTTCCTGGAGACTACGGCAAACCCTTACATTCTATCGATGGGTCCGGAAGAAACGGCCACCCAACGCCTTAACCTCGCTCAGGCATTTAATCCTATGGGGGCTCTAGCCGGGTTATTTGTAGCCAAACAATTTATACTAAATGCACTACGGTCAAACGCCACGGACGAAAATGGCAAAATCATTTTCAACAGTTTAGATGAGGCTGCCAAAGCCGTCATTCGAACCGCGGACTTGATGGTGATCCGCGATCCCTATGTTATTTTAGGAATTGTGGTGATCGCAATCTTGGTATTGATAGCCGTGGTGAAAATGCCTGAAAATCTTGGAAGAGATAGAAACTTAGATTTTAAAGCCACCATGTCCCGCTTACTCAAAAATCGAAATTTTGTGGAAGGCACACTCGCTCAGATGTTTTATGTAGGAGCCCAAATTATGGTTTGGACATACATTTACCAATATGCGGAGGTACTTGGAATCTCTAATGCCGATGCTGTAAATTATGGCTATATTGCTTTGGTAGTTTTCCTAATTGGTAGATGGATCTGCACTTTCTTGTTAAGATATATTCCTGCCTCAAAGTTGCTGGCTATTTTCTCTGTCCTGGCAATCCTGTTTACCGCAGGCGCTATTTTTCTTCCTGGAATGATGGGTTTGTATTCTCTGGTTGCAATTTCATTTGCCATGTCTCTTATGTTTCCAACCATTTATGGCATTGCACTGGATGGCATGGGAGAAGACTCCAAATTTGCCGCGGCATTCTTAGTGATGGCAATAGTAGGTGGAGCGATCATGCCAACGCTACAGGGGATGATTATGGATATTGGAGGAATTGGCTATGACGACACTTTAATTTGGGGAGTTCCAGAAGTGAACTTCTCGTTTATTCTACCTCTCGCCTGCTTTGTAATGGTGTTGCTATTTAGTCTCAGGGCCAAAAAAATAATACAGTTGGAAGGTTGAATGACTACCTAATAGAAAGATGGAAACATTGAAAAATCATTAGATTAAGAAGATAGTCATCTTAAATAACTGACTAAAGGCGTGAATATCTCATGGAATTTCCTTTTGAACATCCCTCATAGCTATCCAGATCTAAAACAAGAAAAACAACACTAATGCCTATATTATAATAAAACTTGATTTAAAATGAATACTCAAACCTTTTTGTTGATCTGTGATTTGAAGGATGACGAAGAAGCTATTTTAGCTTATGAAGAATGCCACAAAACGGTTGCTCCAGAGATTTTGGAAAGTATTCGAACTGCCGGAATTTTACAAATGAGTATTTTCCGATGGCGAAACAGATTGAGTATGATTCTGGTGGGAGATGAAAAATTTTCCTTTAAACGAAAAACTAGACTCGACAGTGCGAATAAAAAAGTCCAAGAATGGGAATCCTTCCTCGGACAATATCAAACCAATTTACCAGGAACTCCAGATAGCTGGAGATGGCAGTTGACGGACAAGATTTTTGATTTTAAAGCCTAAAAATAAACCTATGAAAAAGTTAGTATTCATCCTTAGCATCCTCACTTCAAGTGTGATCGTAAATGCTCAAGAAATTGTCCTCCCACTTTGGGAAGGAACTCCACCTTTGCAAAAAGACATGGGACTGGAGGAGAAAGTAGTTGAAGAAGGAATTATCCGAATAGAGAATGTGCAGATTCCTCAGATTGACGTATTTCTTCCCAGTAAGCAAATGAGAAACGGCCAGGCAGTAGTGATTTTTCCTGGAGGAGGTTACGGTATTCTGGCGTATGATTGGGAAGGAAGAGACTTTGCCAAATGGCTCAATGCGCAAGGTATAGTAGCAATAGTGGTTAAATATAGGTTACCAAATTCAAAATCATTAATCGATGCAAAGGAAGTACCGTTGCTTGATGCCCAGCGTGCGGTCCGATTGACCAGAAGCCATGCGGAAGATTGGGGAATAGATCCTGCTAAAGTTGGCGTAATGGGATTCTCCGCTGGCGGACACTTGGCTTCGACTGTAAGCACACAATATGATCATGAAGTAGATAGATCAACGGATGCGATTGACCAACTATCAGCGAAACCATCGTTTTCTATTTTAGCGTATCCAGTGATTTCATTTAGAGATGCAAGTGCGCATTCGGGTTCCCGCAAAAATCTAATCGGTGATAATGCCAGCCAAGAATTGATCGATCGTTTCTCAGGGGAATTGAATGTAACAGATGAAACTCCTCCGACATTCCTGGTACATGCGCAGGACGACAGCGGAGTTCCTATTGAAAATAGTTTGCTATACTATGACGCGCTCAATGCCCACAAGGTACCGGCTTCGCTACACATCTATCCTCAAGGAGGACATGGATTTGGTTTTGGAATAGGAAAAGGGCCGGTTTCAGGTTGGAGAGATGTGTTGCTTGACTGGTTGAAAACAGTCGGTCAGTGATCAGTAATCAGTGAGGAGTAAGTGGTCAGGAAATAGTTTTCAGTGAATAGATTTCAGTAAGCTGAATTCCCAATCTGAGCAGAGATAAAAAAAAATTCAATCCGCACTTAAGGATATTTCAATCCGCCACGGCGGACAAGTATTTCCAATTTTAGAATATTACCATCTCAAAAATGATAAAAGTAATCGCATTTGATGCCGACGATACATTGTGGGTGAATGAACCATTTTTTCGCGAAGCAGAAGAGGAATTCGCTAGTTTGATGGAAGTATTTATGCCTAGACATAGCATCATCAAAGAAGTTTACCAAACCGAAATAGACAATCTTGATAAGTATGGTTATGGAATAAAAGGCTTTATTCTATCGATGATTCAGACTGCGCTACGAATTTCAGATCATAAAATTCCAGTCACATTTATAGATAAAATCCTTCAGATCGGATATGATATGATGGAAAAGCCTGTGGAATTATTACCAGGAGTAGAAGATGTTTTGGACTACTTAAAGGATGATTTTAGGTTGGTAATGGCTACAAAGGGTGACTTGGTAGACCAAGAGAAAAAGCTGAAAAAGTCGGGATTAGATCATTATTTCCACCATATAGAGATCATGAGCGAAAAGAAAAATGCAGATTTCGCCAAGCTAATCCGTCACCTTGACGTGGAACCTGAAGAGTTCGTAATGATGGGAAATAGTCTGAAGTCAGACATTCTTCCTGTCCTGGAACTTGGTGGTCACGCCATTCACATTCCATTTCATACCACTTGGGAATATGAACGGATAGAATATGAGGTTGCACATGACAATTTCTATCAGGCCAAACATATCGCTGAGGTTGTGTCTATGATCAGATTGATGTGATAATGATCTTGACATCAGCTCATTATACTCTCCTAGTAATGGTTAAAAAAAAATTAATTACGGATCGCCGTTGGCACTCTATCGCATTCACACTTCGCACATTGACCCAGAATTTCATTCTGCGCTTTTACAGGTCTTGCCTTCAGCAAGAGGCTTCACAATTAAATGGAAGTTTTTACCAATGAGATATAATTTATCAGACACTTCTCACCTTGTATTTCTTACAAAATTTACCAAAAACTATTTACTAAAGTTTCTGGAGAGCTCAAAAAACTCCATAATCCGCTTACTTTAATCCACTGGTTTTTGTCAGACACTTCCCACCTATTACTTCTTACCTGCCTTACCACTCACCGATCACAACTTCTAGATCCTCGCCTGATAAGTAAATAACTGAAAATAGCGCCCTTCCAACGCAATCAATTCGTCGTGGCGTCCGCGCTCTACAATTCTACCTTGCTCCACCACTAAAATCTGATCTGCCTGACGAATCGTACTTAGTCTGTGGGCTATCACAAAAGTAGTTCTGCCTTTCATCAACTCTTTCAAACTCGCCTGAATTAAAGTCTCTGACTCTGTATCCAAATTTGAAGTGGCTTCATCAAGAATCAAAATTCTAGGATCCGCCAAGACTGCTCTGGCAATTGCTATCCTTTGTCTCTGTCCACCCGAAAGCTTCACTCCTCTCTCCCCTATCAAAGTATCCAAACCATCGTCAAATCGGTCGGTAAATTCTTGCACGTGTGCAGCATGAACTGCCAGTTGCAATTGCTCCTCAGTAGCTTCAGGACGTGGAAAGAGTATGTTTTGTCGGATGGTTCCTTCAAAAAGAAAATCATCCTGCAACACTACACCCAGTTTTGACCGGAAAGACTCTAAAGTCACAGATTGCATGTCCTGCCCATCAAGAGTAATCAGACCAGAATCTGGATTTAAGAACGAAGCGGCTAAGCCTGCAATAGTTGTTTTTCCTGAACCAGAAGTTCCTACCAGCGCCGTAACTGTGCCAGCAGGAGCAATAAAGCTTACATTCTTTACCACCTCTTTGCCCTCTTCATAAGCAAATGATACCTCGTCGAACTTTACGTCCCCACGAATATTTTCCAGTGTAATAGTTCTTTTTTTATCATCAGCCTCGAGAGGCGTATTCATGATCTCTTCCGTCCTGTCTAATCCGGCAAAAGCCTCGGTCAGCTGACTTCCAATGTTGGACATCTGCACAATCGGTGCAATCATAAATCCTAAGTACAAGGTAAACGCCAAGAAATCTCCAAAAGTCAACTGCTCTTGCATGATCATGTATCCACCTATTCCCATGATTCCGGCGGATGCCAACCCCAGTAGCAATGCTCCCGCCGAAGTCACTATGCTCGTGGCCGTGAGGCTTGCTTTTACATTCTGAAAAAGCTCATCCACACCCATTGCAAAGGTATTGATCTCTTGTTGCTCGGCGTTGAAACCTTTTATCACGCGTATTCCTCCAAGCGTCTCAGTTAATCTACCAGTCACTTGCGCATTAATTTTACCTCTTTCTCTGAAGATCGGGCGAATCTTACTAAATGCTTTTAATGAAACTAATCCAAAAATGACCACTGGGGCAAGTACAAACAAGGTCATTTTTGGACTTATGCTGATCAATAGGAATAAGGAGATAAAAGAGGTCAATATTCCACCTATCATCTGCGCAAAACCAGTTCCCACAAGATTCCGGACTCCTTCCACATCAGTCATGATTCTAGAGACCAATTCACCTGTTTTAGTGTTGTCAAAAAAACGGATTGGGAGTTTGATAATATGACTCTGTACCTGCGACCTGAGTTTAGAAATAAGATTCTGAGCTTCTACGCTTAGAATCTGAGTCAGGGCATAGGAGGTGACTGATTGTATTACGATAGCTGCTACCACCGCAATAATCAACCATTTAAGAAGATTCAGATCATTGCTTGGGATGACATCATCTACTAGGTATTTGCTCGCTCCCGGTAACACCAAACTTGCTAGCCGGCTGATAACAATCAGAAATAATCCTAAAAATAAATGTTTTCTTCTAGGCCAAATAATAGTCTTAAAGACCTGACCCATTGTTACTTTACGCTCTGCTTTATTAGCCATGAAATAGTTTGTTAATGATAAAAAACCCGATTATGTAAATCTCAGTTCCAAAAGGGGTTGAAGATAGTAAATTGCCTGCGCCTGAATAAACACTTCTATTGAGGCTATTTGTCTCATCCGTCTACTGCCTTTCTGCCTTTAGATCAAGGAAAATAAGTTTACTGAAATAATCACAGTACTTTCTTTATCATTACTTTCTTTTTCTCTATCCGATTAAGCTAGGCTATCGTGATTGATCAGCATTCCTAACCAAATTAAGACACGATTCAATATTCAGACTCGCTAATTAATAGAAGATTGGAACACTCTAAAATCCTGTTACTCGGTACACGTCTAACGGTAAGTCAGATAGGTTATGAATGCGGTTTTAAAAACATATCTCATTTCATACAATCGTTCAAGAAGAAATTTTATCTAACACCCACTATATTTAAAGTACTCAGAAAAGAAGTATAACTATATTTTTGGACGTTTAAAGATATAATCAGGACTTTTTAGAATCCCTTAATAAAGATTAAAATCTGAACTTTGTATTATTAGTTACTTGAAAAACTACTATTATGCAAAGTCAAGAATATTTAAAGAAGAATTTACATTCAATAAAAAATAGATCTGTACTATATCATCGACATTTAATTCTTCACGATAAATAAGAAAAATATCCTGCATCAGCTTGGATTACTGATTCCGCCCAGGTTATCGGAATAAATCTACACGATCCATTTGTAACATCGGTTTCCATAAATGATGAAATAAAAATTCCTTTCAAAATTGGAGTTCACAAAGCAGTTGGCGGTAACCATGATTCTCCAAACCCAAGCGATTTACTTTGTGCTTCGTTAGCAGCTTGTTTTGAAAGCACAATTAGAATGATTTCTAATAAGTTGGGAATAGAACTAATTGCCACAAAAATACAGGCAACTGCACAAGTAGATGTAAGAGGCACATTACAAATGGATAAATCCATTCCCGTTGAATTTCAATCTATGCATATTGATGCATTTGTTAATGCTAAAAATACAAACGAAAAGTTGTTGAATACCTTACTAAAAGGAGCGAAAAATAGTTGTATTGTCTATCAAACTATAAATAAAGGTGTGGTCATAACTTTATTTACTGAATTTAAAATTAGCAACTAAAAAAAATAATCATGAAAAAATCACTCATCCTTTTCTACGGTATTGTAGCCTATCTAGTTTTTCTGATTGCTTTCTTGTACGATATTGGTTTTGTAGGTAATCTGATCGTGCCAAAATTGATAGATTCGGGAGTAGAAATACCATTATACTACTCTATATAAATTAATGTAATTTTGCTGAGTGTGTTTGCTTTACAGCATAGCATTATGGCAAGACCCCAATTCAAAGAATGGTTTAATTCCACCTTCAGTAAAACTATGGAGCGAAGTATTAACATTTTTCTATCAAGTTTGGCTCTACTGTTAATATATTGGAAATGGCAACCAATCGTCAGCATAGTATGGGAAATCAAAAGTGAAATACTTATCTATTTTCTTACAGGAACCTTCTTTATGGGTTGGATTATTGTTCTTCTATCAACGTTTATGATAAATCACTTCGAGCTATTTGGTCTCACGCAGATTTTTGATAATTTAAAGAATTAACAAACCTCTAATCCACAATTTCAAACAAACTATTTATACAAAATAGTTAGACATCCGATTATGTTAGGTTTCATAATCGCCTTTTGGGCTACCCCTACTATGACGGTTGGGCATTTAATATTTGCGGTAGTTACCACATTCTATATTCTAATCGCAGTAAAATACGTAGAAGAAAAAGACCTTCGTGAATTTATTGGAGAGAAATATGAAACCAATTAAAATGAAGTACCTATGATTGTACCTTTTACCAAAAGGTAAAAATTTAATCTAATTATTCTCTATGTAGCTCGTAAAGTGCAGGAATCAATGCTTGAGGATCAATTTCAGCCACTCACCCTTTCCAAAGGAGACTTGGGGGATTTTCTCTTTTGAGATCCAATCATACTATCGATATGTGTAAGGTCACGGATACTCATTAAATACAATCCGGCTCTTCGGAATTCTTCACTTAGCAGTATTCTCTTTATTTAAAAGGCGGGAAGACCGACACTTTGGCAAGCTCAGCAATATTGACGGAAGTCCGAAGTACCAACTATTAAATTAGATACTTTTAATTAAGTCGATTTTTATTTTTTACTTGTGATATCTCGGATAGAAATATGAGTATCCTCTTTATTGGCAGTAGCGTGAAGGTTGCCAAATGGTATCGACAAGTCCGGAAATCGGTCAGAGAGCAGTCAAGGTCGAAGTGGAAAGTAAGGCTTCGCCTTGCTGTCACCTTCCATCGTAAACCCCAGTTTCACCCGACCCCAAACTGATGCGCATATATCTGATAGGAAAAGTTATCAACCCTCAACACTATACCAAATTACAAAAGCACAAATTTAACACTAAAACACAAAAATAGTAATCGGATTAAAGTCCTGCCAGCACCATCTATCGTGCTACCTATTGAAAAAAACTTGGAAGCAGAAAATTCTTAAAACTCGAGTAATTTGAAATTTTATTAATCCTTCAACTCCCTCCCGATCTGTATCTCCAATAAGCGAAATGAATAGCACAAGTATGTTGTCAGTTCCTTTTTTGCGCTCTAATTGATCAAATTATATTTGTATTTCTTCCGAATTGTTTCACGTTTCAACCTTATTAGTATGGATTTATCTAACCTATGAACGGATCAAAAAAACTGAATAAATCAACTATAATACAGGGTTTAGTATTCAAAAAACAGTTTTATGAGGTATGAAGGTTTTGTGCATTTTTTCAACTTACTTATAAATTTAACTCTCTCCCGCGAGAAGCAAAATTTTAGCTCTTCCCTTGACATAATGTTATAGTTGGGCTTAAAAAATAATACCTGTTTAAACAAATGATTATTGTATTTTTCGAGAATTGAAAAACAAAAGCCTTAGAAATTTATGACGAGTGTGTTGAAAAGAAATAATGTAAATGTCTTTGGTGAGGGAAACAAAGTCCTATTTTTTGCTCATGGATTTGGATGCGATCAGAAAGCCTGGAATCATATTAAAGGAAAATTTTTAAAAAATTACTCCCTTGTATTATTTGATTATGTAGGAGCTGGCAATTCTGACATCGGCTCATATAATTCGGAGAAATACTCTTCATTAGATGGTTATGTTAGTGATCTGCTCGAGATTTGTGATAAACTAGAAATACGAAACGCAGTATTTATAGGCCATTCAGTAAGCTGTATGATAGGGACTTTGGCTTCAATAAAAAGACCAGAAATTTTTGAAAAGCTTATTTTCATAGGGCCATCTCCATGTTACATTAATACACAAGATTACATAGGAGGATTTGACCAAGAAGCAATTGACTCTCTACTCGAGGTAATGGAGGAAGATTATATCAGCTGGGCCAGATCAATAGCTCCAGAAATAATGAACTCTCACAACGGAAACGAGCTTACCGAAGAATTGTCGGATAGCTTTTGCTCCATCGACCCTATTATTTCAAAGCAATTTGCAAGAGTTACTTTTTTATCAGACAATAGAAATGACCTTCCATTAATTCCTGTTGAAAGCCTGACAATACAATGTTCTGACGACATGATTGCTCCATTGTGTGTTGGAGAATATATCAACGAACATACTCCCAATAATATCTTAGTAGTACTGGAAGCTCATGGTCATTGCCCACATATGAGCCATCCAACTGAAACTTACAATGCCATTACTGCTTTTTTGGAGTAAGGAATTTGGTATGGGAGAAAATCATATATTACGTCACTCAAGACAAGCATAATTAGACCCAATATGAAGCCGGATAAAAATCAGCAGAATAAAGAAAATAATCACAAACTTACCCCTAAGCTCTATGATTTGTATGCGCCACCTGTTTATGGCAAAATACTTAGCATCGTTCACAAAGGTCCAATAGCAGGCAAAATACTTGAAAAGGTATTTGTATCAGCTTATACAAATAATAAAACGTTTCCAGTACGAAGTCCTCTGATGTCTTTGATTGATATCGCCGACGAAAAGAGCTGTAAAACAATCCAAGCCCTTAACATATTTAAAGAATGTTGTTCGGGAGCAAGCATTAGTATTGACGACAAAAAAACAACCCCCGAATCAACTAAAACTGTGGGCTAAACAGGTTTTGGTAAATTGAGCACCTTGTTAAGAGTGAAAAATCTGCGACAAATTATTAAGACTCTTCAACCGAACAGGACGTATATTTATTTGCGCCTACACAAATTCCTCAAACAATAATCTAAAAAAAAGCCTCCCGAAAAAAACGAGAGGCTTTCACTTTTTATGGTTATCGATTAGTTTGTCTTAGGCAACACGTTCGATATCAATGAAACTTTTTCAATAGGTTCAGAAGCATTGGAATACACTCGTACTACAGAATTTTGTTTACCCATTTTGCCAGCCGAATTAAAAGAAACTTGAATCTCTGCAGTTTTCCCCGGAGCGATTGGCTCTTTTGGCCAACTTGGTATTGTGCAACCACAAGTAGCAGCTACGTTAGAAATCACCAAAGGAGTTGTACCCGAATTGGTCAATGCAAAGGTGTGAGATACCTTGTCTCCCTGCGTAATGTCTCCAAAGTCAATAGATTTCTCCTTAAAGGTAATTTCCGCACCACTCTTCTGCTCTTGAGCATTCGCATTAAAAGCAAAAACTAAGGTGAAAAGAGTAAATAATAATCCTGATTTTTTCATAAGTATGTCTGTTTGATTTTCAAATATTCACTAATTTCTCTCAACATCAAAGTAACGTAACTCGATGCATTTGGATTCAAATAATGAAAAAACCTTGCCAAAAATCCGCTGAACTCATCTTCACTCCAGCAATTCATCCTCAGTATTTTCTTTGTTTTTGGTTTTAAAAAAAAAGGAAGGATCAAAATTAACGAGATAAAGCTCCTCACTGGCACGTGTCATCGCTGTATAAAGCCAACGGGTAAAATCCTTATCTACCAGATTTTCGGGGAGATACCCCTGATCTACAAAGACCGCCTGCCATTGCCCGCCCTGAGCTTTGTGGCAGGTGAGTGCGTAGGCGAATTTGATTTGCAAGGCATTCAGAAAAGGATCTTTACGGATCAATTCCATCC
>Ga0307487_1001184_pt1 | contig 18935 bp, 9 predicted proteins | sample CBIW12metaG_FD_203665 | JGI IMG/M metagenome (GOLD analysis project Ga0307487, IMG submission 203665) | Sea-ice brine microbial communities from Beaufort Sea near Barrow, Alaska, United States - CBIW 1.2 | ecosystem: Environmental > Aquatic > Marine > Coastal | place: USA: Alaska | collected... | reverse complement strand
TGACACTGCTTGGGACGAAAAAAGCGGTGCGCCCTGTATCTGGATCCTCGATATGTTCACGCCCTCGCAGAAGACCGTGATCGTGATCCCCTATAACGAGGGAGCGCCCGGCAAGGTGGCCACCACCGATTATTTCGGTGAAATCCCCAAGGAACGCATCAGTTACAAAGACGGTAAGATCTTCCTCATGGCCGATGGAAAATCCCGTGGGAAACTGGGCGTACCACCGCAACGGGCAAAAAACACTACCGGTAGTTACGATCCCATAAACCATGTGCTCACCATCACCCGTTTTGAGGTAGATGCGGATGCCACATACCTAAATCAGGAATGGACGCCGGATAAAGATCCATTGGTTGGCGATGCTGTGAATGCGTACAATGATGGTCCGCTGGAAGATGGTTCTCAAATGGGGCCTTTTTATGAGATAGAGAGCGTTTCCCCCGCAGCGTTCCTGGCGCCCAGCGAAACATTATCACACCAACACAGCGTTTTTCACTTTACCGGTGAGGAACAGCAGCTCAATGCACTTTCCATGAAATTGCTGGGAACAAGTATCGATGAAATTAAAAATGCGTTTTAGCACTGCTTACAAATCCAGTATGGAACGATGATATATAAAAATTTTGAGGTTATCTTAAAAGTCAAGTTTTTGTCAAACTGAACTTGTTTCAGGTTCTCATTACTATCGTTAATTAGAATGATGAGATGCTAAAATGAATTCAGCATGATGGATTTATTGTTTTTTAAGCTTCTTGTGCTGGAAGGAATCCTGAAAAGTTGCAGTTATTGCTGCCTAAATGATTTAAAAAGAATTTTAAATAGAAATATAAGATACAATGAGCAAGACCAATGATTATCCCAAAATAGGGATCAGGCCCATTATAGATGGCCGTTTGGGGGGCGTGCGCGAATCCCTGGAGGAAATCACCATGAACATGGCCAAGAACGTGGCAGAACTGTTCAAAAACGAACTCAGGTACCCCAATGGGGAGGTCTTTGAATGCGTCATCGCAGATAGTTGCATAGGCGGCGTAAAGGAGGCCACCGAATGCGAGAAAAAGTTCAGGGCCGAGAATGTGGGCGTGTCCCTCTCGGTCACCCCATGCTGGGCCTACGGAACCGAAACGATGGATACCGACCCGCACCTGCCCAAGGCCATATGGGGCTTTAACAGTACCCAGCGCCCCGGGGCGGTCTATCTAGCGGCCACCCTTGCCGCGCACAACCAGAAGGGCTTGCCCGCCTTTGGCATCTATGGCCGCGACGTGCAGGATATGGACGACCGGACGATCACCGGGGACGTGCAGCAAAAACTGCTGGGTTTTGCCCGGGCGGGGATGGCCGTGGCCATTATGCGCGGCAAGTCCTACTTGGCCATTGGCAGCGTTTCCATGGGGATCGTGGGATCTGCGGTAGATCCGGATTTCTTTCAGACCTACCTGGGCATGCGCAATGAATACGTGGACTCTTCTGAAGTGCTGCGCCGGGTACAACAGGGGATCTATGACAAGGAAGAGTATGAAAAGGCCCTGGCATGGACCAAAGGGAACTGTTCCGAAGGGAAGGATTATAATGAAAGTGGGAAACAACGGTCTAAAGAAGAAAAAGATGAAGATTGGGGATTTGTGGTCAAAATGACCCTGATCATCCGCGACCTGATGGTGGGCAACGGTAAACTGAAGGAAAAAGGGTTCGGCGAGGAGGCCTTTGGCCATAACGCGATCGTTTCCGGTTTTCAGGGACAGCGCCAGTGGACGGACTTTATGCCCAACGGCGATTTTTCCGAGGCGATCCTCAACTCCTCCTTTGACTGGAACGGGATACGCGCCCCGTTTATGGTGGCCACCGAAAACGATTCCCTCAACGGGGTCTCCATGCTGTTCAATTACCTGCTCACCAATACCGCACAGATCTTTGCCGATGTACGCACCTACTGGAGCCCGGAGGCCGTGGAGGATGCCACGGGCTGGAAACCGGAAGATAGGGGCCAAAACGGGTTCATACACCTGATCAATTCGGGCTCCGCCACCCTCGACGGTGCCGGACGGCAGGCGAAGGAGGGCAAACCGGTGATGAAACCCTACTGGGAGATCACCGAAGGGGAAGTGGATGCTTCACTGGAGGCGACCACCTGGCACCCGGCCGATCTGGGCTATTTCCGGGGCGGGGGATTTTCCTCAAAATTTGTGACCGAAGGGGGGATGCCCTTGACCATGTGCCGCATTAACCTCGTGAAAGGCCTTGGCCCCGTACTACAGATTGCCGAAGGGTGGAGCATTGATATCCCCGAAGCCGTGCACAATAAACTGGACGAACGCACCAATATCACCTGGCCCACGACCTGGTTTGTGCCCAGGGTAACCGGTGAGGGTGCCTTTACCGATGTCTATACGGTGATGAACAACTGGGGCTCTAACCATGGCGCCATAAGCTACGGCCATATAGGGGCAGACCTGATCACACTGGCCTCGATGCTGAGGATCCCGGTATGCATGCACAATGTGGATGACAGGAACGTATTCAGGCCCACCGCGTGGAATTCCTTCGGGATGTACAAAGAAGGTTCGGATTACCGTGCCTGCGAAAATTATGGCCCTTTGTACAAATAGTGCTTTTTGTGAAGTTTTTTACGTAGCAGGTAGAAATGACACTCCTGCAAGGCTGCTTTTATAACCTGAGCTTGATATCAAAGAAGAAGTCAGTTTAAACAAGCTCTTAGATTGAACTCACGTTTGTCGATATTAATCAATTATTGAATTAAAAAAACGGCAATAAACCTCTAAAAATGGAGATAAAACACCGAAAAATGTGCTCTAAAATCAAAAAATAGATGAATAGAAAGACTTCTTTTTCGTTGATCCATTCAGGGAATAAATGGCCTTTTATATTGGTGACCAGCCTGTTCTTTTTATGGGGATTGGCCAATAATATGACTGACACCCTACTGGCAGCCTTCAAAAGGATCATGAGCATGACCGATTTTCAGACCTCATGGATTCAGTTGGCTTTTTATGGATCTTACTTTTTACTGGCGCTCCCCGCGGCAATATTGATCAAGAAATACACCTATAAAACGGGGGTTTTAGTTGGATTGGGGCTATTTATCATCGGCTCACTGCTTTTTTATCCTGCCAGTATTACGATGATGTACGGGCATTTTCTGGCGGCACTGTTTATTTTGGCCGGGGGCCTATCCATATTGGAAACTGCTTCCAATCCTTATATAATCGCCATGGGGCCGGAAGAAACGGGGACGAGGCGTTTAAACCTGGCGCAATCGTTTAACCCGATAGGTTCGATTACCGGTGTTATATTGAGCAAGATTTTCATTCTTTCCAACCTTAACGTATCGAGTGCTGCGGACCGGGCAAAAATGAATGCACACGAACTGCAAACCATACGTTCTGAAGAACTGACCTCTGTAATGGGACCTTATGTAGGTGTGGCCGCGGTCCTTGTTTTGATCTGGCTGTTGGTTAAATTTACCAAAATGCCCCGCGCCTCAGCGGTTTTTGCCAAAGTTGAATTGGGCCCCAGCCTTAAACGGCTGCTCAACAACCGCAATTATTGCTGGGCAGTGATCGCGCAGTTCTTTTATATGGGAGCGCAGATAGGCGTGTGGTCGTTTACCATACGCTATGTCATGCAGGAGTTGGGATTGGATGAAGATGATGCTTCGACGTATTATCTTGCTGCCCTGGTTCTTTTTTCCGGTTCGCGCTTTATTTTTACCGCATTGATGAAATTCATCACCCCACGTACCTTGCTGATGACGAGTGCCATTCTGGGCGGGATCAGTACCTTGGTAGTGATCTATGGCAGTGGGATGGTAGGTGTGGTCGCCCTGGTCTTGATCTCCGGGTTCATGTCGCTCATGTTCCCCACGATCTATGGCCTGGGCATGAGAAAGCTGGGAAATGATGCCAAAATAGGGGGTTCTGGGCTCATTATGGCCATTCTGGGAGGCGCTGTGCTCACGGCGGTGCAAGGCATGGTTTCCGATATGACACAAAATATCAATATGGCGTTTTTTGTACCTTTTGTCTGTTTTGTGGTCGTTGCAGTATATGGTTATATTCAGCGCACGCTTCAACCTAAAAAAGTGGAAACGGCCATTTAAAGTATAAATTATGAAAACGATGATTAAGTGGATCATTCTTTGCGGTTTTTTGATGGTTGTGATAAAGTTATCTGCGCAGGATAAAATTATAACTACAGCATCTCAACTTAAAACATTGAGACAGATCAAGAATTTACCCCGTTATGTGGAAGCAACTAAACTTCTACAGGTTTCCTCATACGATACTACGGGCGGTAATAACGATGGTTTTAGTGGCGATTATTCTTTTATAAGAAAGAATCCTGACAGTAGCCTGGTAATTTTTGAAGAAAAGGGCAATGGGGCAATAAATAGAATCTGGACACCCACGCCCACTGAAGACACTCTTGATTTTTATTTTGGCAAAACGGGAAAACCTTCTTTTTCCATAAAATTTTCAGATTTATTTTCTGGAAATGTGTACCCCTTTGTCCAACCGCTTTCTGGAAATGAAATAGGTGGTTTTTATACGTATTTTCCCATTCCATATACCAATGGCTGTAAGATTGTATTACGAGGCAAAAAACTTGAGTTTTATCAAATTCAGCATAGCAGTTTTCCCAGAGACCAGGAGGTTCAAAATTTTTCGATGAACCTTTCACCGGAGGCCAAGAACGAACTTGATCAAATCAAAAAAAGTTGGCTCAACATGGGTGATTTAGATACGTTTCAAAAAAAAGAAGTGGACACGAGTATTGCACCAGGAGAAGATCTGGAGCTGGCACAATTTAATTCTGGGGGGCGTATTACAGGGCTACAAATTTACAATGCGCATCTTTTTGAGGGTCTTGAAAAGCAAATGGATTTAAAAATCACATGGGATAATGAGCAAACACCTGCTGTTTACATGCCTCTAGCAGACTTTTTTGGTTATGCTTTTGGAAAAATTTCCATGCAAAGTCTATTGGTGGGAAGTAAGGAAGATATGAATTACTGTTTTTTTCCGATGCCTTTTGATCAAGCCGCTAAAATAGAGTTGGTATATAGATCCGCACCGAATGCTACAGTGCAAAAACCCCTACCGATAAAGGCCAAAATCTTCTTTTCAAACGAGCCGCGCAATCCTAAAACAGAAGGAAAATTTTATGGATTTTGGAATTCAAACATCAATGCCCCATTGGGACAGCCCCATGTTTTTTTAGAAGGTGAGGGAAAAGGACATTATGTGGGCACCATTTTGCAGGCCCAAGGTTTGAATCCAGGGATGACCCTGTTTTTTGAGGGGGATGATGTGACCACAATAGATGGCGAAATGCGTATGCATGGAACAGGTTCTGAAGATTACTTTAATGGCGGGTGGTACGCATTGCTAAACCGCTGGGATCGCAAAATAAGCCTCCCGCTGCACGGGGCATTGGATTACTCACTTCCTTATGCAAGAACTGGGGGGTATAGGTTATTTCTTTTGGATAAAATGCCTTTCAATAAAAGTATAAACCATACAATGGAACATGGGCCCGAAAAAAACAATATGCCTGTAAACTACACGTCTGTGGCATTTTATTATGCTAACAATATGGTAAGTACAAAACAGGAAGAACCCACGAATGCGCTTACTGAAATTTATATTCCAAAAATATTTATGCTTTATCCACAACTCATGAAATATACCGTTGCAGGTAATATGGATATAGATGGGAATGTTATGGCCTCAACAAACAACGGGCAAGTAAGGATTGATCTGAGTGAAATTCCAGAGGGAAGGTACAAACTCTTTGCAGACATTGAAAAATGGCCTGAAGGAACCGAAATAAGTCTTTGGCAAAGACAGAAAATAGTGGCAGATTCCATTTCTTTCTTTGCCGAAAATCATGAAAATGTAGATGATGCTTTCTTAGGTGATATCAATATCGATGGCTTTAGGCAAACCCTGACCCTTAAATTGAAAACAGACAAAAATCGGTCTAAAATCAACATAAAACGGTTGATTTTAAAACAAAATAAAGATTAACTTAATTCAAAGATTTTATGGAGACAGCGATTCACTTAATAAAACTACGCAGTTTATCAATATTTTTATTCCTTTCTGCTAATATTTATGCCCAAACTCCAGCGGAAAAACCCATCTATGAACTTCGCGATTATGAGTCCCGCAGAATTTCTAGCTATGACAGTACCGGTGCTAACGATGACGGCAACTGGAAAGATAAGATCAAGCCCGGCGATACGCGTACGATTGCAGAAGCCGAAGGCCCCGGAATATTCAAGCACATCTGGTTTACCATTGCCAGCGGCGAGACCAATCACCTGAAGAAAATCGTACTGCGTATTTATTGGGATGGGGAAGAGAACCCCAGTGTTGAAACGCCTGTGGGCGACTTTTTTGGGCTCGGGCTGGGGCGTTATTTTATGTACAATTCCAAATACCTTTCCATAGGGTCTCAAAAGGCACTTAATGCATCCTTTCCCATGCCCTTCAGGAAATCGGCCAGGATCACGATAACCAATGAAGGAGAGCGGCAAATCGATGCTTTTTACTACAATATTGACTGGGAGAAGCATAAATCACTTCCTAAGGACATAGGCTATTTTCATGCGCAATACCGCCAAGAACAGCCCACAAAAGGATGGACAGAAGATTGGGAGGCCAACGGCCAACCAAAGATCAACAACAAGACCAATACCTCAGGAAGCGAAAATTACGTGATTATGGAGGCTAAAGGTAAAGGCCAATTCATCGGTGTGACCCATAGTATTATTCAAAATCAAGGCGACTGGTGGGGTGAAGGCGATGATATGATGTATATAGATGGTGCCGAAAAACCACAAATTCATGGTACCGGGGCTGAAGATTATTACCTGGGGGCGTGGTGCTATGGCGGTTGCGGTATCAATCCCTTTGGTGATGCCAAACCTACATTTGATTATTCTGAATATGGCAATCCTTTGAATGGCGGTGATGACCGTGGCGCGCAGTGGATGGTGTACCGTTTTCATTCAGAATCGCCGGTGGTTTTCAATAAATCGATCAAAGTGACGATCGAGCACGGCCATGCCAACCACCGTTCGGATAATTATTATACAGTGGGTTATTGGTACCAGGCCGAACCGCACTTGCCGTTCCCGGAATTGCCTGATGTAGAAGATCGTATCCCACAGTTGCAAAATACCGGTGGGCCTACGATGGGGAAAAATTAGAAAATGAAAACGGATGGTATTAACCAATTTATAAACTTTCGCTCATTGAATCCTTCCAGAGGGTTTCATTCCCCAACCTTGAGGGCGAAACTCAAAAATATTTCTGAATCAACTACCTCTGAGGCCTGCCTACCGGCAAAGGCAGGCGTATCCCGAGCTGGTTGATTATCTCCGGTGATTTTGCGTTGGAGATTATTTTTTAAATTTATTTAATCGATTAAATTTTTTTGTTCTTTTAAATTTATTAACTTAGCATTTAGATTTTTTAAGGTTCTCAACATAATACTTAATCGTTTGCGAAGAGTTTTTAATATATTCAGATCGAAAAATCCGCCATTTAATTTAATCGATTAACTATTTCAATTTTCGCATCAAATTTTAGAAATTATTAATTTAATCAGAGTAAAAATGAAAACATTTCTATATTCAGAAAAAAAGCCAAGGATTTTTTTCATTAGGTCTTTTGTGGTTTTTCTTCTTTTAGTTTTAAGTAGTCCATCAGTATTCTCATCTTCTTTAAGTAGGGTACAGCAACAGACAATACAAGGTACTATTGTTGACTCTCAAAATATGCCTCTTCCCGGAGTAACAGTTGTAATTAAAAATACGAATAGAGGGACGACATCAGATTTTGATGGAAATTTTTCTATTGATGCGGGAACAGGGGATGTTCTTGTTTTCTCTTTTTTAGGATTTCAAACCAAAGAAATTCCTGTAAAAGGTGAGACAGATATAGATATAACTATGCAAGAGGAAGTGGGAGAGTTGGATCAAGTAGTAGTTATAGGTTATGGTACCGCTAAAAAAAGTGATATCACGGGCTCTATTTCCTCTATAAGTTCGGAAGATTTTAATGATGGTGCACAAACCTCTGTCAATGAACTTATTCAGGGCCGTGCTGCTGGGGTGCAAATTACTCAAGCAGATGCACAACCAGGAGGCAATTTCGCCATTCGAATTAGGGGAGCAAATTCCATAACCGGTGGAAACGATCCGTTATACGTTATTGACGGTTTGCCAGGTGCGCCCCTTAATGCGTTAAATCCGGGCGATATCGAATCCATTGAGATTTTAAAAGACGCCTCTGCTACTGCAATTTATGGTTCTAGAGGGGCTAATGGGGTAGTTATGATTACTACAAAAAAGGGGAAACCCGGGAAACTACAGGTGACCTATGATGGTTATTTTGGGGTGCAAAATGCATTTAATACCTTAGATGTTTTAGACGCTCAGCAATACACCTCCTTTTTAAACGGCCTTCAGCAAGATCAGGGGCTTGAACCTTTATTTACCCAAGATGACATAGATGCAGCGGGACTGGGTACAGATTGGCAAAATGAGATTCTGAGAACAGCATATGTTCAAAACCATCAATTTTCGATTTCTGGGGGTTCAGAAAATACGAGCTATTATGTTTCTTTAGATCATTTTAGGCAGGAAGGGGTTATTATAAATAGTGCAATAAAAAGGAGTACTGCCCGGGTGAACTTGAATCATTCTACAGATAATTTTAATTTTGGTTTGAATTTGAGTACCAGTTTGGTAAATGATGAATCTGTGCCTAGAAGCGTTTACGGTATAAATGCAGATGCGGGGGTTATTGCCACTTCTCTGCAGTTATCCCCACTCTTACCGGTTTATAATACTGATGGCACGTATGCGGAGAGCCCCAATCAGGATTTGGATAATCCGGTTGCTCAGGCCAAAACCATTTATAATTCAAATGAAACCGACAGGACTTTTGGAAACGTGTTTGCAGAGTATTTTTTTAAGGAACATTTAAGTGCCAAACTTAATTTGGGAAGTGACCGCAGGATTTCAAGATTTGATAATTATGTTTCTAAAATAACCAAGAGGGGACAACGAAATAATGGTTCCGCCAGCGTTAATTCTACCGAAAACTCTTCCAGTCTAGCAGAATTGACCCTGCATTATGAGAATACCTTCAATGAAAAACATAAATTGGAAGTCCTTGCAGGATATACGTATCAGGAATTTATCGATAAAGGATTTAATGCATTGAGCCAGAATTTCCCTACCGATGCTTTTCTAAGTAATAATCTTAGTGCAGGTGACCAGACTACGTTTGATCTAGGCTCGTTTAAAACCAGAAACCAATTGCTTTCCTATTTAGGAAGGGTGAATTATACCTATGATAGTAAATATTTACTTACCGCTTCATTTAGGGCGGATGGTTCTTCCCGTTTTGGGGCAGATGAAAAATATGGTTATTTCCCTTCTTTAGCATTGAGCTGGAGGTTGAGCAATGAAAAGTTCATTTCGGACCTTGATATCTTTTCAGATTTAAAAATCAGGGGGAGTTATGGCCTTACCGGTAACCAGTCCATAGGTAATTATAATTCCTTGGTATTGTTGGGAACGACTGGTAATGCAACATTTAATGGGTCAGAATTTGTGGGCATTGCACCTATTCAATTGGCCAATCCGGATTTAAAATGGGAATCTACAGAGCAACTGGATATAGGATTGGATTTTGGGTTTCTCAATAATAGGATAACAGGTTCTATGGATTATTATAAGAAAAAGACCTCAGATCTTTTATTGTTCCTTCCTATCCCTTCCACAAGTGGTTTTACGGGTTCGCTTCAAAATGTTGGAGATACCGAAAACAGCGGGTTTGAATTTTCTGTTGAATCCAGGAACCTTACAGGCGATTTTAAATGGACGACCAATCTCAATTTTTCAACCCTACAAAATAAGGTAACCAATTTAGGGGATTTACCTTTTATTTTACAAGGGGGAATTCGGTTTATAAGTGATTTTACCATACTAAAAGAAGGAGAGTCCATCAACGCATATTACGGCTATAATACCGCTGGGGTTTTTCAATCTCAAGCTGAAGTAGATGGTTCTGCCCAGCCCAACGCTGCTCTTGGTGACCTCAAATTTGTTGATGAGAATGGAGATGGTGAGATAAATCCTGATGATCGCGTTGTTCTGGGAGACCCTTTCCCAAACTTTAATATAGGCCTGAGCAATACATTTTCTTATAAAGGTTTCAATTTGAGTCTTTTCTTTGATGGGAGCTTTGGTAATGAGCTGTTAAACTTCTCTAGGATCGATTCAGAAAATCCCATATCCCCCTTAAGGAACAGGCAGGATTATGTATTAAATAGATGGACACCAGATAACCCCACTAATGAAAACCCTTCATTTATAAACAACAACCTGGCTCGTGCCGTGAATGATAGAACCGTGGAAGATGCTTCATTTGTACGGTTGAAGAACCTAACTTTTGGCTACGATTTTCCAAATTTGGCAATTAAGGGAATCAATAATTTCTCTCTATATACAACGGTTCAAAATGTATTCCTTATTACAGATTACAGTGGTTATAACCCAGAAGTCAGCAGTTTGGGAGGGTCCAACCTTAAAGTAGATTATAATGCATATCCCATTTCAAGAACTTTTACCCTAGGTGTAAGAGTTGGTCTTTAAATAAAAAATGAAATTATGAAAACGCTAAAAGTACTATATACATTATCACTAGGTGCATTGCTAACATTAACAGGGTGCAGCGATTTACTAGAAGAAACTACGTATTCCAGTTTGGGCCCGACGAATTTTTATAGTTCGGCCGAAGATGCGGAATCTTTGTTAAATGGGGTTTATGCAAATTCTCAAGGCTATCGGGACCTGTTAAGGGATTACCTCGCTTTAGGCGAAATGACCACGGATATGCTTATAGAGCGCGGTGGTGGTATTAATGCCAATACGCAGCCTATTGAAGATTTTGAATTTCCCTCTGGGCATCCCTATTTTCAATTTTTATGGGACAGATCGTATAGCGCAATTTTTAAAGCAAATGTTACCATAGAAAACGTACCTACTATTGATATGGACGAAGATCGCAGGGCGATAATTGTAGCAGAGGCCCGTTTTTTAAGGGCGCTTAATTATTACCAACTTTATGAACGCTTTGGTCCGGTTCCACTAATTATTACCAGTCAAACTTCTGCTGTAGATCGTCCCTCGCGTCCTTCTAAAGAAGAAATGGTTTCTTTCTTGATCGCTGACTTTAGGGAAGCTGCCAGTGCACTGCCCATTGCACAGGAACAATTTGGCAGAGCTACAAAAGGTGCGGCCATGGGTTTTCTGGCAAAGCTTTATTTAAATGAGAAGCAGTGGCAAAATGCCGCAGATGCCGCTCAAGAAGTGATTAATGGCGGAACTTATGACCTTTTTACGCAATCAGAAAGATTTAAGCTTTTTGATGTAAGCAATGAAGGTGATAATGAGTTTCTTTTTGTAATACCTTATCCAAATAATCCAGACCGAAATTCAGGGAATACCTATTTAAGTCATGCCGCCCCTCCGGGATATAACTTTCAATACCCTCCAAAAGTAAATTTTGCCGCTCAATTCAAAACCCGTTCAGATTTTCTGGATTTGTTTGAGGACAATGATCAGCGCCTTGGCTCCTTTGTGTTTCAATATGAGAATATGGCCGGGGAGACCGTACAACTGGGCGAGGATGATGTGCGTAGTTTTAAATACCTGGAAGACCCCAATGGCCTTGGTGATTATAGCGGGAATGATTTTCCACTGCTGCGTTATTCAGATATCCTTTTAACCCGGGCAGAAGCTTTAAATGAACTGCAGGGGCCCAATCAGGAAAGTTTTGATTTGATCAATCAAGTTCGCGATGCTGCGGGAGTTGCCCCGGTAAGCGCGGTAGATTTTTCCGGTATGGGCGATCTAAGGGATTTTATCTTTGATGAACGTGGAAGGGAATTTTTCACCGAAGCCCTTAGAAGACAGGATTTGATACGCCAGGGCACGTTTATAGAAAAAGCGGTGGCCCGTGGAAAGACAGCAAGTGATTATCAGGTACTTTTCCCCATACCGCAGTCTGAAATTGATAAAAATGCCAATCTGGAGCAAAACCCGGGGTATTAAATCCCTCCGGGGGGGTTTAACTGCCGGTCGGTAGGCAGGTTCAACGATCTGTTAGGTCGAAATGCAAATAATATTTTCAAACCATACCGGCAAAGACAGGCTTGCCCAGAGGAGGTTGATTAAAAAGTATAAATTCTATTTTCGTCTTGATTATACCTGACTTAAAATTAAAAATATGATCTGTAGGTTAGAGACCCTTTTCCTTTTTATAGGTGTTGGTTTAATGATAGGATGCGATGCTGCCAAGGAGCAGGATAATAAAGTAATTTCATACGCATCACTAATAGAAAGATTGACCGATATGAAAGCGATTGCCACTTTGCCCGTTGCCGGGGAAAAAAGCGCGATGTGGTCTAGTTATGACCGGGATAGTAAGATAGATAGCGCTGGCAATTTTATAGATTGGGCGGCAAATATTGACGGTTTAAAACCCCAATTTATAAGGAAAGAAGGAGAAAATGAAGTCCTTGCCGAGATGGATGGTCCCGGCGCCATCGTGCGCATGTGGTCTGCCAGTCCCAAGAAAGGCAAGGTGAAAATCTATATAGATGGTGCGGAAACCCCTGTGATCAATGAATCGTTCATAGATTACTTTAAAGCCAGTATCGCAGCTTTTGATTTTGACCAATTGGTGTATGAAACCAGTGCAAAAGGCTTTAACAACTATGTTCCCATTCCGTATAATAAAAGCTGTAAAATCGTTGCAGAACCGGGCTGGGGACAATATTATCAGTTCAGTTATATTTCCTTTCCAGAAGGAACACAAGTTGAAAAATTTGATCCCAGTTTATCGGAAACAGATAAAAAGGCCTTGACTCAAGTCAATACTTTTTTCAAAAATAAAATGGGCCAGGCGCCTTATGAAGATAAAAATTTTGAAACGACCACAAAGGAAATTTCCCTGAGTGCTGGCGAAAAGCAAATCGTTGCAAAATTAACCGGATCTGGAGCCATCGCCGAACTTCGTGTTCAGGTTAAAAACAGGGATTCTTCCACAATAGCTGAATTACTTAGAAAAACAAGCATCAGTATGAAATGGGATGGCAGTGCTCAAGAAGCAGTTTGGTCTCCACTGGGTGATTTTTTTGGCACTTCCCCGGGCTGGAATGAATACCAGACCTTACCTATGGGAATGACCAAAGATTGGATGTATTCCTACTGGTACATGCCCTACGAGAAGGGCGCTGAAATTATCATTGAAAATAAATTTGATGAATCCGTTGATCTAAAAATGGAGATAAAGCATGAAAAAATAGGTCAGAACATCGAAAAATATGGCCGGTTTCATGCAAAATGGCATAGAGATCTGAAGCCTATGCCCAAAGATAGATGGCCAGACTGGAGATTACTGGAAACTACAGGCAAAGGCCGCTTTGTGGGTACACACTTACTGGTCTGGAATCCCAAAGGAGGAAGCTCTTCCCGGGGTGGCCCTGGCTATTACTGGTGGGGGGAAGGCGATGAGAAATTTTTTATAGACGGGGAGACTTTTCCCTCAACTTTTGGTACCGGTACCGAAGATTATTTTGGCTACGCGTGGTGCGATCCTTCAACATTTCAGCAAGCTTATCACAGCCAGACCCAAGATAATGACAATATGGGCTACCAGCCGGTAAACCGGTGGCACATTATCGATAATATCCCGTTTCAGGAATCCTTTGATGGGTACCTAGAGAAATATTTCCCCAATAAATGGCCCACACAGTATGCCTCGATCGTGTATTGGTATTTAGAGCCGGGAGGTACCGATAATCTGGGTGAAGTACCCATGAATGAACGCTATGGTTATGAGATTCCCTATGAGGTTTTCAGGAAAGATAAAAATAGGGTGGTAGAAGGTGAAAATATGGAGATACGGTCCAATACCGGGGGCTGGGGAACTACCGCTAACTTTGCAGATGAAAAGCTTTATAAAACAGTAAGCGGTCATAAAATATTATTGTGGTTTCCTAAAAAAGATGAAGATAACAAGCTTGAAATACAATTTACTTGGGCACAATCTGGTAATTATAAAGTGTATGCCAATGTGGTAAAAACAGATAAGGGTGGTAAATTTGAACTTCAACTAAATGACACTAAGATGTCGCTTCTTAATTTAAAGAGCACAGATACCCTCACGACTGATAAGGTTTTATTGGGCAATGTAGCTATTGAAGCAGGCATTCAAAATCTTGCGATAAGTGTAGAAGGTAATGTGGGGGATAACCCGCAGCCTATACAATTGGATTATCTGGAATTTGAAAAAATAAACTAAATAGATGATATGCTAAAAACGATCAAAAAAGGCTTAAAATCAGGTTATTTACTGCTTATTTTGCTATTTCCTGGTGGAATTTTTGCCCAAGAACTTTACGACATGCCTGAAGATACACACACCCGCTGGGCGAGTTTTGAAAACAGCAACGCTGAAAAAGGCGAAGGCGGTAAGGAAAATCAAGGCGCTAAGGGCCATCCATTTAATCGTATAAATGCTGGGGAAACCATTACTTTGCTGGATGTACAAGGCAGCGGCACGGTACGCAGGATCTGGCTTACCTTTAGTGACCGATCTCCAGAAATGTTGCGATCGCTTAAAATCGAGATGTTTTGGGACGGCTCAGAAAAACCGGCGGTTTTGGTACCCATTGGGGACTTCTTTGGTGTGGGACTGGGAAAACGTAAACCTTTTGAAAGTGTTTTTTTCTCAGATCCTGAAGGCCGTTCCTTTAATTGTATCATACCCATGCCATTTAAAAGCGCTGCAAAAATAACGGTGACCAATGAATCTGACAAAGACCTGAATGCGCTTTTTTATGATGTGAATTTAGTACAAACCGCACATCGGGATGATTTGCTTTACTTTCACGCGTTCTGGAACAGAAACATAAGCCCCGAACTCAAAACCGATTTTGAACTGATCCCCAAAATCAGTGGTAAAGGCCGGTATTTAGGGGCAAATATCGGGATTTTGACCGATTCACTTTATGAAGATACCTGGTTTGGCGAAGGGGAAGTAAAAGTCTATCTGGACGGCGATGGCAAAAATCCCACGCTGGTAGGTTCTGGCACCGAAGATTACATTGGTACGGCGTATGGCCAGCAGACCTTTAGCAATCAATATCAGGGTTCCTTAGTTGCCGATACCGAAGAAGGTTCATATGCGTTCTACCGCTACCATGTGCCCGATCCGGTTTATTTTTATAAGGATATTAAAGTGACCATTCAACAGATAGGCGGCGCTCCTCGTGATATTGTTCGAAAATTGGCTAAAAACGGGGCAGAACTGATTCCTATTACGGTGGACCAACCGCCAAAATTCATCAAACTACTGGAGCAGGAAAATCCACCGCAACTGAATGATGAAGATTTTCCCGACGGATGGACCAATTTTTACCGCAGCGATGACATTTCAGCAACTGCTTATTTTTATCTGAACAAACCCTCCAGCGATCTGCCGGCACTACAGTCGGTTGAAAAACGCACGGCAGGGCTTCCGGTTAAAAAGTGATGGTGCCAGCGTGAGCAGCTAGGGCGATGCTGAATCAAGTTCAGCATGACGAAGAAATAATGCCCACGTCACCCTGAATTTATTTCAGGGTCACTTAAGAAAAGCTGCTAATGTGATGCTGAACTAATCAGCATGATGAAACTAAAAATCAAAATCTTTAAAAATGAAAAACAAAATCGCACCAAATACACTGAAAATCGCCCATTTTAGCTTGGTTTTCGGCCTGCTTTTAACCGTTTTCACTTCCGCGAAAGCGCAAAGCACAGACCGCAAAAAACCCAATGTGATCTACCTGAATGTAGATGATCTGGGGTATGGCGATACCGGCGTTTATGGGGCGACCAAAGTCACCACGCCAAACATTGATAAACTGGCTTCCCAGAGTATGCGCTTTACTGATGCGCATACGGTTTCTGCAGTTTGTACCCCATCTCGTTATGCATTTATTACCGGTGAATATCCCGTACGGGCCAATAACCTGAGCAGCGCGATTTTTGACCGGGATTCGTTGCTTATGGATGAAGATAAATTTACGGTGGCCGATGTTTTTAAGGAACAGGGGTACGCAACGGGGATCGTGGGGAAATGGCACCTCGGTTTTGGTACAAAACGCCCTGTGGATTGGAATGCAGAACTTAAACCGGGACCTCTGGAATTGGGTTTTGATTCTTATTTTGGCGTTCCTGTTTTGAACAGTCATCCGCCGTTTGTGTATGTGAAAGATCATCATGTCGTGGGCCTTGAAAAAGACGATCCCTTTGTTTGGGGCGAAGAGGCACACACCCGTCCCTATCCCGAAAAATGGAACCGTGGCAATCAAAAAATAGGCGGTGCCGATAAAGCGCACGAACTCTATGTGGATAATATGGTGGGAACGACCTTAAAGGATTCTGCGGTGGCCTTTATCAAAAAACATAAGTCAGCACCGTTTTTTCTGTATTTCGCAACGACCAATATTCACCATCCCTTTACGCCCGCAAAACGATTTCTGGGTGAAAGCGAAGCGGGAAGGTATGGCGATTCTATAGAAGAGCTGGACTGGATCGTGGGTGAAATTACCAAAACATTAGAGGAAGAAGGCATTGCCGATAATACCATACTCATTCTCACCAGCGATAATGGTGGGATGTTGAACCGTGGCGGTCAGGACGCTTACAAAATGGAACACCATATGAATGGCGATCTTTTTGGTTTTAAATTTGATGCCTGGGAGGGCGGCCACAGGATTCCGTTTATGGTACGCTGGCCGGGCAAAGTGAAGCCGGGTTCGGTTTCAGACCAGTTGATAAGCAGCAATGTGGATATGCTGGCCACATTTGCAGCCCTTTTTGACAGAAAACTCAAAAAAGAAGAAGGTGTGGACAGCTACAATGTGCTGCCCATTTTTCTGGGTGAAACCGAAAAAGAAATACGACCAGAAATGCTCATCGCACCAGATGATTTGACCAATATAGGATTGCGTCAAGGCGAGTGGATGTATATTTCTGCCCAGGGCGGTGGTGGTTTTAATGCTAAAATGCGCGGTCTGCATGATTTTGGCGGTGCTGCGGCAACTATTTTTACCGGCGAAAAAAACAGCGATATTGAAGGTGGAAAAATAAAGGCAGACGCGCCACCGGCGCAATTGTATAATGTGGGAGATGATCCTACCGAAAAGGTGAATGTATATAATGAGCATCCAGAGATCGTAAAGGAAATGAAAAACAGAATTGAAGAAATACGTAACGCAGATCATACACGGCCCGATTATTAGGCTGAAAAGGGCGATTCTTGCTCTGTTTTGGTTAATTTTAATCGGGCGAGTCACTTCGAGTGTTTTTTGTAGAGCGGCAGCGGAACGGAAAATGTATCGAGAAGTTGCTTCTCCTTTCGTAGGCTTTTAAAAAGCATTTGAGTTATGGAAAAGCGCTCGATACACACTCCTAACGTCGTGCACTCGATCTGACATTCTGAGTTTAGATATTAAAACATCTAATTATTAGGTTTAAAAGATCGATTTTATCCTGTTTTGGCTAATTTTAATCAAGGGTGTCTAGTGTTTTTTGTGGAGCGCAGGCGGAATGAAAAATGTATCGAGAAGTTATTATGACCTATTTTTTAGGGCTTTACTATCAAAAATCTATTACGTCACACTGAATTTATTTCAGGGTCACAAGATATTAGCATGCGCTCCTGTATTAAATTCAGGATGACGGGAAATACATAAAATACATTCAATTTTTAGCCTAAAATGGCCGAAAGGTTATCAAAACGCTATTTTTAATTCGTTATTATGCTTAAAAAACCATTATCAAGTTATTCCGTGTGGAGCCTGCTGTTGCTTTTGGCATTTTCGGCCTGTAAAAATTCAGAAAAGAAGGAGGAAACCGCCCAAAATGAGCGTCCCAATATTATTTTTATCATGTCTGATGATCATGCGTTTCAGGCAATCAGTGCATATGGAAGTGAACTCAGTAAATTGGCACCCACGCCAAATATTGACCGCATTGCAAAAGATGGAGCCATTTTTTCAAGAAATTATTGTACCAACTCGCTTTGTGGGCCCAGTCGTGCGACCATTTTGACCGGAAAGTTCAGCAATGAAAATGGCTTTAGGATGAACGGGGATAAATTTGACGGTTCGCAGGTCACTTTACCCAAGATTTTGGGAGAAAATGGTTATGAAACAGCAATTATTGGAAAATGGCATCTGGGCACTACGCCCACCGGGTTTGATTACTGGGATATTTTAAATGATCAGGGACAATATTACAATCCTGATTTTATCAGCAATAGCGACACAACGACTGTAGAAGGTTACACTACAGATTTGATCACCGATAAAAGTATCGACTGGATCAATAAGCAAAAGGATGCAGACAAGCCATTTTTCTTGATGGTGCATCATAAAGCGCCGCACCGCAACTGGATGCCGCCCTTACGTTATGCCACGGTTTATGATAGCATAGAATTCCCGCTGCCCGATAGTTATTTTCATGAGTTTGACACCACACAGATCGCGGCAAAAGATCAACTCATGACCATTTATAAAGATATGTATGAGGGTTATGATCTTAAAATGACCGAAGCGGAAGGGAGTTCAAAATTAATGCTGGATCCTTGGAATAATGAGTTTAGCCGAATGAACGATGAACAGCGTGCCACCTGGGACAGTTTGTACCAACCCAAAAATGACGCCATGCACCGTGCCAATTTAAAAGGAAAAGAACTTGATAAATGGATGGGCCAGCGCTTTTTGCATCAATACCTGGCTACCGTGAAAGCGGTAGATGATGGGGTGGGGCGCAT
>Ga0307487_1001183_pt1 | contig 18937 bp, 16 predicted proteins | sample CBIW12metaG_FD_203665 | JGI IMG/M metagenome (GOLD analysis project Ga0307487, IMG submission 203665) | Sea-ice brine microbial communities from Beaufort Sea near Barrow, Alaska, United States - CBIW 1.2 | ecosystem: Environmental > Aquatic > Marine > Coastal | place: USA: Alaska | collected... | reverse complement strand
TACGGGGAACATGGCATGATGAAAAAACTTGCCCATCGTCAGATTCCCCATGCTATCCGCATCAAATCCAGAGGAGTGTATCAAAAACTCAAAACCAAAAAATAGACCACCCAATTGATTTTAACCCATTCAAAATCCTCAATCCCAAATAGAAAAGAACTCCAACTCATGGAAAGACCACTTGAAACCCATTTCCCTATCCTGAGTATCGAGCAGGATTGCATCCTTTCCAAACAAGGGGATATCACGGTGGCCTATCAGGCTGATCTTCCCGAGATCTTTACCCTAAGTGACGGGAATACGAAGCCTTCCATCAGGTATGGATCAAGGCCATCAAATCACTTCCCCAGCACAGCATCCTACACAAACAGGATTGGTTTATTGACAGTCAGCATCAAGCTAGCTTTTCAAAAGCTGATCAAAGTTTTCTGCATAGAAGCAGCGAACGCTTTTTTCATGAGCGTCCCTTTCTAGATCACAGTTGTTACCTATTTTTGACACTAAGCCCTAAAAACAGGAAAGCTTCCAGCAGCCTATTTTCCACGCTACTTCGCTCCCACATTATCCCGGAAGAGCTGGTTCTGGATGATACCCTACCAAACTTTCTCGATGCCTGCGGACAGTTCGAACGCATCCTGACCGACAGTGGATTTGTGCAGATAAATCGACTAAAAGAACTCGACATCTACAGCACTCGCACCCAAAAGGGAATACTGGAAAAATACTGCAGCCTGTCTGAAACCAAGAAACCAACCTGGCTTTCTGATATCAGGTTCAAACCCAATCTTATTGTAGGCAATAAGCACTGCCGTTTATTCACCCTTTCCAATGCCAGTGATCTGCCAGCACTTTGCGGAAGCAGAATCAACTACGACAAATACAGCACCGACACCACCAAATTCAGCGTGGGCTTTGCCTCAGCACTAGGACAGCTCCTACCCTGCAACCATATCTACAACCAGTACATCTTTATTGAAAAAGCGCAGCAAACGCTAAAAAGACTGGAATCAAAGCGGCTCCGTCTCCAGTCACTTGCCAACTACAGCAGGGAAAATAGCATAGCGCGGGATGCGACTAATGATTTCTTAAATGAGGCCATCAGCGAACAGCGCCTGCCTGTAAAAGCCCACTTCAATATCCTGACCTGGACAGAAGACCCGCTACAGATCCCTGAAATCAAAAAACAAGTAGGAGCTGCCCTCTCCCAGATGGAAGCCACTGCAAAAGAAGAAACCGTCGGAGCTGCGCAAATCTTCTGGGCAGGAATCCCCGGAAATAGCGCTGACTTTCCGATGAATGACAGCTTTGACACCTTTGTAGAGCAGGCTACCTGTTTCCTAAATCTGGAAACAGGCTATCGCAGCTCAGTTAGCCCATTTGGAATAGGATTGGGAGACCGACTCACCGGAAAACCAGTTCATGTGGATCTCTCAGACGAACCGGTAAAACGTGGCATCTGTACCAACAGAAACAAGTTTATCCTCGGCCCCAGTGGCAGTGGGAAATCCTTTTTCACCAATCACCTGATCCGCAGCTACTACGAGCAGGGAACCCACGTGGTACTCGTGGATGTGGGTCATTCCTACAAAGGACTTTGTGATCTGGTCGGAGGTTATTATTTCACCTACGATGAGAAAAACCCCATCCGATTCAATCCCTTTTTCATCGCTGAAGGTGATCAGCTGGATACCGAAAAGAAAGAAAGCATTAAGACTCTGCTGCTCGCACTCTGGAAAAAAGACAACGAAACCTTCACCCGAAGTGAGTATGTCGCGCTATCCAATGCACTAAAAGGCTACTACGAAAAACTGGCTTCCGATTCATCCCTGTTTGCGAGTTTCAACAGCTTTTATGACTACGTGAAAATAGACTTTCTGCCTATACTAGTGTCAGATAAAGTCAAAGAGAAGGATTTTGACATCAACAATTTCCTTTACGTGCTTCGCCCTTATTACAGAGGGGGAGAATTCGATTACCTCTTAAACGCCACCGAAAACCTGGACTTGCTTAAGGAGCGATTCATTGTCTTTGAGCTGGATAACATCAAAGACCATCCGATTCTCTTCCCTGTGGTGACTATCATCATCATGGAAGTCTTCATCAACAAAATGCGCAAACTCAAAGGTATCCGCAAACTGATTCTGATCGAAGAAGCCTGGAAAGCCATCGCCAAGGAAGGCATGGCAGAATACATCAAGTATTTATTTAAAACCGTTCGCAAATTCTTCGGAGAAGCCATAGTAGTCACCCAGGAGGTCGAAGATATCATCAGCTCCCCTGTGGTCAAGCAGGCCATCATCAACAACAGTGATTGCAAGATCCTACTGGATCAATCCAAGTATCAAAACAAGTTTGATCAGATCCAGGAACTCTTGGGCCTGACTGACAAGGAACGGGCTATGGTGCTTTCGGTCAACAAGGCCAACGATCCCAAAAGAATCTACAAAGAAGTATTCATCAGTCTGGGAGGAATGCTCTCCAAAGTGTATCGCACCGAGGTATCCAAAGAAGAGTACTTGGCTTATACCACCGAAGAAACCGAGAAAATCAAGGTGATGGACTATGCCCAACGATACGGTACCATACAGAAAGGAATAGCAGCACTTACCTCAGAACAAACCCAACTCTAAAAACCACGGCCATGATAAACTCCCATAAAAACATCCGACGAATTGCCCCACTCACGCTACTCTGTATTGCATTCACTCTTCCGCCTCAGCGTACCCAGGCGGCAGCAATTATTCCAATTGCGGAGATCATCAAGGCAGCGGTTAAGAAAGTCATCGTTGCTGTAGATCTTCAAATCCAAAGGCAGCAAAATAAAGTCATCTGGTTGCAGAATACCCAAAAGGCATTAGAAAACACCATGTCCAAACTCAAGTTGGATGAGATTTCCAACTGGACAGAAAAGCAACGCGAACTGTACGAAAAATATTTCGATGAACTCCCACAGGTCAAATTAGCGATTTCCAGCTACCAGCGGGTGCGTGACATTACCCAAAAACAAACGCTGATTGTCACTGAATACAAAAAAGTATGGGCAGTCATCCAGCAGGATGATCATTTCACCAACCTAGAAAAAGAGTACATGGGCAAGGTGTACTCTGGAATTCTGGGAGCTACGGTAGAAAACCTGGATCAGCTAGCGCTTCTTGTCAAATCATTTATCCTTCAAATGAGTGACGGGGAAAGACTCACCCTCCTGAATGAAACTGCACTACGGGTAGATCAAAACTACCAGGACTTGCTCTCATTTAACCGTAGCAATGGACAGCTGAGTCTGCAACGGGCGAGAAGCAACAAGGAGCTAATACAAATCCAGCTACTCTACGGAATCCATCCCTAACCCACTAGAACAATGAAAAAGTTACTTATTCTTCTATACCTCATCTCTGCGGCATTGCCTGTAACAGCACAGAACTATCAGGAATGGTTTCAACAAAAGCAAACCAAAAAAAAGTATCTGGCGGAGCAGATTATTGCATTGCAAGCCTACGGTACTGTACTTAAAAAAGGCTATGAAGTTAGCCAGCAAGGACTCGGCCTGATCCATACCATTAAAAGCGGTGATTACTCCCAACACAAGGATCATTTCCAATCTTTTTCAAATCTAAACCCGGAATTAAAAAACCATTCGGATACGCAGCAACTTATTGCGTTCGCTGAAAAAATTCAGCAGGTATCTACACAATCCCAACAGCAACTTAGATCCCAAAATCAGCTCAATGTTTCTGAAGAAAGTGTGGTCAGTCATGTCTTTTTAAACATTCAAAAAGAAACTGCCCAACTGTTAAGTGAGCTACAAACCCTTTTGCAAAACGACTCACTCAGCCTGTCTGATTCTGAACGCATCAAAAGACTGGAACAAGTCCACCTGCACATGCAAAGCATCTATTCCTATACAGTCCGATTTGGGCAGGAAGCCATTCAATTATCCATCCATAGAGAACAGGAATCAAACGCAATTAGCCAAGTACGAATCTATCATACCCTTGATCATCTCTAAACCTACGCAACCATGAAAAAATTACTGATTCTACTATTCCCGCTCATTTTCTCGCTCAGCTTTCAGCCTGCATCGGCTCAGGCAGACGAAATAGCTCAGTTACTGCTGAATGTCACCAAGCTGACCCAGCTCAAGCAAATCCTCACCGATCTGGAAAAAGGATACACCACACTCAGCTCAGGCTATACACAGATTTCAACTATCGCGTCGGGAAACTTTACGCTACATGAAGCATTTCTGGATGGCTTTCTTCAAGTAAACCCCAGAGTAAAAAACTACCACAAAGTCGCTGAAATTATCCGCTTCCAGATCAAACTGGTCAACGATTACAAGTCGGCTTTTACAATACTCAAAAGCTCCGATCAATTCACTGAAAATGAAATCTCCTACCTCTCATCAGTCTACAGCAATCTTTTCAAGCAAAGTCTGCAACAACTCGATGAACTGAGCCTAGTCTTAACCGCAAACAGACTTAGAATGTCAGATGAGGAACGGTTGGAGGCCATCGATCAGATCCATACCGAAATACAGGACAAACTACATTTCCTAACTGCATTCAATCAGGAAACAACTGTATTGGCCATCCACCGCTCCCGCGAATCCAAGGAGCTAGCCCACACCCAATCCCTATACGGAATCAGCCAGTAACTCTCAATCCGCTACCCTATGAAAAACAGACATAAAACAGTAATCCTAACATTGCTTTCAACACTTCTTCCGCTCGCTACAATGGCTCAGGACAGCAGCATTAGAGGCCTACATGGTGTATTGGATGAGCTTTATTCGGAAATGATGCCACTGTGCAATCAGCTCATAAGTGTAGCACAGGGGCTTGCGGCTTTTGGAGCCATCTGGTACATCGCATCCAGAGTCTGGCGATCCATCGCCAATGCAGAACCCATTGATTTCTATCCTTTGTTCCGTCCCTTTGTGATTGGTTTTTGCATCATGATTTTCCCATCTGTGCTCGCCATGATCAATGGAGTAATGCAGCCTACCGTTTCTGCTACTACTGCCATGGTAGATAACTCCAATGCAGCCATTGAGCGTTTACTGGAGCGAAAAACCCAAGCAATAAAATCCGGTAGTCTGGGACAGATATATGGTGGTGCCCGGGAAAGTGGAGATTTGGATAAATGGTTAAAATACACCGAAGGGCTACCTGAAGACAGTCCGGATCCCGAGCAGGGTTTATGGGAAAGGTTAGGAAGCAACTTTGCCTTTGCAGGGGCCAAATTTTCCTTTCTTGTAAAAAATCAGATCAAAGAAATACTCTCCAACATACTGGAAATCCTTTTTGAATCAGCAGCTCTTTGCATCAATACGCTACGAACTTTTCAGCTGATCGTATTGTCCATCCTCGGACCTCTGGTATTTGGATTATCCGTCTTTGACGGATTTCAACATACGCTCACCGTCTGGCTAGCCCGTTACATCAATATTTACCTCTGGCTACCTGTGGCAAATATCTTTGGAGCCATCATCGGCACTATCCAGGAGAAGATGCTCCTGCTTGATATAGGACAGATTAATAATAGCGGAGACACGATGTTTACCGCTGCTGATACAGGATACCTGATCTTTTTGATCATCGGAATCATTGGCTATTTCACTGTACCATCCGTGGCCAATTACATCATCCATGCCGCTTCAGGCGGAGCACTTCCACATAAAGCAACAGGGTTCTTTACCCAAGGAGCACTAAGCACTATTAGCATGGCCGGAACCGCGGCTGGAATGGCTAACAAAGGGTCAAGCATGTCTACAGATTCCTATGGGGATAAGGCTGGAAACATGAACCAATCCATGGCGTCCCGTGGTACCTCCTCCGGGTATTTTAACGAGGGAAACGATTATCAATCCGGTAAACTTAAAGGCAACTCTTAATCCTACTAAGCATGTTCAGCAAGCCAAAAAACATAGATACTGCCTTTGGTCAAATCCGATGGTTTACGCTGACGATAATCATCGGTTGCCTGCTCTTTTCAGGGTTAACCCACTATAAAAGCCAGCAACTGACCACATCCCTGCAGGTAAAAGTCTACATCCTAGCCAATGGAAAGGCATTGGAAGCTTTTGCCACTGACCGCAGGGATAATATCCTAGTAGAAGCAAAAGATCATATCTCCGCCTTTCACCGGTATTTCTTTACTCTTGATCCAGACGAAAAAGTCATCACCGCCAATATAGCCAAAGCCCTCTATCTAGCAGATGCTTCTGCAAAGCGACAGTATGATAATCTGACTGAAAGTAATTACTACTCCAATATCATTGCAGGAAATATCAGTCAGGAGATCACCATGGACAGTGTGTCCATTGATCTGCAGGTGTCCCCGTCCTACTTCCGCTATTACGGTACCCAACTACTGATCCGGACAGGCTCCATTGTTACCCGAAGACTAGTCACAGAAGGTTACCTGCGTACGGTCTCCCGAAGTGACAATAATCCTCACGGCTTTCTGATCGAAGGCTGGAAGACATTAGAAAATACTGATACACATATTCAAAATCGCTAGCCATGAAAACAAGCACACTACACTACCCCAGTCCTATTGAAGCAGTCCGAGAATTTGGGCAACTCAAAGCCCGAAAATTCGCGGATCTGATTGGCTACAAAACCGAACAGCTCAGTAAAAAGGCCAAATACCTATCCTTGATTCTCTTTCTGATCAGCTCATTAAGTGCAAGTGTTTACCTGTTGGTAGTTAAAAGCTGCTCCTTTTCTACGCTACCTGATCAATTACCAACATCCAACCTCCCCTACTTTCCTAAGGCGAAAAACCGAAACACCACTACTGACAGTCTCTTTTATCAAACTCTAAAACTTCAAACCAACAAAAATCATGACTGACCAAACATCCCAAAAACAACAGCAGAAGCGAAAATTTCTTCTAATGCTCCCACTTCTTACAATTCCCTTTTTGACTCTCACCTTCTGGGCTATGGGCGGTGGAAATGGGCCAGCAACTGATCCGGAACAAACTCAGCAACTCGGAATCAACTTAGAGCTCCCAGCTACTGCAAACAATAAAACACAAAAGCTCGACAAGCTTGGCCATTATAAAAAGTCCCGAACAGACTCCGCTAGATTTCTACAAGCAGTAAAGAATGACCCGTACTATCGCATGGCTTTTAATCCGGAAAAAAGCACAGGTGATGAAAGTCAACTAACCGATTCCCAAACCTCAGAGTATGGCAGTTTCGGCAATAGTCCTATGCCTGAATTTCAGGATTCCAATGAACGGCTAATCATGGAAAAACTGGAAGCACTCAACCAAACGCTTTCTGAAGATCCAGCTGCTGAAGTCAAAGTCAAGAACAATGAAGCTAACCAAATCAACCAAACTGCTAGTGCCCCAACGCTAAGCGCAGACTTAGATCGCTTAGATCAGATGATGCAGCAGATGCAGGCAGGCAATGAAACAGAAGATCCAGAAATGCAGCAAATGAGTCTGCTACTTGAACAGATTCTGGACATCCAGCATCCAGAACGAGTACAGGCAAGAATTCGCTCCGAGCAGATCATCCAGCAAAGCCAGGCATTTAGCGTAGTTCCAATTTCAGAAGCAGGGTCTGTTTCGAGTTTAGAATCCAACAAAGAAGCTTCTGTAACGAACACAGCTACTATTTCAAGAAATGGCTTCTATGGTTTAGAAAGTCAGGCCGATATAAATGAGCAGGCAAACTCAATCAAGGCGGTAATACATGAAACACAAACACTGACATCAGGAGCAACAGTCAAACTTAGATTGACCGAAGCAGCAAGCATCAATGGGCTAACCATTCCCAAAGACCAGCTGGTATATGGCACCGCTTCACTCAATGGAGAACGTCTAAATATTACAATTCAGCATATCCGGGTACATGACCAAATTCTACCCGTGGCTTTGAAAGTTCACGACGCGGATGGCATGGAAGGCATTTACATCCCAGGATCTCTATCCAGGGAAGTGACTGCACAATCGAGTGATCGCGCAATTCAGGGATTTGGGATCAGCACATTCGATACCTCACTGGAAGCCCAGGCTGCAAGTGCGGGAATCGAAACCGCAAAAAGCTTCTTAAGCAAAAAGACCAAACTGATTCAGTTTACGCTCAAAGCAGGTTATCAGATCTGGCTCAGCGATGAAAAAAGCAATTCTACCTTTTAAAATCCAATCCGATGAATAGCAATAAACTAATTAAATGTACGCTCACAATAGCACTAGGGGGACTACTTTCTATTGTCAACTGGAATCTTTTGGCACAATCAAACTCAGCCTTTACCACAAAAGCTATTACTGCAGTTCCGATACAGATCAGCGAGCAACTAACTACGAACCTGATCTTCCCCCAAACTATCAAAAGCGTGGACCGAGGTAACAGAAACATCTTGGTTCAGCGTGCCAATGCCGTTGAAAACATCCTGCAGGTTAAGGCTGAAAACAGCGAATTGACCAATAGTAACCTAACTGTAATCACTTCAGACGGACAGTTTTACTCCTTTGAAGTAAGTTATGCAGCAGACCCCCAACAGCTCAATTTGACTATCCAACCGGGGTCAATAAACCCGCCAGTTGAATTCCCAAAAGGAACATCCAATGAGGTAGCCGTTTTAGAAACCGCTCTAAAAGTAGCTGTAAAAAACAGGCGAATTAAGCCAATCAGACAACGGAATTACATGACTGGCTTAAGTCTGACCGGAATCTACATCGAAGAAGACCTACTTTATTTTCAGATCAAACTGGAGAACCAAACCAATATCAAGTACGATGTGGAACAGTTCCGCTTTTTTATCCGGGACAACCGAAAAGGCAAACGGACAGCAGTACAGGAGCTGGAGCAAATTCCCATTCAGGTACTTGGCAATACAGACCAAATCCCTGCGCAGTCTACCCAGACTATAGTCGTAGCACTACCCAAGTTTACCATTCCGGACCAGAAGCATTTAGGCATTGAATTAATGGAACAAAATGGAGGTAGAAATCTAAAAGTCAAAGTCAAAAACCACCACATCATTCAGGCAGCTGTGGTAGAGTAAGATTCTTTACCTACAGACCATCAAACAGCAAATCTTTATCAGTTAACCACAAACAACATAGATCATGAACGAGCAAAATTTCGATTACCTCAAAAACCAGGTAAAATACACTGGATTCGGCGAAGCATTAGAGCCTCAATTAAAAGAAAAGATCAGCAAGGGAGAATCCAATTTCACGCTAAATCATCAGGCAAATTTTGGAGGCGATACCGTCAATGCAGATCTGCATTTTCGAAAGTCAGAAATGACTGACATGTATTTCTTTAACAAGTACGATCTGAGCCTGACAAAATCCGGACAGGATGAACCCGCCATCAATCAGACCTTTTACATCGGTAAGGACAATAACATCACCTTAAAAGAAGGCTACAATTTGTTGGACGGACGTGCAGTAAATAAAGACCTCGTCAATAAGGAGCAGGAAAAGTATAATGCTTGGGTTCAGTTAGACTTTAAGGATACCGATAATCAGGGAAACTTTAAGCTGAAGCAGTTCCATGAGAATTATGGCTTTGACCTGCAAAAGGCTTTGGAAAAACATCCCATCAAAGAACTGGGAAATCCAGAAGATCAAAGCAGGCTGATGGATTCGCTAAAAAAGGGAAACCGTCAATCCGTCACTTTTACCGGCAGTGAGGGTGAACAAAAGCGCTTTGTAGAAGCCAGCCCACAGTTCAAAAATGTAAACACCTACGATGCCAACCAGGTACGCACTGCAGAAACTCAGCGGGAAGGTAAAAGTGAATCACAAGCTAAAGCCCAAAAGCAGGAAGTGAAAGAAGAATCCGATGAGAGTCCCACGAAAAAGACTCGAAAAAGGAAAAGTGCAGGAATAGCTGGTTAGATCACCTACGTATGGAGCAGATGAAATCGAGCATGACAGAGATCGTTGCACACTAGAATGATTACTTAGCATGCGAGATTCCATCTGACCATTTAAAAAAAAGCATGTACAGATGAAAGAAGCATTGGAGGAATTTATGGCAGGGATCGAGAAAGATCCCAGAATATGCCTATCCCATATCGGGGTTTTCTCCGTGCTGCTTCATGCACGTGAAGAATATGGAGGTATTGAACCCTTCCCAATCCAAAGGAAAAAGCTTATGAAAGCTGCTAAGATATCCAGCACTGCCACCTACTTCAAGATCATCCGGCAACTCCATGAGTATGGCTACATCTGCTACCTGCCAACGTTCAATCGAATGAGTCAAAGCAGAGTCAGATTAGCTTCTGAATAGCAATAAGACCAATCTTAAATCCACTCAATTAAAAATTAAAAAATATGGAAACGATCACTAAAGAAGATTTAGAAGCTTTGCGTTTTCAGCTGTTTGCGGACCTTAAAAAATTGCTGGAAGTACCAACTGAAACAAAACCAGACGAAAAGGAATGGCTAAGGAGCCGGGATGTAAAAAAGATGCTCAGTATTTCAGATGCGGCTTTACAGAATTTAAGGATTCGGGGACTAGTGCATCCTGTTAAAATCTCAGGCCTCTATTACTACAAATCAGAAGAGTTGAAATCACTTTTCAAAAAATAGAATCATCACTTATGACAGCTTTAGGAATGGAATATTATGTGGAAAGAATAGTAAAAGAAAAGGATATCCAACCAACGCGGGTATCCGTATTTTTAGCCATGCTACAACTATGGAAAGAGCAGAAACACTGCAACCCATTTCAGATATCCAGAAGTAAAATCATGAAACTTTCTGGAGTAAAAAGTATTGTCACCTATCATAAATGTATATCTGAGTTGGCTGATCGTGGACTTTTTTTATATAGACCTTCATATCATCCTAAGGTGGGGAGTGAAGTGAGGTTGAAGTAATTTAAGGCAAACTGGATCGCTATAGCCAAAATTATACTTTCTGAACGGTCACTAACAAAATTATTTAGATGATAATTAGGGGTCAAGTTTACCTATCTAAATATAATTTACTAACTATCATCCGTATATTTAATCCTGAAATATTCTTGCTCAAAATAAATATTATTTCATATATTAGTCGTCTTAAAACAAGCTTTTTGACTAAGTAAAATTCATTACAACAGGTAGAAATTAGATTATACTAGTTGCGTCAATCGTGTAGTCATAAAAACAAATACTCATGTAAGTCATTGATTATTAGTGATTTATAAATTGGGTTCGAATCCTTCCGAGCGCACAAATCAAAGCTCAGACGAAAGTCTGGGCTTTTTTTGGTTAAATTTAGGTGCACAGTTTTATAAAAAATATACTGTAAAGTAGATAGAATGTTGATGATTGAAAATTCATTTTATTTCACCATTTCCTATTCCTTCACAAACCAACTTGCTACAAAAGCAGTAAAAGTCCCAAATAACCCTACTCCAGTAGTCATTAAAATTACTGCGACCAGTCTCCCTTCCAAAGTCACTGGATAAAGGTCTCCATATCCCACAGTTGTAATCGTTACAAATGCCCACCACAGTGCATCTCCTGCAGTTGTAATATTACTTTCTGGATCCTTCTCAACGAGTAAAATGATTATTGATGAAAATATGATCATCATAAATGCAATGATAAAGGCTGAGTTCAAAGTTCCTTTTGCCTTATTCAAAAAGTAGCTATCCATAAATACTTTAAGACTTTTGAATGCCTTTACTATTCTCAAAATTCTTATGACTCTAATAAGCCTACCCATTCTTAAAAAGTCTACCATAGGAATGCTCGCCACTAAATCAATCCATCCCCATTTCATAAACTTTAGCTTATGCTCAGCCTGATAAAACCGAATACAAAAGTCTAGGAAGAACACCCCACAAATCAGGAAATCGAAAATCTGTAATAAGGATTGGATCTCAGGTGGCAGCTGAAAAAATGCATCAATAAGCAAAGCACCCAATACATAGACGGATAAAAAAATCACTAGAACATCCAGAAATCGAATCTTATTGGAAATCATATTTAATCTGATGTACTTTATTTTTTCTCAATCAATTCGTAGACCAATCATAGCCCAAAATACAGGTTCGGCAATCACCTTAACGCCTATTTGTCTCGCTTTTAAAGACTTTCCAGAAAGAGAATTTGGGTCAGCTGTGACCAAATAATCCAGTTTGGCACTAATTCCACTTTTAACAATCATTCCTCTTTCAATCGCAAACTGCTGAGCTTTTGACCTGTCAATAACGACACCTTGAATTCTGGCACTTAATTGACCTGTAAAACAAATAGACTTTTCTATCACTTCAGCCAAGCCTAATTCAGAACTTTGCAGCATGGGCATCGCCCAACTGAATATCAAAGAAATCACAAAATGCATCCAGTCTTCTCACAGGCAAATCAGGAATAATCTTCCTTGACATGGACAAAGTACAAATGCCTTGGCAATCCAATTGCTTCTCGGTCTGTTTAGAAAGCTCAAAATTCAGAATTTTGAGATCAAATGAAATATTATGCCCCACCAAAACCTTCCCTTGTAAATGATACAGCAAATCATCTAAAACATCAGAAATAGTAGGTGCATTTTTTACCATTTCAGCTGTAACCCGATGTATTTCTACTCCAGTTACTTCCCTCAAAGGATTAATCAATGATTCATACTTATCAAGTATGTTACCTTGAAGATCGGTTGTGACAATTGCAATTTCCAATATTTTATCTCCTCGCTTAGCAGAGAATCCGGTTGTTTCTATATCCAAAAAAGCCAGTAGGGGTTGTTGCATGATTCTTATTGGGCTAAAAGTTTAATCCTTCCATTTTCTTCTATTCCTATTCTATTGGTAATTAAAGATTCAACTCCTAAAACCATTCGATCTTTCACCATATTTCCTGTCCTAGCAAAACCAAACTCTTTGGCCGTCTCACGAACCAAATCTTCACGAGGTAAACTGATTTGCTGTTGAAGAATGTATCTCATTCCATTTAAGATCTCTGAAATTGGAAGCTCATCTATATTTCTTTTGGTCCTGTCAGTCGTCCAAACTCTATACTTAGCATATTCCACCGGGTTAATTTCGTTTGGCCAAAAGCAGATCTCTCCATTTATATCAGAAGTTGATTTCAAATTTGATTTACTATATAGCTCTTCCATTCGAGACTGAATCCTAGCTCCCATTCTTCCTATTCCCCAGGCATCCAACATTCTTTTACCTACCAGAGATTTAAGAATAGGCCCTTCTGTTTCTACTATATTGTGGATTTGAATTATCTGATTTTGTGTATTATTCAGAGAAATGAACTCCTCTGAATTAATCAACCAATTTTTCTCAAGTTTTGTGATTGGGTAAATTTTTTCATCTATTCTATTATCTAAACACACATCGGCTTCGTGTCCAGCATCTATAATCGGCTCCAATGAAATATCAGTATCATCAATCATAGGTTCTAGTTCTACTACTTTTAGTTGATTTCTGATCTGTTCAATTTGGTTTAGGATTCGAACACCTTCTTTGGAGGATGACTCCCACCAGTCCAAGGACCAAACTTTAATGATTTCCCAGCCTAGCAATTTTAATATACTTTCTTGGACTAAAAGCCTATCAATAGAACTCTTGGAGCTTTCATGTGATTTAGTATCTAACAATATTCCCAACAAATATTGCTTTGGCCTCTCAGGGTCAATAATGGCCAAGTTCACCTTGAAACCAGACGTTCCTACTCCAAGGTCAACTTGAAATCCATTAGTTACTAAAAAGTCACTTATTGCTTTAGCCAATCCGAATTTATGTTTGTTCAGATCTCGTCCTATCATTTGAGGAAGTGCTACTTTTCCTTTTTCAGCAAATGCCAGAAATGCTTTTAAGCCAGCAACACCTTCAGCTTTGGATCTATTCAAATCAATCTGATCTGCTGTCAACGTTGAGTAAATGATCATCTCATAACGTGCTCTGGAAACTGCTACATTCAACCTTCTCCATCCACCATCTCTATTAAGCGGCCCAAAATTCAATGCCACATACCCACTTTCATCAGGGCCATAGCAAACTGAGAACAGAATAATATCCCGCTCGTCTCCCTGTACATTTTCTAAATTCTTAATGAAATATGGCTCTTCGGCAGATAAAGCCAGTTCCTCTAATTTTGGGTTTTGACGAAACTTTTCCATCAGCAAATCTTCAATTAGTGTCTGTTGGACTGAACTAAAAGTAACCACACCCACACTTTTTCTATGACTGGCTGGAACTTGCAACCGCTTGACAAGCTCATTTACAATTTCCTTTGCCTCAGCTATATTTTGTCTAGTTTTTCCTCGATCATATATCCCATTTACCTTAACTAATTTCACTCTTGTCTCTTGATCATCTGGTGAGGGAAAAGTAAAGAGTGAATTATCATAATATTTTGCATTACTAAATGCGATTAAGCTTTCATGCTTTGATCTGTAATGCCAGCGAAGCTGCTTAGAAGGCACACTCAGTGCACCGCAATCTTCAAGAATGCTTTCAAGATCCTCGTTTTGATCCTCTTCATCAGTATGTACAGAAGAGAAAAAGTTAGTCGGAGGCATTTGTTTCGGATCGCCTACTATAATTATTTGCTTGGCTCGCCCTATTGCACCCACAGATTCACACGTTGGCAGCTGGGATGCTTCATCAAAAATTACCAGGTCAAAAGGCTCTTGATTAATATCGACATACTGAGCCACAGAGATTGGACTCATTAACATGCAGGGAGTTAATCTTGGAAGAAGATTTGGAATTTGATTGAAAAGTTGACGGATACTTTGACCTCTACCATTGCTTCTAATTGCCTTTTGCAAAATTCCCGTTTCTGAGCTTGAGGAAGATTCACGTCTAAAATCAGGCAAACTTTCCAATAGCTTAGCAAAAAGAACTTCCTGTGTCACTTTAGAAAAGTTTGTATTCAACCTTCTGAATTCATCAATCCTTGCTTCAAACGATTCTCCAGAAAACACTGATAAGTTGGGATTTTCTTTCAGATATCCATTCGCCATTTTTTTATAAACTTCTTTTAAAATGGCACCCCTCACTTCTTTTGCAATAATTGAGTTATCCTCCCACTGTTGTATAGTATTAAAAAGATGAAACTGCTTAGACTCTTCTTTGAGTATATTCCAAGAATGCCATTCTTTCAAATTTTCAATGTTTTGTATCCAAGAAGTTACTTTGAGGAATCCGTCTTCTTCATCCTTATTCCACAAAAAAGGGACATCTAAACCCAAATCGGAGGAAATCGATTCTGAAAGACTAGTATCTGATTTTCCTGCTTTTAGCAAACTTTTTATTTTTCCAAAAAATCTATTTTTATCAGCATCTGCCAGTTGTTTTAGCACTTTCTTGATTTCAATCAGCTCGTGTCCCTTCCCGACCACCTCTTTTAATCCATTATGAATACTTTCCAGCTCAGGCAACACACTTCTCAACTCATCAAGCTTTTCCCTACTTTTAAAATTTGAGTCAATCCCAAATTCTTTCAAAAGCCCACAAGCATCATCAATAGAACCTTTATTACTCTGGTAATCTTGAACGTTTGAAATAATAGACTCTACTTGGCCATTGTCTATCTTTTTGGTGGATTGCGCATAAGACTGAATGGTTAATCTGATTTTTCTTAAACCAAAAAATCGAGGAACAAACCACTCTTGTGATTTAATCTTCCATTCTCTAAAAACAGTTTCAGCTTCTATAGAAAATAGTTTATTATCAAAATCTGAAGTCAGTATTCGCTCACTTTCAATATTCTTATGTGCTTTTTTAATTAAAGGTGTTAAATGCTCTGATAGACCATTGGGGTCTAAAGATTGAAATAGCTCATCAGAAATTTCAGGCAATTTAAGTACACTATCGAGTACATTTTCAAGCAATTTTCTTTCCATCCAACCCAATTTCTTTTCTATCCCCAACAATCCCATCATAGAAGTAAACTCTCTCAAGTAGGATTTCCTTACAGACAAAAATCCAGTAAGATTTAATTGGATTAGCCCCCTACTCTCTACACTATAATGCTTCAGATTAACTCCATAGAAAGGATGATTTGAAGAGGGATTTCCGGCCAATTCAGCTGATTTTTCTAGTCTACCTAGAAAGTCTTCAAAGGCGGGAAAGTTCTTCTTTTCTAAGTCTTTGATCAACTCATCAACGATTAAAGGTGATGCAACAAAACCTTCTAATTGGATAAAGTGAGAAAATATCTCGAATAAAGAAATGCCATGAAATGTCTCTTGATGCAGTTTTCGATAAACCTGATCCAACTCACTTTTAATACTATCCAATCGCTGAGAATCCATTTCAAAATCCTGAGGTGTTTTCTTGGGCTGAAGCTCAGTAGCTTTCTTCAACTGCTTTAATACCTCCGCTTTTCGCGCCTTGTTAGAATGAAGTTCGAGAGAAAATGGATCAAGACCTATACTCTTCAATCTACTATATACCACCGAGAGAGCTGCCATCTTTTCAGCTACAAACAGAACCCGCTTACCTCTATACAGAGAATTAGCTATAATATTTGTAATTGTTTGGGACTTACCTGTGCCTGGAGGCCCATGAAGTATAAAACTGTTTCCTTCTACAGCCGAACACACAGCTTCAAGCTGAGAAGAATCCGCTGGAATAGGCAAAAGAATATCTGAAGGCTTATAATGAAGATCAAGATTCTCTAGGTCCAATATTTCCAATTGCTGCTTAAGCTGACCATCCAACAAGCCTTCAACAATAGGACTTTTCCTAAGCTCTTCTATATGCGTGTGAATATCATTCCAGAGAATAAATTTACTGAAAGAGAAAATCCCTAAGAAAAAATGCTCTTCTACATCCCATCTTGGCTGGTTCATCACACTCTGACGAATGACATTAAAAACAGCTTTAACATCCACCCCAGACTCATCTTGCGGAAGCGTATCAAGACCTGAAATACTAATTTGAAAATCTTGCCTTAGCTTTTCGATTAAGGTGATATTCAGCACGGCATCTTCCTCTCTACCGCGAATGATATAGCCAACCTTTACAGATTTTCTTATCAACTCTACTGGTATTAAAATAATCGGAGCAAATCTTGCTTTCTCGCTTCTTGGGCTTTCATACCAGCGAAGAATTCCAATCGCCATATGCAGGGTATTAGCACCGTTTTCCTCCATCGAATGTCTGGCGCTTCTGTAGAGAAATGTTAATCTGGAATTCAATTCTTCTTCTTGTAGATATGCTCTAAGCCTATTTTGAGTGAATTCCTTTCTTACCAGATCATCAAGAGGGGGGCTTGACGTGAAAGATTGATATATCCCTTCATCTCTCAAGGTATTTTCCCAGTCTTTGGGTTTGTGAAGAACTTGATACTCTTGACCATCAAACAAGGAGTCTTCCAACTCACCAATCGGAACATCTATAAATTGAATTGAAGACTTACTAAGTTTGAGGTTTAATAGATTATTTCTCAGACTTAAATCTAGTAACTTTCTCTCCCAAAGTTTTTGCTTCCCATATTCTATTTTTTCATGAATATGTACCAATGGACTTCCATTTTCTAAAAGAGAAGGGGGAAGTATTTCTCCAGCTTTGATTATGAATTTATCATCCTCAATAAGCTCAACTGAATCCTGATGAAACTTGCGCTGAGGTAAAGGGTAAATTCCAGAAAAACGTGCTCGTTTAACATCAATGAAATAGTGAAACTTCTTTAAATCCATGAAATGAGCTCTTGACAGTTCAATCGCTGCATCAAAAGATGCTGGATTACCTTCTGTCAGACAAGTTGCCTCAAGCAAAATTATCTCCTGAATACCTGAAGCAATTCTTTTTTTAAGAAGAGATGAATCATCATTCACTGAGTCTGGAAAAGTATCTTCTATGAGCCAACAGCCAACAAATGCATGACCTTCAATAAGTATCAGAATTGGATTCAAACCAATACTTTCCAAAGCTGATGCAAATAACAACGAGAGATCAAGGCAATTCCCCAGTCGTTGAGAAATTACCTGATCAGACAATCGAACTCTCTGTCCCATCTTGCCAAAGCTTGCGGGAACAGATTGATATATAATATTCAGATTTTTAATTGAAGCATACACAGCACCGATTTGCATTTTGACACGGTTTGGATTTTTGGACTGATAATCATCGAGTGATGAAGAATCTGACCATTTTTTCAAGTAGTCAGATGCTGATCGTGTTATCGGTATTAAGCCTGAAATATTAGGTAATACAAAACCAGTCAGTAATTCGGGAATGACAGAATGACCTAGCCATTGATCAAAGGCAAAAAGCTCTACATCAAAGTTCCAGCTCTTTTCAACTTCATCGTTTATAATAAGCTTTACATCCCAAGAACCCCGCATCCTTTCCGTCAACGATGCAAAAAATTTACCGATTAGTTTTACTTTAAAATCTGAAATTTCACGTACCTCATTTGCATCAATTCTATCCAAATATAATTCAACTGGATAGGCAAATTCATCAGAGGGCGTTATGACGATTTTACCTCCCTCCATTGCTTCTGATGAAAAATTGGTTACAGTAACCCTTCTAATTACTGGAATATGCGCATGAAAAAGCAAATAATTAATACCTGGAAGAAAATCTAGGTCTATTTTGACACTGATATCAAAATCCATATAATTTCAAAGTTTTTACTTTCCAAGTATACCTATCAAATTTCATAATAAAAATACCCTGTACAGGGTATTTTTATAGAAGCTTAAGCTCAAATTAACTCTCAGTATTTCCTAAAAAAAATACGAAAGATTTCAATAAAGAATTTAAATTATATGTGTAAAAATCTAACTAATAGATATCTACAGAACTAAAAGATGTACTACCTGTTACAGACAGTCTTGAATATTTCACAAAATATGCCGAAAACTACATAATTATTAATTACTGTCATCCGAGTAAATTTTAGCTAGGTCATATTAATGGGTTTTCTGGCTATTTAGGGTGATTTTTCATTTTTCCTCAAATCACCCCCCTGCTCATTTTTGAAAATATCCAATTGTATTA
>Ga0307487_1001182_pt1 | contig 18939 bp, 15 predicted proteins | sample CBIW12metaG_FD_203665 | JGI IMG/M metagenome (GOLD analysis project Ga0307487, IMG submission 203665) | Sea-ice brine microbial communities from Beaufort Sea near Barrow, Alaska, United States - CBIW 1.2 | ecosystem: Environmental > Aquatic > Marine > Coastal | place: USA: Alaska | collected... | reverse complement strand
ATGACGCTGGAAACCGTCGCCGCCATCTGCGAGGATAACACCATGGACCCGGCGAAAATCGCCGCCCTGTAAACCGGCTCAACATCCGGCCGGAGAACAAATTACACCACGTGATGGGACACTACCCAAGGCGGTGCCTCTGGCGTTGTCAATGCGCCATAAGCGGTCCCCCTCGAAACTCTTCATCCTTTGTGATCATGGCCCACAGCATGCGAGCCATTTTATTGGCTAGAGCGATAGCCGCCAGCATTCGCGGCTTGCGGGCCAGAATGCGACCGAGCCATGAGGTTTCTGCCGGAGGCCGCACTCTGGTACCGGAGATTACGGCCATCGCACCGATGATCAACAAGCGTCTGATGTCGCGCTGCCCGGACTTGCTTGTACGTCCAAGCCTCTGCTTGCCGCCGCTTGAGTGCTGTCGCGGAACCAGTCCCAGCCAAGCCGAGAAGTCACGGCCCCGTCGGAAATTCTCCATCGGTGGCGCAAACGCGGCCATCGCCATGGCGGTCACGGGACCTATCCCTGGCATCTTCTGTAGGCGTGCAGAAAAACGTGACCGCTTGCTGGCCTCCGATATTTGATCATCGAGTTCTTTAATCCGGCAGGACAAATCCGCGATCTGATCGAAGCAAAGTTTCGCCATATGGCGAACCGATACCGGTAGTTCAGCAGCAATCTCCTCTGTCTCCAGCGCTGATTGCAGCTTGACGACATTTTCTCGACCCTTGCCCGCGACGACGCCAAACTCAGCGAGATGGCCCCGCAGGGCGTTGATCGTTTGCGTTCGTTGCCCAATGAGCAGGTCTCTCAATCGGAAGATCATACCCAGGCCTTGCTGCTCCGGTGTCTTCACCTCGACAAACCGCATGGTTGGCCGAGTGGCCGCCTCCACGATCGCCTCAGCGTCTGCCATGTCGTTTTTCTGGTTCTTAACGAATGGCTTAACGAATTTCGGGGCGATCATACGCACGTCATGCCCCAGATCCCTGAGTGTTCGGGCCCAATAATGCGCCGTGGCGCACGCCTCCATCGCAACACAGCAACGTGGGTGCGCTTGCATGAACGTCAAGAATTGCTTGCGCGACAGTTTCTTGCGATAGACAACCTCTCCTTCCACAGTTGCGCCGTGAAGCTGAAATACCTGCTTGGCCAAATCAACCCCAATGATTGATACTTCCTTCATAGTCCCATCCTCCTGATCCAATACGAACCACAGTGGCACAAGTGCCGTCAGGAGGGGCTACCCAACCCATCATCAGAGCCCCCCGGCGCGCTGCACGCCCGGGGCCGGGTCGCGCTAATTCGGGGCCGATCAGGACCCATCAAGTCCCGTCAGGGATAAGCCGTCAGGCGAATATCACATCATCATACAGCGCCGTGACATTGGTTAGCCCATTGAAGGTGAGCGTATTCCCGCGACCGAAATCCAGCACCAGATTTCCCGATATAACGCTGGAATAGCCACCAAGATCACTGGCCACCGGACTTTCCTGAAACAACAGGCTCGAGTCGATCCGCACGGAATCGACGTCATTCTGGAAATCGCGGATCACATCGGCCCCGGACTGAAAAATGAACAGATCCGCCCCCTGCCCGCCGCGCAGGATGTCGTCGCCCTGCCCGCCCATCAACGTATCGTTGCCCGCGTTGCCCTGCAGATCGTCGTTGCCCGCGCCACCGTTCAGCCGGTCGGACCCCGTCTGCCCCAGCAATATGTCGTCACCGCCGCCACCGCTCAGAATGTCAAAACCAAGCCCGCCGATCAGCGTGTCGTTGCCAGTCGCTCCAAACAGGGTGTCGTTGCCAGAGCCGCCGTTCAGGCGGTCGTCACCGGCACCGCCGTTGTGCAGGTCAAACCCGTTCAGCCCATACAGCGTGTCGTTGCCCGCTCCGCCGTCCATCTCGTCAAAGCCCAGACCGCCGGTCATGTGGTCATTGCCATCGCTGCCCCGCAGGGTGTCGTTGCCAGAGTCGCCGTTCAGGCGGTCATTCCCCGCCCCGCCGCTCAGCAGGTCAAAGCCGTTCAGCCCGTACAGCGTGTCGTCACCGGCACCGCCATGGATCTCGTCGAAACCCAGACCACCGATCATGTGGTCATTGCCGTCTCCGCCCAGCAGGGTGTCATTGCCCTGCCCGCCGTTCAGACTGTCGTCACCGGCACCGCCATTGATCGCGTCGAACCCGTTCAGCCCGGAGATCGTGTCGTTGCCTGTCGCGCCATGGATCTCGTCGGCGCCCAGCCCGCCCAGCAGACTGTCGTCGCCAGCGCCGCCGTTGATCAGATCGTCACCATCATCGCCAAATATCGTGTCGTTGCCGTCAAAGCCTGAAATCGTATCGTCACCGATCGTGCCGTACAGCGGGTCGTGCAATGGTGTGCCCTCGATCACCTGTCCGGACCCGCCCACCGCCAGCGCCATGATCTGCGCAATACTCAGCGTGCCGTCAGAGAACTCAAAGCTCTCGATGCTTAAAAATGCATCCGCTCCCTCGGCTGAAAAGATGCCGATCCACCCGCTGCCCATGCCGGTGACCTGGATCGTACCCATGGCCACACTCAGAACCGCCGTGTCGAAATTGGCGCCGCCGTCGATCGAGTCATCCCCCATGCCGCCGATGATCGTGTCACTGCCCGCGCGGCCTCTCAGCGAATTGGCCGCGGCATTGCCGTTCAACATGTCACTGCCCGATCCGCCGATGGCGTTTTCGATCACCACGCCATTGGCGATGGTGAATCCCCCGGTGATACCATTGCGGGCCGAGATATATCCGCCGCCGCCCTCGGCCCCAAGCAGCGTCGCCGCCCGCAGATCGATGGTGCTGGTGCGCGTGCCGTCATGGCGGATCGTGTCGATGCCACCACTGTCCCAGATCGACACCCAGCCGGTGCCTCTGACATTTGCATCGGGCAGCACATAGGTGTCATCGCCCGTGTTGGTGTCGGTATTGGCGCCATACATGAGTTGCAGCACGGCAATATCAAGCGCCATTGGCCCCGCCTCATAGCCCCAGTCAGACCCATAGTGCCCGGTGCCCACCGGGCCTTCGAAAAACCCCCGGTTATAGCCCATCACGGTAAAGACACCCTGATTCAGCAGATCGGTGCCCGTGTTGAAAAAAGAGCTGGTAACCCCCGGCATGACAGTGGATGTGCCACCGCTGTCATGGGGATGCGCCATGCCAAGACCGTGCAGCACCTCGTGCAGGATGGTGGCAAAGCCATACCCTCCCTGCTCCAGATCGCCGCCCGCCCAACGGTCCCAGGCCTCGCCGTTGAACACGCCGACACCTTCGTCGATTTCGCCCGGCGGGATGAATGTGCCCAGATATCCGGTTTGCGGCAATCTGATCACATCCAGAATGAGCTGGAAATCTGCCTGTTCGGGGTCGTCGACCACGCTGAATGTCAGGTTGGTCAGTGACGATATCAGGTCAAAGGCCCCCTGAAACTGCAAGGTCTCGAAGGTGCGAAACCCATCCGAAGTATATCCGGCGGCGGTGAATCCCGCAGCGCCGAAATGGACGGTGACATGGGTATCGGCAAGGGGCACGCCCCATTGCAGCGATTCCAGCGGATCATAATCGCCCGGCAGCGATGCGCCCGCCCCCTGCACACTGACCACGTAATCGCCGGTCGAGTTGTCACCGAATGCGCCGACATCGATGTAATACGCGCCGGAATAACCTGCGGTAACGGTGATCTGCGAATTTGTCCCCAGACCGCTGTCGTCATTGCTGGCAATCAAGATGCCGTCGGAATCGTGCAGGTACAGATAAGGATCATACAGGCTGTTCACCCCCGGGGCACCGTCAAGGTTGATCACAACCTCCTGCCCCGCTGTCAGGTCCAGCCGGATCCAGTCGCGGTCGCCGGGTGTGTCCAATGCGCTGGAAAAAGTGCCGCCAATGGAAATCGTGGCAGTGGTGCCGGTGCTGGCGGGAATTGTATCAGGCATGGCGGTGACCCTTGTTCAAAACAGACTTGAATGTCGGGTTACTAAGGTTCTGCCGTTTTGGGAACCAGCGCTGGCCTTTACCCGCCTTCCGGTTCGGACAGGGGACGTCATGGATATCGCCTGCATCGGCGATGCCGTTGATCGTCAGCGCGTTGCCGCCGCCAAGGTCCAGCAACAGATTGCCGTCGGTCACGCTGCCGTAATGTTCCGGGTCGCGGGTTCGGTCCTGGTCAGCAGCGATCACGTGACCCCCTGCGATTGCGGCAGGGGCCGGGCCGACCTTTCGCATGCGAAAGAACGCGGTCAGGTCAGGATCAGGACGCCGCCCTCATCCCTTGTCATTCCGCTTGCCCAGCCAGCCCAGAAAGGCCCGGTCGGGGGCGCGCAGGGGGCGGGAACCGGTGGCACGCCACATGGCCTGCCATTCGGCAACAAGGGCATGCACATCGGCACCGGGCACCAGCGCCCGGGCCCGCTCCAGTGTGTCGGGGGACAGCAGCGGCGCACGCGCGCCCGTTGCGCCCGGATCCGGGGCAAAGCGCGGGGTAAAGCGGATCAGATCGCCCGGCTCCTCGGCCATGGTGTAATCGGGCAGAGGATCGGCGGTGATCATGTCGCGGATCATCTTGCGGAACACCCGGCGCGGACTGGCGCTGCCGGATTTCTTCAACAACAGTTCGACCGAGATGTGCCAGGCCGCTTGCCGACCGCAATGTTTGCGCGCCAATTCATAGACCCGCCGCTCCAGTGGCTTTCTCAGGCTGAAATAGTCTCGGTTCAACGTCAGGACCGATTTGTTCAGCACCGCGCGGAACAGCCAGTCCGACAGGGTGATGACAACCGACACCATGCGCCCGCCGCGGGATTTGCGCACCACCTGCCAGGATTCGATCAACCCGAAACCGCTGGTCACTTCAAGCCCGCCGGTTTCCACATTGGTGGTGATCCGGGTGCCCGCCAGACGTTCGAACGCCTCGCAAAGCCGCCGGTAAGCATCGCCCGAGGTTTCGCGCCGGGTGGCCACCAAAAGATCATGGGCGGTCAGCCGCAGGGTGCGCGACACGGCCCGCCCGGTATTCAGCGCCGCCATCAACTGGCTGATGCAGAAGATCAGGATGTCCTTGTCGTGGATCGTCGCCAGCCCCTTGACCGAAGGTGTGACCCGGATCTGCGTGCCGTTATGCTCATAGTCGAGGATCCGCAGATCGGGGCGGGTGGCCAGCGAGAACATCGGATGTTCCATCGAGGTCAGATCGTTCTTCGGCGCCGCCGAGAACATATCACACAGAAAGAAATCGGCCATCGCCGGAGCATGCCCCGCAAGGGTGCCGCCCGGGGCTGCGCGCTGTCCCGTCATCTGCCTGCCTCTGCCTCTTGCCCGGTTGTTCCGGATCACCTCTGCCGCACTGCGGATCTTGCGCCCGCCCAATTGATTCCCGACTCGTCAAGCGACTCGGGCCAACGTGGTTTTGTTTACACCCTAGAGTTATCCACAGCCCCGGTCCAGCCTGCCCGGGTCAGACAGCGGTCAGCCGGGCCGACAGTCAACGGGGGTTCGGAATCTCTTTGTCGGGGGTTCGGAATCGCTTTATCGTGGTTTCAGAGTCATATTGCAACGAGAAAAGAACCACAAGCCTTTGACAAAAAATGATTTTTCTTAGCATCTGAGAGTGCGTAACACATAACTAACCTGATATAACTGAACAAAGCTTTTGGAAATTATTTGTCTCCACCCGCTTTGGGCTTTGCGAACCGGACGATTTTGCTCAGAAAAGCACTGAGATAGTGCAGCGATGTGATCATAAACCTTTCATGTGCGATGTTTTGCAGTATGATACGTAAAACATAACATGCAGAGGTTCCGGTGGCATTCGAGAGCAGCACAACGCCCCCCTATTTCAACATCGATCCCGACCGCGCCCTTGCCGAACTGGGGCCAGCGCCGACGACCCAGAGCTTTGCCGAGATCGCAGCGACCTGCGCACAGGGGCGCAGTGATCTGGCCGGGCGGGGTCTGGATGAAACCGGGCGCAAGGCGCTGCGGTTATTTTCAACCTGGGAAATCACCCGCTATCTGATCCCGGTTGCTGCCGCACATTTCCGCCGGGTGCTGAAGGGCAATCCGAAGCTGCCGCAGGGCACCAGCGAAACTGAAGGCGGTGCCAAGTGGTTCACCCTGGACGAGGTGCTGGTGCTGCGGGCGCATTTCGCCAAGGGCGGCAGCCGCGCCAAGGAATACCGCCCCTATCGCCCCGAGGGGTTGGCGGCCAAGATGGTCGCGGTGGCGAACTTCAAGGGCGGTGTCGGCAAGACCAGCACGGCGGCGCATCTGGCGATGTCGGCAGCGCTCGACGGATACCGGGTGCTGGTGATTGATCTGGATTCCCAAGGCTCGATGACCAGTATTTTCGGTGGCAAGGTGGCCGATGAATGGGGCACGGTTTTCCCCCTGCTTGCGCGGCACTATGCCACCCATTTGCAGGGCGAAAACCGCAACCGGATGGCGCGCGGTGACGACCCGATCCCGCTGGATGACACGCTGTCCGAGGCGCTGAAACTGACGGCCAGGGATCTGGTGCAATCGACCCACTGGCCCAACATCGATCTGATTGGCGCGCAGTTGAATCTGTACTGGGCCGAATTTCAGGTGCCGGTCTGGCGGATGCAAGGGCGCAGCTGGAAGCTGTGGGAGGCCCTGAGCGAAACCCTCGAGGCGGACGGGGTGCTGGACGATTACGATCTGGTGTTTCTCGATACGCCGCCCGCGCTGGGGTATTTGACGATCAACGGGCTGGCGGCGGCGGATATCCTTTTGGTGCCGCTTGGGGCCTCGTTTCTGGAATTTGATTCCACCGGGCGGTTCTTTGACATGCTGCATTCGACCTTCGCCAGCATTGAGGACGCCGAGAACATGGCCGCGCGGGCCTTGGGGCGCGAAAGCCTGAACTTTGAGTGGGATGCGGTGCGCGCGGTGATCACCCGCTATGACGGGGCGCAACAGGGCGAGCTGGCGGCGCTGATGCAGGCCTATCTTGGCCCGGTCCTGTCACCACACCGGCAGGATTTCACCGCGCTGATCGGACAGGCCGGCGAACAGGTGAACGGGATCTATGAGGCGGATTACCGCGACTTCAACCGCGAAACCTATGTCCGGGGACGCGAGACTTTTGATCAGACCTATGCCGCATTCAAACGGCTGTTGGTCGGGATCTGGCGGCGCGAGGAATTGGCCCGGGATGCTGCAGGGCAAGGTGCCGGGGATCGGGGTGACCGCGCGGATCTTTCGCATGCGAAAGGTTGAGAGAGTACGCCGGGGCAGGGAGTGGTTAACCGATCTGCGCTGTAACAGGGCCGGTTGCGGCACGAAAGGGAACAGGACATGGCCAAACGCAAACGTCTGAGCCCGGTACGCCCGGACGCGGCTGCGCCGCCGATCCACCGGGGGGCGGATGCATTTGTCGGGGCATCACCTGCGGGCCCGGAGGCCACAGCGGTGCCGCGCCCGCCGATTGCCCATCTGGCGGGTGCCGCTGCGGCTTCTTCGGCCTTTGATGAGGTGAGCGGCGAGTTGTCCCGTGCCCGGGCCGAAGGGCGGATGGTGTTGTCTCTGCCACTGGCAGCGGTGGTCGCCGATCATCTGATCCGTGACCGGGTCGCCACCGACTCGGAGGCACTGGAAGAGCTGAAACAGAGCCTGATGGCCCGGGGCCAGCAGACCCCTGTCGAGGTCGTCGATCTGGGCGAGGGCCGGTATGGGCTCATTTCGGGGTGGCGGCGTCTGCTGGCCCTGCAAGAGTTGTCCGATGCCCTGCCCGGTGGCACCTATGACCGTATTCTGGCTCTGGTGAAACAACCCGCCGACCGGGGCGCTGCCTATATCGCCATGGTCGAGGAAAATGAAATCCGCGCCGGGCTGTCGTTTTACGAACGGGCGCGGATTGTGCTGATGGCGCGGCAGGGCGGTGTGTTTGATAGTGAAAAACAGGCGTTGCAGAGCCTGTTTGCCAATGTCAGCTATGCCAGACGGTCCAAGATCAAGACCTTCATGACACTGGTTGCGGCGCTGGACGGGGTGCTGCGGTTTCCCGCCCGAATCCCCGAAAGGACCGGTCTGGCCTTGTCGGCTGCGATGACCCGCGACGGGTTCACGGATCAACTGATCGCGGCCCTGCACAAGGCCGAACCGCAAACGCCCGAGGCCGAAGCAGAGGTTCTGGCCCGGGTGCTGTCGGAGGGCACCGCGCCGAAGAGATCCGCGAAACAGGCAGTTCCGGCGGGCGGGCAGGAGGCGGTCACCCGGGATCTGGCGCCGGGGACGAGACTGACCGCCGCGCCGGGCAAGGTGGTGATCCGGGGGGGCGGCGTCGATCCGGAGTTCTTGGCGCGGCTCGATGCCTGGCTTGCCACCCAGTTTGGCGATTCATCCGAAACGTAAAACGCCCGGCCCGCAGATCAGCGCAGGCCGGGCGTTTTGGGGTGAAACAGTCCCTGTTTCGGATCAGATGAACTGAACGTCGTCGTAGAGTTGTGCGACGTTGGTCACCCCGTTCAGCGTCAGAGTGTTGCCACCGCCAAAGTCGAGCACCAGCGCGTCGTCGACAATGCTGGAGATCCGGGCGAGGGATGTCGGCTGTGCTGGCAGATTGCCCAGCAGATCGGATTCGATATGGATCGTGTCGATGTTGTTCTGGAAATCGCGGATCAGATCGTGACCGGCGGTGAACACAAAGGTATCCGCCCCCTGTCCACCGCGCAGGATGTCGTTGCCGGTGCCGCCTGACAACACATCGTTGCCAGAGTTGCCTTCCAGCATATCGTTGCCCGCGTCGCCGAACAGCGTGTCAAAACCGTTGTCGCCGAACAGCATGTCATCGCCTGCGCCGCCGTAAAGAACATCGAAGGCGATGCCGCCACGGATGGAATCATTGCCGTCGCCGCCTGAAAGAGTGTCGAATCCGGCGTTGCCATAGATCGTGTCGTCGCCCGCGCCGCCCGACATCAGATCGCCGCCGTTCAATCCGGTCATCTGGTCGTCGCCATCGTCGCCGTACATGACATCGGCGCCAAGACCGCCATTCATCTGGTCGTCGCCGTTGCCGCCGTGCATCGTATCGTTGCCGAAGTTGCCCTGCATCGTGTCATTGCCTGCGCCGCCGTGCAGGACGTCAAACCCGTTGAGGGCGATGATCATATCGTCACCATTGCCGCCCATAAGGCTGTCGAAACCGATGCCGCCGTTGATCACGTCGTCGCCTTCACCGCCAAGGATTGTGTCGTTGCCGGCACCGCCTGAAATCGTGTCATGACCGGTGTCGCCGACCAAAAGATTATGGCCGCCGTCGCCGCGCAGGGTAAGCGGGGCGGCGTGATCCACGGGTTTAACCGCATCCGAGAGCGCCAGCAATTCGGGCAGGGTCGCATCGGCGATCAGACCGCCAGCGCCATTGCGCAGCTCTACCGTTTCGGTGCCCGTCAGGGTCAGCAGGATGTCGCCATTGCTGCGGTCGGTGAACAGATAGGTGTCATTGCCCGAACTCTTGACGATGGCATCGGCGATCAGCGCGCTCAGGCTGGCCAGCCCGGTCAGTTGCAGCACGTCGCGCCCCCGGCCACCATCGATGACATCGCCGGTCAGATCGCGGGCCCAGTCGGCGCGAATGATGTCGTCTCCGTCACCGGCCAGCACCGTGTCGGCGCCTGCGCCGGTCATGATCAGGTTGTCGGCGGTATTGCCGGTGACATGGTCCTTGCCCGCGCCGGTGATCAGGTTCTCGATCACCGTGCCCCGGGCAATCAGGATGCTTTGCGGTGCGGCGGCGGTGCCAGCATAGCCGCCATCGCGCAGATCGACCGTGACGCCGCGGTTGAAGGCCGCGGTATCAAGGTTCAGTGTGTCGATGCCGCCTTCGTCGAAGATCGTCATGGTGACCGGGTCGCCGCCATGGATCGACGGATCGCGGGCCCCGGTCATCGCGTCCCAGATCTCGGTGATATAGTTGTTCAGGGTTGATCCGGCCCCCCAGGTGGTATCGCCCGCCGTCGCCCCGCCCGAAGCGGCACCGTAAAGTTGCTGGATCCCCGCAATATCGGCCCCCATGGCAGTGATCGGAGCGGCATCGATGGCGGTGGTGTTGGGGTTATCGCTCTGGTCGAAATAGGACATGACCGTGGTGTGCAGACTGTCATGGTCGAACATGGCGTTGCGGTCGAAACTGGCGTTGTTGTTATAGTATCCCGCATGTCCCAGACCCAAGGCATGGCCGATCTCGTGTATGTAGGTCAGGAATGAGTGGCTGTCGACGGTGCTGCCGTATTCATCGGTCCATGCCGTGGGAATGTTGATGATCGACCAGTCGGTCACGCCGTTGGTGAAATAGGATGTGGTTGTTGTCGGGTTGGAGGCCGCGTTGGTTGTGAACCGGATGTCGGCATTGGCATCGTTACCATATGAGAACCGGATGTCGGCAACCATTTCCCAGGCTTCGAACGCCCAGGTGGCAAGCTGTGCCAGATCCCCCGAAAGTCCGCCCAAGTTTACCGTGAGCACCGGGGTGTCATAGGCGTGTTGCATCCCGCCGACCTGCTCCCAATAGCCCGAGACAATGTAATCGGTGATTTCGTCAAGCTGGCTCTGGTTGGGCATGCCTGCGGCGGTGGCCTGTGTCATTTGTCGTCCTTATTCTCCAAAGGCTCTGTCCGAGCCAGATTGCTGTGTGGCCCAGAGGGGCGTCCCTGCCGCACACCGTCGAACATCGGTGTGAATAGCGACGGGGGTATTGGCCGGGCGTGGCCCGGGCTGGTCGGAAAGGGGGCAAAAATGGGGATTTTATCGTTTGAGGCGATTAAAATTAGCCAGATTTCCGCATTTGGGCGCCAATCTTTGGCCAACGGGGGTTTTGACGGCCATCCTTTGGAGGCGTGCCGGGGGGTGAAAAGGGCCGGGGGGTCAGATGAAGACGACATCGTCAAACAGCTGTGCCAGATGGGTGAGGTTGTTCACGGTCAGTGTGCTGCCATCCGCGAAGGTCAGCACCGAATGGTTGTCGACCACCCGCCCAAGCGCGGCCAGATCAGGGGCCAGATCGGGGGCACCCATGAGATCTGCGGCGATTTCATTCAGGCTGCCGGTGTCGGATAAACTGCTGGGCGTGCGCAGAGGAGCATTGGCCGCGGTCAGGGGCATTGGGTTCTTTCAGGTGGCGGACATGGGATCCTTTGAGTGGGGCAGGCCGCAACCGTGAAATATACGAATTCGGTATTGATCGGATATCTCGATGGAGACGGATTCGCGGACTTGGGATCGTTCTACCCTGAGTTGAGCAACACGCCGTCTATGTCAACCTGTCCAAGGCAAGAAATCGCTGGAGGTGTTGCCTCTGCACCCGGGGCAGCGCCCGCATTGCTTAGCCGTTCTTCATGACCGCGCCATAGTTTCGCAACCGACCCGATATGCGAGGTACTGCGATGTCAGACGTTTCCGCCATTCTGGGGCTGCCCTATATCCAGCCCTCCCAGTCGCAAAAGCACGTCACCCACAACGAGGCACTGGCGAGCCTCGATGCCCTTGTGCAGGCTGCGGTAAAGGGACGCACCCTGGTCACCCCGCCCGCCGCACCCCAGACCGGCGATGCCTGGCTGGTGGCGCCATCCGGCGCGGTGAACGCCTGGGCCGGACAGGAGAACGCCCTGACCTGGTGGGACGGAGCCGGATGGCGGTTCGCCGCGCCGCGCCCGGGCTGGACGGTCTATGATCTGGCCGAGGGCGGGCCGCTGGTGTTCGACGCCGCGCAGGGCTGGATCCGGCTGCCGGTGAGCCTTGATGGTCTGGATATGCTGGGGGTGAATGGCGCTGCGGATACCACCAACCGGCTGGCGGTGTCCTCCTCTGCCGTGCTGCTGAACCATCAGGGTGCCGGGCATCAGTTGAAGATAAACAAGGCAGGCGCGACGGACACGGCCAGCCTGATGTTTCAGACCGGGTTTTCCGGCCGGGCCGAAATGGGCACGGCGGGCAACAACGACTTTTCCATCAAGGTCAGCCCCGATGGGGCCGCCTGGACCGAGGCGCTCAGGGTCGACCGGACCAGCGGTCAGGTGACGGGCGCGGCAGTGCAGAGCGGGCCGTCGGACGCCACACCGGGCCGTCTGATGAAGACCGGCGCCTTTGGCATCGGCGGGCTGTCACCGTTCCTGAGCGATATTTCCGTCACCGACAATTCGTTGCCTGCCGGCGGGGTGTTCGGGTTCTCGACGGCGGGGGGGCGGTACAGGCGGGCCGGTGGGGGTCACACGCGGCCAGATGATCCAGTCGCGGCGTGCCACGGGCGGCGGCGAGGTGCAGGTGATGGTCGCCGAAGAGGCATCGGGGATCCGCCCGGGCACCATGCTGTCACGGGCGCGCACCTCGGGCGGCTGGTCGCCCTGGCTGCGGATATTCTGGGCACCGTCAGCCAGACCGGCGGTGTGGCGACTGGCGCGATCATCGAAACCGGAACCAACGCTAACGGGACATATACGCGATGGGCCGATGGCACGCAGATCTGTCGGGGGGTGATCACGGTGGCCTCTGTATCCTGCAGCATCGGCTTTGCAGGCGGTTTTCGCTCTGGCACCGGGCCGTCGATCACCTATGCCGCCACATTCGCGTCATCTCCGGCCATAGCGCCATGTCAAATGACCTCGCGGGAACGGACATGCTGGTGTGCGGTGTCATTACAGGTGCCACGTTCTTTACTGTCCGCTTCATGCGTCTCACGAGCGGCCCTGCGGATTACGTCGGAACGTATACGGCCATTGGTCGCTGGACGGCCTAAGGAGCATCCCATGCACACCCATGCGCCATGACGGTTGTCTGACACTGGTTCGCGCGGGCGATACCCTGACGATCAACGGCGTGGATTTCGATTTATCGCCCCTGCCCGAGGGCGCGGTGCTGCCGCAGGAGGCTGTCGCCTGTGACTGGTTGTCAGGTGAGGTTTCGCGCCGCCGGGGCGTGCTGCATCTGTCGCTGATCCTGCCCCATGGGCCGGGCGCGCCCGAGGCCAGACTGTTTCCCCCGCCGCTGACCCTGACCGGTGACGGGCCGGTCGATCTGCCGCCCCACAGACCAAAGGAATGACCATGAGCAATATCGATTTTACGCAGGCGCTCAGCATCAAAGCCAGTGCCAAAGCCAGTGCCAAAGCCCGCGCCCAAGCCGGTGCCAAAGCGGCGGCCCGTGCCCTGTTGGCGCGAACCGACTGGATGGTCATCCGCGCCGCCGAAACCGGCGTGCCGGTGCCCGGGGAGATCAGCGCCGAGCGCGCCGCCGCCCGGCTGTGCCTGAACGCGGTTTTTCAAAGCGGGAGGAGTCAGGGCGGGACTGGGTCGCAGGAGGGGTGACCGGCGCGGGATTGCCTGCCGGATCGATATTCTGGCGGTCCAGTCCCGAATGAGCCGGTTCCAGCCCGGCCAAGTGCAGATATCGCCATGGAGCACCCAATCTCGGGCACGCCGCCCGACCGGTTCAACGGTATGGCGGACAGAGCCCCCTGCCTTGCGGCGGTTCTGTATCAGGGTCTGCGCCCGGCAGCGCCCTCGCCGGGATTCAGATCGGGCGTGTATCGCTGCCCTCTTTGGTTCCGGGCAGGCCGCAGTCGCGCAACAGCCAAAGCGTGCCGGACCGGAACAGGGTCTGAACTGTCCCGGGTATGGGCGGGTTCAAGGGCTTGCGAAAATCCGGACCGCTTAACCCCGATCCGGTGAGCGAACCAGTGAGAACAGGGCCTTGCGCGCAGATCCGGCGCAACAGCCTTAGCCGGTGCCGGGGCATTTTCGATAAGCTCCCCGGTTTCGCCACAATGCCCTGAGCCATCCTTAACCGCGCTTCGCCAAGGTGATCCCGGGTGCGGCGAGGGTGAGTGATGCGCAACGTTACGTTTGAGATATGCGCAGAAGTTGGTGACGCCTGATCAGGCGGCGGCTTGAACGTGGCGGAGCCCGTCGCGGAACTCAACCCCTTGGATGATCTCGGGCATTCGGTTTTGGCCGTCGAGTTTTCGCCATTTCTTCTGAGCGGACATCATCAGCTTGTAGGCCATGGCCAGTCCGGTCTTGCGGCTGAGGCACCCCTTGGTGCGTTTCGTGCGATGCCGAACGGTGGCGAAGGTGCTTTCGATCGGATTTGACGTCCGGATGTGCTTCCAGTGTTCGGCCGGGAAGTCGTAGAAGGTCAGAAGCGCGTCCCTGTCCTTGACCAGCTTGGCGACAGCCTTGTCCCATTTCACACCGTAGGTTTCGACGAAGAAATCGAAGGCGGCGTTCGCTTTGGCTTTTGTCTCGGCCTGCCAGATGTCGTGCAGATGGCCCTTGGCTTTTGCTTGCACGGATTTCGGCATCGCGTTCAGCACGTTCATCGTCTTGTGGACCCAGCACCGTTGTTCCCGCGTCGTGGCGAATACCTCGCGCAGCCCGGTCCAGAACCCGAGCGCGCCATCACCGATGGCCAGTTTCGGGTCCTGTTTCAGGCCGCGACGTTTTAGATCGAGCAGCAGCTCGCGCCAGCTTTGGGTGCTTTCGCGGAAGCCGTCGGTCATGGCCAGCAGTTCCTTGCGGCCATATTCATCGGCACCCACGATCACCAGTACGCATTGTTTTTCCTCAGCCATTCTCGGTTTGAAATAGACGCCATCCGCCCAGATGTAGAGGAACCGCCGCGAGCCGAGGTCACGTTTCTCCCAAGCCTCGTAGTCTTTCCACCAGTCGGCCTTCAGTCGGGTGACGGTCTTGGCGGACAGGCCCTTGGCATTCGGGCCCAGCAGCGCCCCCAGCGCCTCGGTGAAATCGCCCGTGGACACGCCCTTGAGGTAAAGCCACGGCAGCAGCTCTTCGACTGATTTCGCCTTGCGCAGATACCGCGGCATGATGCTGGGCGTGAAGGTGATCTTGTCTTCCCCTGCACCCCGATCCCGCACACGCGGCACCTTTACCGGCACCGGTCCGATGCCGGTCATCACTTCGCGCTCGGGCAAGTGACCATGACGGACCAGGCGCGCGCGCCCATCCTCGAGTCTCTCCCCGGAAAAGGCGCTCATAAGCGCGTCCAGTTCCGCGTGGATCGCCTGTTCGATCAACTTGCGAGCTCCATCGCGGAGGACGTTAGTGAACGGGTCGGATGTAAAACCCTTTGGATCGGGCAGTTGGGTGATGGTAGTCTCTGACATGTGGCATATCCTTTTCTCAGCAGAGAATTGACGGCGTCTGAACACCGCCATGATATGCCGCTCCTCAGGGCATCACCAACTTTCGCGCGTTTCTCTTACGTTTGGCCATGTGGCCACTGTAACGGCCGGGACCAGTGTGTTCGCGGCCGGGATGACAGATATTGTTCTGGGGGGCACGACAGCCGGGGGCGGGCAGATGATCTATGCGACCACCCGGCCCGGGCTGGGCGGGGTGTCGGTATGGGAGCTTGTCCATGGTACAAACGGGGGCGGGCGGTTGACGCAGATCGGCGGCACCACCCTGACCGGCGGTGCCGTGGCCGGGGTGGACAGCGGCATCGGTGTGATCTCGGGCGCCGATTCCGGCATCGGCACCGGAATGATGATCGTCACCGGGGTGGGGGGCGGTCTTTGGGCCATGCGGATCGGTGCCAACGGCATGCCCGGTGCGCGGGTTATGCTGAGCTCGACGGGGCCGGTTCCGAGCGATATCTGCGCGATCGAGACGGTTGTTCTGAACGGGCGCACCTGAGTCTATACGGTCACGCCCGGTGCTGGCGAGCCTTCGGTCTGGGAATTGCAGGCGAACGGCGTTCTGCGCCCCGTCGATCTGACCGCCAGCCCCGGTGCGCCGCAAGGCGTGACGCCCCCGGGCATCACCGGGCTGGCGCAGGCGGGCAACCCTGCCGCGCCGCTGCTGGTGGCGATCTCGGGCGGGTCCGACACGCTGATCGCCTATAGGGTGACGCCGAACGGCACCCTGACCCTGACCGATCACCTGAGCGACGATCTGGCCAGCCGTTTTGCCAATGCCCATGTGCTGGACGCCATCGTGATCGGTGGCATTGCCTATGTCGCCGTGGCCGGCAGTGATGACGGCATCAGCCTGTTGCCCGATGGCACGCTGCTGCATCTGGGCAGTCTGGCCGACACGGCCGACACTTCGCTGGCCGATGTGTCGGCCATCGTGCTGACCGAACGCGACGGCAATCTGCATATCCTCAGCACCAGCGGATCGGAGCGGGGGATCAGCTGGCATATGGTCGATCCGGGCCGACCGGGGCTGTGGCTGACGGCGCCTGCGGCGGGCGGTGTGGTTACCGGCGGCGCCCATGGAGATCTGCTGGAAGGGGGGCCGGGCAATGACCGGCTGGTCGGGGGGGCGGGCGATGACATCCTGCGCGACGGAGCGGGTGTCGACAGTCTGTTGGGCGGGGCAGGGGCCGACACGTTCATCTTGGTCGCCGACGACGCGCGTGACATCATCGGCGATTTCGAACCGATGCATGACCGGATCGACCTGTCGCACTGGCCCTTCTTGCGCGCGATGGCGCAGCTGGTGCTGGTCTCGCTGCCCGGCGGCGGCGAGATCCGGTTTGGGGACGAATCCCTGCGGATCTACACCTTCAATGGTGCAACGATGACTGTGGCGCAGATGCAGGCGTTGGATATTGTCATCGGCGGGCGGTTTCTGCCGTCCTGGATCACCGAAGACATGTTTCCTGTCGATATTCCGCCCCCTCATCCACCCCCGCCCCCTCCTCCACCCGCCCCGCCTGCGCTGACCGGCACCCCCGGTCCTGACCGGCTAACCGGGACCGAGGGCGCGGATTCGATGATCGGCATGGCGGGGAACGATGTTCTGGATGGGCGGCGCGGTGCCGACCGGATCTGGGGCAACGGGGGCAACGACACCCTGATCGGCGGCGGCGGATTCGACAGTCTTTGGGGCGGCGATGGCGATGACGTTCTGTGGGGCAATGCGGGCAACGACAGTCTGGAGGGCGAGGCGGGCGATGACACCCTGTCGAGCGGGATCGGTGCCGATACCCTGACGGGGGGCGACGGCTATGACGTGCTTTCGGGTGATGCGGGGCCGGACCTGCTGTTTGGCGGGGCGGGCGACGACACCCTCTCGGGCAATGCCGGAGCCGATGTGCTCCATGGCGATGATGGCAACGACCTGTTGAACGGCGGTATCAACCACGACACCCTCTATGGCGACGGGGGCGATGACACCCTGCTGGGGATGAATGGCAACGATGTGCTGTATGGCGGGGCAGGGCGCGACGACATACAGGGCAACGCCGGGGCCGATCTGTTGTACGGCGGTGCGGGCAACGACACCCTGAACGGCGGTTTGGCCGATGACGTGTTCATCTTCAACGGCGGACATGACGTGGTGCTGGATTTCCAGAACGATCTGGATAGGATCCGGTTGGACAACGGGTTGTGGGGCGGGGGCCGTCGTGGTTGACGGCAATACGGTGCTGCATTTCGGCGCACCTGACAGTCTGACGATCATCGGGCTGACCAATCCTGCGGCTCTGGCAGATGATCTGGATATTTTCTGAGGCGGGCAAAGCCGCCCTGTGCCGGGGATGAAACTGCCCGGTGTGTCGGGTCCCACGAGTCCGACGGGTCGGGAGTGGCGGGTAAGGGTCCATGCCGACCTAAGGAACCGTCTCGGCCAGAGATTGCAGGGGTGGCAGCCGTTTCCCCGGAATGGCCGCAGAACCGGCTTGGATCCGTGCAAGAATTCCCCTGAGCGATAAAATTGCTCAATGTAAGTGGATTGGCAGGGCACCCGTGGTTTGATGTGGAATATCAAATTTAAAAACCGGGAATTAAAGCCATGGCCATTGTCAGACTTGTTACGGAAACTTACCGCGGCACTGCCCTGGGCGATGATTTGCAGATCTGGGCCGACAGTATCGCGACCCTGTCGGGGGGCGGCCATGCGGTGCAGGTGTTTTTCGCCGGTGAGCTGGTCCCGGTCCGTGATACCCTTGATGCGGTCACCACGGGGCTGGCCGATCTGGCATTCCTGTCGCTGCAAAATCACGCTGCCCAATTTCCCGCTGCCGGTGTTCTGACCCGTCCTCTGGTCACGGAAGGGGGCGCCGATGCCTCGGTCGCGCTGGCGGCGGCGCTGGCGGCACCCGGCCCCGATATAGCCTTTGATGCGCTGGGGTTGCAGGTGTTGTCGGCGGCTTACCATGAACCGAACATCCTTGTGACCAACGACACCGACGCTGGCCCTTTTGTCGTCTCCGGCGCCAAGATCGCCACTGGTTCGGGCGCGCGCGATCTGGTGACGGCACTGGGCGGCTATCCGGCCTCTCTGCCGTTCGGCGAAATCTATAGCGCATTGCAGACCGGAGTGATCGACGGGGTGATTTATCCGGCGTCGAGCGTGATTGCCGCGCAGCTGTACGAACTGGCCGGGACCGTCATCGCGCTGCCGGACACCGCGGCGTTCGGTATCGGGTTTGGCGTGCTTGTGGCCAGTGAAAGCGCGATGGCGGGCTTGCCCACCGATCTGGTGGTGCTGCTGAACCGGTCCACCGGGTCTGTTCTGGCTGCCGATCTGGGAGAGGCGGCCGAGGCGCGGTATCTGGCTGCGCTGATGCAACTGGAACTGAGCGGCGATCTGAACTTTCCCCAGGGCGCCGATCTGGCCGCCTGGGAGCGCGGGCTCGGCAATGTCGCGGCTGATCTGCTGGAGGCGGGGGGAGATGTGGCCGGGATCTGGGACCGGGCACTGTCGGATGCCCTTGGGGATGTCCTGCCGGACGGAACCTTGCAAACCGGCACGCCCCACTCGGACGTTCTGACCGGCAGCGGGGGCAACGACACCATCTTTGGCGCGGCAGGCAACGACACGGTATATGGCGGCGGTGGTGACGACAGTATCAACGGCGGGATCGGTGCCGACAGCCTGTCGGGCGGGGCCGGTGACGACACGATCCTGGGGATGAATGGCTTCGACCTGCTGTTCG
>Ga0307487_1001181_pt1 | contig 18950 bp, 20 predicted proteins | sample CBIW12metaG_FD_203665 | JGI IMG/M metagenome (GOLD analysis project Ga0307487, IMG submission 203665) | Sea-ice brine microbial communities from Beaufort Sea near Barrow, Alaska, United States - CBIW 1.2 | ecosystem: Environmental > Aquatic > Marine > Coastal | place: USA: Alaska | collected... | reverse complement strand
TGTCCTTCTTCCCTCCAATAAAATTGGAAGATGGTTCTTATGGATTTGGTTTCCCACAGGGAAACACACCTCTTGCGGCCATTTCTATCGAAGATTTGGGTGGAATTGTAAATACAATTTTCAATAACCCATCGAAATACATCGGGCAACTTGTTGGTGCTGTTTCAGAGGACTCTGACCCAGCAAAATATGCTGAAAGTATGACCAAAATTCTTGGGCAAACGATTCATTATAATGACATTCCAAGAGAGGTGTTTGCTTCGTTTGGTTTTCCCGGTGCCGAAGACCTTGCCACTATGTTCACCTGCAATAAGCTTCATATTCTTGAAAGAAAGGAAGACCAGAAAGCAAGTCATGAAATGTATCCAGGAATAAAAGGATTTGAACAATGGCTCACAGAAAACAAGGAAAAATTTGTCCCATTCTTTCAAGAGTAAACACAAAATGCTTAAACCGTTTATGGTTTTCAAATAAAGAATTCGATTACTGAATAATAAAAAATAAAATATAAGCTATGGAAACTACAATAGAAACACAAGTCAACCCTTCTAAAATAATGGAGGTGGGAATGAGGTTTTGTATATAATTTGTGGCGTTAGCGGCAGCAGATAAATCGGAGTGGGAGAGTTGCTCGACATATTTTACCAATATCTAAGTTAGTCTTTTTTGTAAGAATTTCAATTCACTTAACCATCTTACCTTTCTAACAAAAAGTAGCTATAGAACTCACTCTAACCTTTTTTTTAATTTTTTTATTAACGCTTATAAAACTTCTAATATTATGAAAAATATTATTTATTTATGTTTAATTTTTATGGTTTTAACTTCGTTCAAAGTAGATGAAAAATCTGTTGAACTAAACAATTTTAACGTTGATGTTTGTCACAAGGGCAATGTTATTTCTGTAAGTATTTTGTCATTACCAGCACATCTTTTCCATGGTGATGTTTTAGGTGATTGTAAACCTGATTGTAAACCTGATTGTGATCCAACTAGCGATAGAGATGGTGATGGAGTAGATGATTGTTTGGATAGATGCCCTGATGTATGGGGTTGCCCAGAAATGAGTGGTTGTGAAATGTGTATATAGTTTTGTTAATAAATTAATGATATAGGGATTTAATCCCACTGAATGATTTTAGTGGGATTTTTTATATGGGTTTTTAAGCCAAACTACTCACTAAATCTCTTAAAACCTTACTCCTTCTTTTTTTCTTTCTGATTACTAATAAAATATAAGGAATTCAAACTTAAGTCGTTTAAGTGCAAATAGCGGGCATTCTGGTGAAAAGTGCTATTTTAGAGACCAAGTGACAAAACAACCAAGCCGACAGTCCCGATAGCTATCGGAAGCGTCCCTACTCCCGCCACTTGCGTTAATCAAGACCATTACCAAGGTTCATCGAGTTTCTGAGCAGAAATATTTTCAAAAAAAACAATGGGACAGGTATAAAATTTAGTGGCCCAGGTCTAATATAGTAATTTAAAACTATTCTTCTTCGTCTTTTTCTTCCTCTACATAAGCATCATATTCCGGATAAAGGAAACTGTTGTAGGGGAACCTTGTAACATGGATTTGCCGCACTGCCTCGTAGATCTTCTTTTTAAAATCTTCAATATTTTCCTGGTTCAAAGCTGAAATAAACAACACATTATCGCCTAAACGGTTCATCCAGGTTTGTCTCCACTCCTCCAGTGAATAATGAGCTTTGGTTTTTTCGGTAACCAGATCATCGTCATCTATTTTTTCTTCAGAATAGGCATCGATTTTATTGAATACCATAATGATCGGTTTATCCGCACTTTTAATATCTGCCAGGGTTTGGTTAACCGATTGGATATGTTCTTCAAAATTGGGATGGGAAATATCAACAACGTGCAAAAGCAAATCGGCCTCGCGCACTTCATCCAAGGTAGATTTAAAGGATTCTATCAACTGGGTGGGTAATTTCCGGATAAATCCTACAGTATCTGTCAGTAAAAAAGGCAAATTCCGAATTACAACTTTTCGAACCGTTGTGTCCAGGGTTGCGAAGAGTTTGTTCTCTGCAAAGACTTCACTTTTGCTGATAACGTTCATCAGGGTGGATTTTCCCACGTTGGTGTAGCCTACCAAAGCTACCCTTACCAGTTTCCCGCGGTTTCCACGCTGCACGCCCATTTGTTTATCGATGGTCTCAATTTTCTTCTTTAGGAGGGAAATCCTGTCGCGAACAATACGACGGTCAGTTTCAATTTCGGTTTCCCCGGGGCCACGCATCCCAATTCCTCCACGTTGGCGCTCAAGGTGAGTCCACATTCCCGTCAATCTGGGAAGTAGGTATTGATATTGTGCCAATTCAACCTGTGTCCTTGCGTAGCTGGATTGTGCGCGTTGCGCAAAAATATCAAGGATAAGGGTCGTGCGGTCCAGCACCTTGATATCCAAAACTTTTTGTATGTTTTTTTGTTGAGAAGGAGAGAGTTCATCGTCAAAAATCACGGTGCCAATCTCATTTGCTTCTATAAATTCTTTTACCTCGTTTATTTTTCCTGAACCCATAAAGGTTTTAGGATCGGGTTTTGCTATTTTCTGGGTGAAACGTTTTACAACTTCTCCCCCTGCGGTATAAGTAAGAAATTCGAGTTCGTCTAAATATTCCGTAAGTTTTTCCTCATCCTGACCCTTGGTAACAATACCAATAAGAACTACTTTTTCATATGTTAAATCAGCTTTTTCTATCATAAATGCAAAGTTACGCTATAGAGAATAACCGGATTTTATCTGCGGTTATTCATTAATAATTTGGACTCTAAGGTAAAGAATCAGGGCTTATAAAAAGAAGTAAATTTGGTAAAACTATCCTAAAGCCAGTTTTTATATAAACGGGCATTGCACCTTTAGTATGTTGAACTGAAATTAATCTTATTGACAAACATAGGCACTTTGGAAGGAACAATTTTACAGCTTTAAACCAGTATTTTCAGCAATTTTAAAAACGGGGGATAGTTAGAGACTGTAGTTAATTCCCAGGCCAAAAACTTCCCTTATTTGAAAAGCCGCAACTGCATTATCATCGTAAATAGCCTGAAAAAGTAAATTGGCAGATAAGTAACTATTGATTTTCATTTGCATGTTCATCAGATAATCAATATCTACATTTCCCGGTTTATCGAGGTAATTGGAATAAAAATTCGCGGTATTTTCCATAGTTACATTCTCCAGAAGATTCAATTTCAGGAATGCGCTTACAGATGCACCAAATTCAAACCGGCTGGATTTTCCTTCGTCTGCCCCAAAATATTGACCATCAACATAACCGGGAACCGAGGTGAATTCGTTATCTACAAAGATAAACCTGGAGGTAGCGGGAGCGATATTTATTACAAAATCATCATCCTTTTTCCACATCATACCTGGTCCTGTTTGCAAATAGGCCGGGGAGAGAAAATGGGTGGTTTCTGTCCTGATAGTTTTAAGGCTTACTGGATCTTTGCTAAATTCATATCCTTTGGAAATCTGGGTCCGAAAATTCAAAAACCAGGAATAATACCAATTGGAATTTTTTAGCTGTTTTCCCGCTATGGAATTAAATTCTAAACGATCGCTTGTTTTTCTGGAGAATTCGTCGTCTTTAATTTTGGTCAATCCGTAATCGGCCAATAATTTATTGTCCCAGAAAAAATCGTCCATGCGGTAATTGAGATTGTAATTTAAGGTAAGGTTTCCTGCGATGCTGGAAGTACCGCCACCGGTCCATTCATTGTTAAAAGCAGATTGGTTGAATAATAATTGAATGGTTCCCCCGGAATTCCATCCGTTTGTAGGGACTTCAATTATTTCTTCCTGAGCCGAAACCTGGTAGGTAGCAGAAAGAATTATCATGATTAAAAATAAATTTTTCATTTTCTTACTTTTTATAAAGCGGAACCGAAGAGCAGGCTTCGCCATACATTAAACTTTTAACCACGGGTTGCAATTTTCCCATAATAAGCAAATAGGCATTTTGAGGAACCGGTTTATGGGAACAGCCTTTTATTATCACCATTTTGTCCTTTAGATCTGTCACATCCAGGTTTTGAATAACTTCGGTATATAGCACTGTTTCCAAGGTTTCCAGATTGCCGATCACCACTTTTTTAGCAAAAGGATGAAAATGGGTAGCCAAAAGCATGTATGCCCAGGCTGGGATTATGGCTTCTGTGGAGCAGAAAAGAGCCACGTATTTGTCTTTGTAGAGGCTCCAGTCGTGTGCAGAGACTTTTTCCCTAAAAACGGCTTCCCGTAGGATCAAGCCTTCCATCAGCCAATCTTTAATATCAAAAAGTACCCGTTCCCCTTTTGGATAATAGTCTTCCAGGTCAAAAGTGACCAATTTGCTGTTGGCAACGCGGTTTATTATATCTGTGGACATATCAAAAAATTTTAGGTCTTCATTCTATTATTTCTCCTCTTTTAAGGGAAGGGTTTGGGGGGCAAGAAGGGAATATTATAACATTCCCAACTCCAATTTTGCTTCTTCACTCATCAAATCATGGGTCCAGGGCGGATCAAAAGTAATCTCTACTTCGCAATCCTTTATGATATCCATGGACTTCACTTTATCTTCCACCTCCTTTGGCAGGGATTCAGCTACAGGGCAATTGGGAGTGGTAAGGGTCATCAGGATTTTTACTTCATATTCGTCATTGACAAAGACATCATAAATCAGTCCCAGTTCATAGATATCCACAGGGATTTCAGGATCGTATATGGATTTTAAAACTTCAACAATTTTTTCGCCCAATTCCTGGGTATTTATTTCTTTTGCCATCTTAGTTTAATTGTGTTTGATATGCCAGTGCATACATTTTAAGTTGTTTGATCATACTTACCAAACCGTTTGCACGGGTAGGGGAGAGATGCTCCTTAAGACCGATCTCATCTATAAATTGGGTGTCGGATTCGAGGATCTGGGTAGGATGCTGATTGGAAAAAACCCTGATCAGGATGGCTACAATTCCTTTGGTAATAATAGCATCGCTATCTGCTGTAAACAAAAGTTTGTCGCCCTGCAATTCTGCATGAATCCAAACCTTGCTTTGACAACCTTTGATCAAATTCTCTTCAATTTTGTATTTTTCGTCTATTAACGGCAAGGATTTCCCAAGCTCGATCATATATTCATAGCGCTCCATCCAGTCATCGAACATAGAAAATTCTCCTACAATTTCTTCCTGTATTTCTTTAATATTACTCACTTCTTGTTGTTTTTGTTAGGTTAAACAGCAGTTTTTTTTCTTCAAATAAAAATACGTGTTCTTCCTGGTATTATTTTAATTTTCTGAAAATATCGGCAAAATTCAGATCCTAACATTTTCAAGATTATATCTTTCCTTCACAAATCAATCTTCACATCAATAAATTTTTATATTGAAAAATTTATTGTTCCAACATAGTTTTTGCTCGTTTAACGGCTGCTATAAACAAGTCAATTTCTTCGGTGGTATTATAAAACGAGAACGAAGCCCGAATTGTACCTGGAATTTTAAAATAATCCATTATTGGTTGTGTACAATGATGTCCGGTTCGCACGGCAATCCCTAATTTATCAATGATTGTCCCGATGTCATATGGGTGAATTCCCTCAAAATTGAACGAAATTACCGCAGTTTTATCTTTTGCGGTGCCATAGATTTTTATTCCTTCAATCTCCAGAAGTTTTTTTGTGGCGTATTCAAGAAGTTGATGTTCATATTTGGCTATTTCATCTATCCCAATTGCATTCATATAATCTAATGCTGCGCCAAAAGCAATGCCTCCACAAATATTGGGAGTTCCTGCTTCAAACTTATGAGGAAGATCTGCATAAGTGGTTTTCTCGAAAGTTACGGTGGAAATCATCTCGCCGCCACCCTGATATGGAGGTAGTTTTTTTAGCCATTCTTCTTTCCCGTATAACATTCCCACTCCGGTAGGGCCACACATTTTATGGGCAGAGGCCACGTAAAATTCCACATCCAATGCCTGAACGTCTGCTTTGATATGTGGTGCAGCTTGGGCGCCATCAATCAAAACAGCCGCGCCAAAACTATGAGCCTTATCTATAATTTTTTTGATAGGATTTACCGTTCCCAGCGCATTGGAAACGTGATTTACCGCTACTATTTTTGTTTTTTCCGACAGAAGTTTTTCATACTCGTCCAAAAGCAATTCCCCGTTTTGGTCCATCGGGATCACTTTTAAAACAGCACCGGATTTTTCACAAAGCATTTGCCAGGGAACAATGTTTGAGTGGTGTTCCAGGGCCGAAACCAAAATTTCATCCCCCTTTTGTAAAATAGAAGCGAAACCACTGGCCACAAGATTAATTCCGTGGGTAGTGCCAGAAGTAAATATAATTTCATGAGGTTCCCCGGCATTGAAATGGGTTTGGATCTTTTTGCGTGCAGTTTCGTATTTATCGGTCGCCTCCTGGGATAATGTATGAACCCCCCGGTGAATATTGGCATTGTAGTTTGAATAATAATCTACAATTGTATCTATTACTTTTTTGGGGGTTTGTGAGGTTGCAGCGTTATCAAAATACACCAAAGAATATCCGTTAACCATCCGTTTTAGAATGGGAAAATCTTTGCGGATTTCTTCAATATTAAATGGGACTTTTTCAGTAGCAACTTTCATATCATTCTTCACTTTAACAAGCTATAATAAAAACCAACTATTATTGGAAACAGTCAGGTTTGTTTATAAGTCGAATCCTAAACTCACCCCTAATTTTAAGGCAATCTCATGTGTGATCCTTTTTTTGATTTCAGGAATTTTCACACTTTCCAAAACGTTATTCGCAAAAGCATACATCAACAGCGCACGGGCCTCTTTTAACGGAATTCCCCTGGAGCGCAGATAAAACAACGAATCTTCGTCCAGTTGGCCTATAGTACATCCGTGACTGCATTTCACATCATCGGCAAAAATTTCCAGTTGGGGCTTAGAATTTATGGTCGCTTTATTATCCAGCAAAATATTATTGTTGGACTGGAACGCATTTATTTTTTGAGCTGCCCGGTCCACCACTATTTTCCCATTGAAAACCCCGGTAGAATTATCGGCAAAAATGCCTTTGTAATCCTGATGACTTTCACAATTGGGAGATCTATGATGCACCAATGTATAGTGGTCTACATGCTGCTTTTCTTCAATTATGGTTATTCCCTTTAATGTGGAATCTGAATGCTCGCCTTTTTGGAAGAAATTGAGATTGTTCCTGGTCAACTTTCCGCCCAGGGAAAAGGTATGCATGGAACAGTTACTTTCCGCTTTTTGATCAACAAAAGTACTATCTATAAGCGAAGCCGAGGAACGGTCGTTTTGAATTTTGTAATAATCCACCACGGCATGTTTTCCTGCAAATATTTCGGTAACAGAATTGGTAAGTACGGGATGATCGGTCAAGCTTTGGTGACGTTCAATAATTTGAACCTGTGCATTTTCATCCACCACAATTAAATTCCGCGGTTGGATCATCAATGCGGCTTCATTTCCTGTAGCGAAATTAATTATCTGAATAGGCTTATCTGCCACCCGGTTTTTATGAATATGAATATAAGCTCCTTCTTTTGAAAAGGCAGTATTCAAAGACGTTAACCCGTTTGATTTTGGAATTGCCTTGTTAAAATAGGTATCTATTACCCCCTTGTATTTTGGTTTGGCCAAGGCCGCCGACAACAGGCAAACATCAATTTTGTCATGCGTGGTTTGGGATAAATGCGACGAATAAATTCCGTCAATAAAGATCAGGTTATAGGTATCTATATTGTGGACTAAATATTTCTTTATATCACCGTATTCTATAACATTTTCCTTTTTCGGAAAAACACTGTAATCGGGTTTTAGTACCGAATTAAGGGACGTGTATTTCCAGGCTTCTTCCTTTTTTGAAGGAAAACCTAATTCCTCAAATTCCTTCATGGCCTGACTCCTTAAAAGGTGGATATCGGCATCTACATCACAACTTTCTTCAAAAGCCAAAAATGAGGATATTAATTTATCTTTTAATTCCATAATAATTTCGATTGTCATTTTCGCTGGGGCGAAAAATCTATACTTAGTTACACATTTGTATTAAAATATTCCTTCTGAAACATAAAACAATTCAAAAGAATTTTAAAAACTCCTTAAACCTGCTCCGGCTTTAACCAGTCGTAGCCTCTTTCTTCCAGCTCATAAGCCAGTTCTTTGCCGCCAGATTTCACTATTTTACCATCAACCATAACGTGAACCACATCTGGGACGATATAATCCAGCAATCTCTGATAGTGTGTGATCAACAATACGGCATTGTCCTTATTCCGCAACTTGTTGACCCCGTTTGCAACTACTTTAAGGGCATCTATATCCAATCCTGAATCGGTTTCATCCAAAATAGCGAGTTTAGGGTTGAGCATTGCCATTTGAAAAATTTCATTTCGTTTTTTCTCGCCTCCTGAAAATCCCTGGTTTAATGAACGGGATAGGAATTTGCGGTCTATTTCCAACATCTCCGATTTTTCCCTTAACATTTTCAACATCTCATTGGCCGGCATATCTCCCAGGCCTTGCGCTTTTCGGTGGGCATTTATCGCTGCTTTTATAAAATTGGTAACCGAAACCCCGGGAATTTCTACCGGATATTGAAATGACAGAAAGATGCCTTTGTGGGCGCGATCTTCCGGGTCTAATTGGGTTAGGTCGACACCATCAAAGATTATTTCCCCTTTGGTCATTTCGAACTCCTCTTTTCCCGCAATTACCGAAGACAAGGTGCTTTTTCCCGAACCGTTTGGTCCCATGATAGCGTGTACTTCTCCTGCATTTATCTCAAGATTGATCCCTTTTAGGATTTCTTTATCGTCTATACTGGCGTGTAAATTCTTTATTTTAAGCATAATATTTTTGATGTGTATCCGGCTTCCCGGATACGATTATTTCTTTTTTTCTGTGTTTTCCGATTGTTTCCTGGCGAAAATCTCTACAATTTCCTTGATCTCTATCACCTTTGAATAACCTTTTCTAACCTTGTTATCTATAACTTTCCCCTTTACTTCAACTGGAACGATATTGATATCGTCTAATTGATACTTTTTTAAGGATTCCTTGAGAAGATTGGCCATGGAGTCCATTTTCACCTGGTACACAAAATTTTCTCCCTTTAGTACCGCATCACTTCCTACCGAAATAAAATTTCCCTGATAATTCTGAATGCTGTCTTTTTCGGTAGCTTCAGCTTTTATCTCCGGTTTTATCCCCGGCTCATTGTCACAGGCAACTCCAAGCGTTAAAATAACTATTATGAAAATTAATTTTTTCATCAATATTTCTTGATTTTTTATGTTATCCAACAGATCCTTCCAGGGAAATTTCCAGAAGCTTTTGAGCTTCCACGGCAAATTCCATCGGTAATTTATTTAGCACATCTTTGCTAAACCCGTTTACGATGAGTGCAATTGCCTTCTCTGTTGGTATCCCGCGCTGATTGCAATAAAATATTTGGTCTTCTCCTATTTTACTGGTTGTAGCCTCATGCTCTACCTGGGCTGTTTTATTTTTAACTTCAATATATGGGAACGTGTGTGCACCACATTGATCGCCCATTAACAGGGAATCACACTGGGAAAAATTCCGCGCATTCTCCGCCCTGCTGTTGATTTGCACCAGCCCGCGATAGGAGTTTTGTGATTTCCCCGCTGAAATTCCCTTGGAAATAATGGTGCTTTTAGTGTTTTTCCCAAGGTGGATCATTTTGGTACCTGTGTCTGCTTGCTGGTAATTATTTGTCACGGCAATGGAATAAAATTCCCCTATGGAATTATCTCCCTTTAAAATGCAGGAAGGATATTTCCAGGTTACGGCCGATCCTGTTTCAACCTGGGTCCAAGAGATCTTGGCATTTTTTTCGCAAATACCACGTTTGGTAACGAAATTGAATACCCCGCCTTTTCCTTCTTTATTTCCGGGATACCAGTTTTGAACGGTGGAATATTTAATTTCAGAATTGTCCAAAGCTATCAATTCAACTACAGCGGCGTGCAATTGATTTTCGTCCCTTGAAGGCGCGGTACAGCCTTCAAGATAACTCACATAACTATCTTCATCGGCTATTAATAAAGTTCTCTCAAATTGTCCGGTTCCGGCCTGATTTATTCTGAAATATGTAGAAAGTTCCATTGGGCATTTTACGCCTTTTGGAATATAACAGAAAGAACCATCACTAAATACAGCTGAATTTAATGCTGCATAAAAATTATCCTTCTGTGGAACAACAGTTCCAAGGTATTTTTTAACGAGTTCAGGATGTTCTTTAATTGCATCTGAAATACTCATAAAAATGATTCCCTTATCCCCTAAGGTTTTTTTGAAGGTCGTAGCAACTGAAACTGAATCTACTACAATATCCATTGCAACATTATTCATCTTCTTTTGCTCATCTACAGAGATCCCTAATTTTTTATACATTGCTAATAGATCTGAATCTACATCGTCTAATGTTTTATTCGGGTCTACAGCTTGTGGTGCCGAATAATAAGAGATAGCTTGAAAATCTGGTTTAGGGTAATTTACATTAGCCCATTCTGGCTCTGTCATTTTTTCCCATTCCCGATATGATTCCAATCTCCAATTTGTCATCCATTCCGGCTCCTCTTTTTTCTTGGAAATAGCCCGAACGATATCTTCATTTAAACCAACAGGGAAAGTATCCGATTTTAGATCGGTATAAAAGCCATACTCATACTCTTTGGTTTCAAGCTCCTTCTTTAAATCGTCTTCAGTATATGCCATAATTTTATTTCAAAATTCAAAATTTAAAGTTCAGAATTATTTGAACTTAGTTCCTTTGTAATCACTTTTTTGAAGGTAAATCATAAATCCTCCAATTTGCTTGCTAAGCATAGTCAGTTTCTCGTGCTGTAATTCAAACTCTTCCTGTGTGATATAATTTCGATCCAATAGCCTGTAAAGCTGTGATCTGGTTTCTCCACAAGAAGCTTTTGCTATTGAAAGAAACTGATTAAATTCTTTGTTGCCATTCCTTTCAAAACCTTCTGCAATATTATCCATTATAGAGCCAGTAGAACCGTTTATTTGGTTGTAAAGCTTATAATCGGCTTTCAGTTGGGAACCTTCCCCAATCTTAAAGATATCATTACATATAATTCTGGCTTTCTGCCAGATTTCCAAATCTTCAAATCGTTCAATTTTTCCCATGTTCTAAATTGCTTCAAACCTTGAATCTTGAACCTTGAATTTTAAATTGTTTTACAAAGAAAAACTTTCCCCACACCCACAAGTGCGCTGCGCATTTGGATTGTTGAACACAAATCCCTTGCCATTCAGTCCTCCTGAATATTCCAGGATAGTTCCTGCCAAATACAAAACGCTTTTTTTATCTACCACGATCCTTATTTCATTGTCCTCGAACAACTTATCGTTTTCTGCCTGTGATTTGTCAAATTTCAGCTCATACGATAACCCAGAACATCCTCCGCTTTTAACTCCTACGCGCACAAAGTCCTTGGCCGCATCATAGCCTTCATCGGTCATCAATAATGCAATCCTTTTTTTAGCTCCTTCGCTTACCTTTATCATTGTTAATAAGATTAATTCTAAATTGAGTACAAATATACTATAAAACAAACGGATTACCATAACCTTCTATTTGTTTTAAGAATGAGAATATAAGCAGACCCAATAGGGTTTTGGATTTTTTAATCCTTAAAAAACCAATCTGCTTTTTAGTGTTGGCCAGGGCTCGTTTTGCCGGAATTTTAGCATTATCAAATTGATTTTTCAGCATTAAAATCATAAAATACTCTAAATCCCCTGTTGCTGAAAGAATGTTCTTTAATTTTGCGTTTCAAAATTAAAGAACATGTTAGAAGATAGTCAACAAAGCAGGACAAAACTTTCAGAATTGGGCGAATTTGGCCTGATCGATCTGCTTACCAAAAACTTACAACCCAAATTGCCTTCAACAATAAAGGGCATTGGCGATGATGCCGCGGTACTTGAATTTAAAAATAAGCAAATCCTTGTAACCACCGATTTCCTATTGGAAGGGGTTCATTTTGATCTGTCTTACATGCCCTTAAAACATTTGGGATATAAAGCAGTGATGGTGAATTTATCTGATGTTTATGCAATGAATGGGACAGCTACACAAATTACGGTGGGAATTGCCGTTTCCAACCGGTTTCCTGTGGAAGCTTTGGAGGAATTGTATGAAGGGATTGAACTTGCCGCTAAAATTTATAATATCGATGTTGTGGGCGGTGATACATCTTCCTCTAACAAAGGATTGTTGATAAGCATTACCGCGATTGGGATGGTAGAAAAGAAAGACGTGGTTTACAGAAGTGGCGCAAAACCCAATGATCTGTTAGTGGTAACAGGAGATTTGGGGGCAGCCTATATGGGCTTGAATATCCTGAAACGCGAGAAAGAAGTTTTTAAGGCAAATCCCAATTCCCAGCCAGATCTTGATGTTTATACCTATTTGATTGAACGGCAGTTAAAGCCGGAAGCAAGAAAAGATATTCCGCCTTTGTTTAAAACGCTTGGAGTAAAACCGACCTCTATGATCGATATTAGTGATGGGCTTTCTTCAGAGATTATACATTTGTGCAAAAGTTCTAAGGTGGGTGCCAATCTATTTGAAGATAAGATCCCTCTGGATCCGGCGGTTATTTCGGCCTGCGAAGAGTTTGAGCTGGACAGCACTACGATTGCATTAAGCGGCGGAGAAGATTATGAATTATTGTTTACCATTGCCCAGCAGGATTTTGATAAAATAAAAGCCAATCCGCATTTTACCGTAATTGGACATATGACCGAAGAAAATGAGGGAATGCACCTTATTACCAGGGCAAACACAAAAATCCCGTTAATTGCCAGGGGATGGAACGCAATGAAAGAAGAAGAAGAAAATTAGGAAGCTTTCGTATAAAACCTCCGGGTTCTTTTTTTATAGAATTTAGCCAAATATTTATTGGTTTCCTTGAATTTTGGGGTAAGTCTCGCAAGGAGACCATTTGCGGTGTCGGTCATTTCTACTCCACATTTCGCACATTGATACTCGTGAATATGCTGTGTCACATTTTTTGAAACTTTTAGTCTGTGCCCAAAAAAGTGACAATAAACCTTTGCGAATTGAAATAATTGAGAGTTTGTTTTCTTCATAAAAGGCTGGTTTTATCTTTACGATAATTTAAAGTAATAAAAAAAATTAAATAAACGACGAAAAGTCACAATTAATCGATAAAGTGCAAAAATTCAAAAACCATAGTTCGGTTTTCAAGGAAGGATAAATGGCCATCGGGAAGACTTTTAAAGGCGCAGTCACATTTTTGCGCAATCTCCTGAATTTCAGTATAATTTATAACGGGATCCTGTTCTGAGGCAACAATGTATTTGGGTCCCTGAAAGGCTTTCAACACCTCGGTTTTATCTGTACGAATTTTCATACCTTTTAAAGCCGAAATAATTCCCTCTTCAGAAAAACTCAAAGCATCTTTTATCAATTCATTCATTTCCTTTTCAAATTTTAAATTACTTTCTTTCGTCACTAAATTTGAAACGGCCATTTTCACAAAAGCTTTTTTATTTTTCCTCACCAGGGCGATCGCTTTATCGCGATTTATCTTTTTTTCTTCTGAATCAGGTGCCGGAGATGAATTTAAGAGCACCAATCTTTCCATCAAATCAGGGAATTTTTCACAAAATGCCAAACTCACATAACCTCCCATGGAATGTCCTACTAAGCTTATCTTTTCAACTTTAAGATGTTTCAGGATAACATGGACCGCATCTGCATAGAGCTCCATAGTATGAACTGGATTTAAATTCCCGGATTTCCCATGTCCCGGTAGGTCGATGCAAATGACCTGGCGCTTTTTTGAGAGTTCATCTATAAAAGGTTCCCAAATTTTACTGCTTTCCAAAAACCCGTGTAAAAATACCAATGGATTTCCAATACCTTTGGAGGTATAGAATAACTCAGTTTGTTTATATGTTAATGTCATACCGCAATATAAAATAATTTGAACTGCTAAATGAAATTTACAAAAGAATCCCTTGTAATTGGATTTGCATTATTTGCTATGTTTTTTGGTGCGGGGAATTTAATACTGCCTCCTTTTTTAGGCTTTTTTGCCGGTTCCCAGTGGTATCTGGTGGCTTTGGGTTTTGTGATTTCTGCAGTAGGACTGCCTCTTTTGGGTATTTTTGCCCACGCCCGGTTACAGGGTGGGATGTTCAATTTTGCCGAAAAGATCTCGCCGGTTTTTAGTTTGCTGTTTTGCATCCTCATTTACATTATTAGTGTTGCGCTGCCTGCGCCAAGAACTGCCGCTGTGACACACGAGATAGCGGTGGAGCCGTTTTTTGATGTCTCTCCGCTCACCACAAGCGTTATTTATTTTCTTCTGGTATTTGTTTTTGTTATAAAGCGCTCTACCGTGATCAACAACATCGGGAAATTTCTTACCCCGGCAATTTTACTATTGTTGTTATCAATTATTATTAGCGGATTTTTTACTGAATACAAACCTATGGGGAGTCCGGTTACAAAACTTCCTGTTTTATACGGATTCTTTGAAGGTTACCAAACCTTTGATGCAATTGCGGCATTGGTTGTGGGAGGAGTGATTATAATTTCGGTTAAACTGAAGGGCTATACCTCCGGAGTTCAAATAAGGCAAATCATAACTGGCTCAGCAATTCTTGCGGCACTTGGATTGTTACTTGTGTACGGTGGGCTCATTTACAATGGGGCAATGGTGAATTCTGAATTTCCTGCCGATATTACAAGAACTCAGTTGCTCTCCGGAATTAGTTTTTTAAACCTTGGGGCAATGGCACAAATAAGTTTGGCAATTTTGGTTGCATTGGCTTGTTTTACTACAGCTGTTGGAATTATTACCGGTACAGCCGATTTTATGACTGAAAGAATGCCAAAACCCTATGTCTATCAAATTACCGTTACAATCGCTTGCATATTTGGGATCGTGATGGGTGCTTTTTCTGTAAATGCTATCATAGAAATTGCCTTGCCGGTTTTGATGCTGATCTATCCTTTAACAATTGTTTTAATTTTGCTGAACGTTATGCCCGCCAAATTCAGAACAACAATGGTTATGAGGGCAACTGTAATCGCGACAATAATTTTTAGTCTTCCCGATGCGTTAAAATATGTTTTAACGACTGAATTGTTTGTAGATGTTCAGAAATGGATCCCGCTCGCCATTTACGGTTTGGGGTGGGTGATCCCGGCTTTTCTCGCCTTCTTTATTGCCATTCTGTGGGAGAATAGCCTTGGGCGGAAGACATAAATATATTAGTCAATTCATGACTAATTTTTAATCTCTTTGGGCTTAATTCCCCGAGGATTTTAACTCATCTTAGGGCTCAAAATTTTATGAACTGATGAGTTACAAAAAAAAAGAACCCCTCATTCAAAATCGTATTAATTTTGAATGAGGGGTCAATAAATAAATTTCTAAAGAAGGCTTTATGAATTCATCAAGTCTTCAATTTCATCTGCTTCAATAGGAATATTGCCCATTAAATTGATGGGTTCTCCTTTTTCCTGAATTACAAGATCATCTTCCAAACGAATCCCGAATCCTTCAGCAGGAATGTAAATTCCGGGCTCAACGGTGAACACCTGATTTGCCATCATTGGCTCGGTCAAAATCCCATAATCATGAGTGTCCAAACCAATATGATGTGAAGTTCCGTGCATAAAATACTTTTTATATGCTGGCCAATCCGGATCCTGATTCTTTACATCTGCTTTGTCCAACAGTCCTAAAGTTAGCAATTCAGAGGTCATCAGTTTTCCTACTTCAATGTGGTAATCGGCCCAGATAGTTCCGGGAACCAACATTTTGCTCGCTTCCTTTTTAACCCTGTTCACGGCATTGTAAACTTCTTTTTGCCTTTTGCTGAATTTTCCTGAAACCGGAATAGTCCGGGTCATATCACTGTTATAATTTGCATATTCTGCACCTACGTCCAATAAAATCAAATCACCGGCTTTACATTGTTGGTTGTTTTCGATATAATGCAATACATTGGCGTTGTTTCCGCTGGCTATAATAGGAGTATAGGCAAATCCGCGTGAACGGTTACTCAGGAATTCGTGCATGATTTCTGCCTCGATTTCATATTCCCAAACACCCGGCTTTACAAAACCAAGGGTCCTGCGAAAGGCTTTTTCGGTAATATTACAGGCATTTTGCATCAATTTCAATTCGATTGGATCTTTTACAGAACGCAACCTTTGCAAAATAGGATTGCTTTTGGCAACCTGGTGTGCAGGGTATTTCTTTTTGCTCCATTCTATAAAACGGGCTTCACGGGTTTGGGTTTCAGTGGAGGCTCTATAATGCTCATTTGTGTTGTAATAAACCGTTTCACATTGTGTCATTACCTCAAAAAATACTTTTTCAAACTCTTTTAGCCAATAAACGGTTTTTATGCCGGTGGCTTCAAAAGCTTTTTCTTTTGTTAATTTTTCGCCTTCCCAAACGGCAATATGCTCATTGGTTTCGGTTAAAAATAAAATTTCACGGTGTTTTTCAAGTGGGGCATCTGGAAAAAGAACCAAAATACTCGCGTCCTGATCTACTCCGCTTAAATAGAAAATATCCCTTGCTTGTTCGAACGGAATGGTACTATCGGCACTTATGGGATAAATGTCATTCGAATTGAAAACAGCTAAACTTTTTGGCTTCATTTTGGCCATAAAATTATTGCGGTTTTTTATAAAGACTTTACTGTCAATTTGATGATATTTCATTGTACTGAATTTGAATTTTCTCAAAATTAAAGAAGCTAATCTCAAAACCTGTTAAACTTAGATTAAAAGATTTCACATTTATTTAACAAGTTGCTATTCATATAGATTCAACCTGTTTCGCAACTGCAAATTGTTTTTTTGAAGTTCCTTCAGCTTTTTTAATAAATGCTGAATTGCCTCCAGGCCTTCCAGGTTGATGTTTAGATCGTGATAAAGTCGGTGCATTTTTTCGAATTCGGTTATTTTATCGCAATGCACATATTCTTTTTGTTCCAGGCTAATCACTTCAATCAGGCCACTTTCGCTTAAAGATCTTATAAAAGTGTGCTCTACTTTGTAGCGGATGCAAAGTTCATCGATTGCTATTAAATCATTTAAATTCATGAGCGTAATTTTTGCAATTCTTTAAATAATTCCTTTTCGCGGGCGGTAAGATCTGTTGGCATTTTAATTTGATAGGTAATGTACAAATCTCCAAATTGCCCCTCTTTTTTATTTTTCGGAAAACCTTTTCCTTTCAATTTAATTTGTGTCCCAGGTTGGGTTTCGGGTTTTACATTGAGCTTCACCTTTCCGGTAAAAGTATCAATCGTGATCTCGCCACCCAATATTGCAGTATAAAAATCTACATTTACCGTGGTATATAAATTTTCCTTTTCCCGCTTGAATTTGGTGTCGTTTACTATGTTAAAAGTGATCAGGAGATCGCCTTTTGGCCCGCCCTGAATTCCAGGACCACCGTGTCCTTTTATTTTTATGGTTTGGCCGTTTTCCACTCCGGCAGGAATGGTGATCCGGATGTTTTTTCTGTTTACGGTAAGGGTGTGTTTTTTGCTGGTGTAAACATCGGATAAATTAAGCTGAAGTTGGGCATTGTAATCCTGTCCTTTATATTGGGGACTTCTGCCTGTACCCCTTGTCCTTGCACCGCCCCCGAACATTTGTTCAAAAAAATCGGAGAAAGTATCATTGTCAAAATTCCCGGAATAGGATTGTTGCCTGCCACCACCAAAACCCCTGCCAGTTTGTTGCTGTTGCTGGCGCTGTGCATGTTCAAACTGCTCTGCATGTTCCCAGTCTTTTCCGTGCTTGTCGTATTTTTTGCGTTTTTCGGGATCGCTAAGCACCTCATTCGCTTCGTTTATTTGCTGAAATCTAGCCTGTGCGCTTTTGTCGTTTGGATTGAGGTCCGGATGGTATTTTCGCGCAAGTTTCCTATAGGCTTTTTTGATGTCTGCCGGGCTGGCCGATTTATCGAGTTCCAGAATTTTGTAGTAGTCTATAAACTCCATTTAATTTTTTGGATATTGGTTAGCTCTAAATTAAGGATTCTAAAACGTAATGAATAATAAAAAATTCTAAATTTTTCGATTAGCAATTAAATTTACTAAAGCGGTTTTTCATTAATGGGTTGTTAATTTTAATTTGATGATTTTGAAATCTTAAATCGGAATTCCCCAAAAACAAGAGGCTATTTTAATCAGTTCTAAATTGAATTTATAACAACCTAAAAATTTGTTAAAAACTAGAAGTAGATGTACTTTTGGTCGTAAAAATTTTATAAAATAATCAAATCAATGGGTGGATTCCTTAAATCTTCAGTAGCAAAAAAGTTTGCTATGGCTTTATCAGGACTTTTTCTAGTCCTGTTTTTAGCTCAACACTTTATTATTAACCTAACATCGGTCTTTAGTCCCGATGTTTTTAACGAGATTTCCCATTATATGGGTACCAACTTTCTAGTTCAGGCCATTGTGCAACCCATACTTATTTTTGCTGTGGTGTTTCATTTTATAATGGGGTTTGTTCTTGAAATTAAAAATGGGATGGCAAGAAAAATCAGCTATTCTAAATTCAACGGAGGCGCAAATTCCAGCTGGATGTCCAGAAACATGATTTTTTCAGGTGCTGTGACCTTAGCTTTCCTTGGGCTTCACTTTTATGATTTTTGGTTTCCGGAAATAGCTCATAAATATTTGGAGTCACATCCGGAAGATGCTACAAGATATTTCGGGGAACTGGTGGCTAAATTTCAAAGTCCTGTAAGAACTGGATTGTATGTTGTGTCCTTTATATTTTTAATGCTTCACCTGCTGCATGGGTTTGCTTCTTCATTCCAGTCTGTTGGTTTTAACAATAAATATTCGAAAGGAT
>Ga0307487_1001178_pt1 | contig 19005 bp, 14 predicted proteins | sample CBIW12metaG_FD_203665 | JGI IMG/M metagenome (GOLD analysis project Ga0307487, IMG submission 203665) | Sea-ice brine microbial communities from Beaufort Sea near Barrow, Alaska, United States - CBIW 1.2 | ecosystem: Environmental > Aquatic > Marine > Coastal | place: USA: Alaska | collected... | reverse complement strand
AACTTGGCGTTCAGGGAGTGAGCTTGGAGGGCATCCGACGTATCCTCGAATTGGAGGATCACGTGCGTCGCCTCGAAACTCGCTTGCGAGATTTGGAATCGACGCTCGCCGACGAGCTTCTGAACCGACCGGGCCGCCGCGTTTTCGCGGCCGGCTCGGCCGGGGACGTCACCTCTATGAAAGCGGGTACCCGCACGCGGCGTGCCAACCAGGTCGTCATCTGGCGGCCGCGAGACCACAGCTGAACCATTGCACCTTGAATCATCCATGAATACGCAGTTTTAGCCTTCTAGATCAGCGTCACCACGTAACCGCAGTTAGCAGGGGGAACGATGTCCGAATCGGGCACACGCAAGCAGACGCACTCCGCGTCACAGACCGATTTCGACTTCGATCGACTGAGCCGCCAACCGGATGTCGAAGCCGACAACCTCTTCGCGGTCGACGCGAGTGACCGGCTCATCCTCGACGAAGCGGCCGGCGCCCTCGCCGGAGCCGGCGCCGGCGACGTTGTCGTCCTCGAGGACCGCTACGGCGCACTCACCCTGGGCGCCGCAGCCCTGCACGGCTCCCGCAAGCTTCGCGTCTTCCAGGACGCCCTCTCTGGAGAGCACGCTCTCGAGCGCAACGCATCCACCTTCGGTTTGGACGACTGCTACCGCTCGCTGCCACTCGGCGAAGAGCTTCTGGCCGGCGCGCGCGTGGTGTTGCTGCAGATCCCCCGCAGCCTCGGCGAACTCGACGAGATCGCCGGCGCCATTGCCCGATACGCCGCTCCCGACGTACTCGTCTTCGCCGGCGGCCGCATCAAGCACATGTCGGTGAGCATGAATGAGGTGCTGCGCCGTCACTTCGGTGCCCTCAACGTGACGCCGGCCCGTCAGAAGTCCCGAGTGCTGATTGCCACGTCGCCCATAGTCACGGGCGGATCCGACTGGCCGCATTCCGAAACGCACGACGACCTCGGCCTCACGGTGCGTGCGCACGGCGCCGCCTTCGCCGGCACGAGCGTCGACATCGGCACCCGTGCCCTTCTCGACGTCCTCGACCGGATGAAACCGGATGCCGAATCCGCAATCGACCTCGGCTGCGGCACCGGTGTTCTCGCCGCCGCCCTCGCCCTGCAGCGTCCGCGACTGCGCGTGATCGCAAGCGATCAGTCGGCCGCCGCCGTGGCATCCGCTCGTGCCACGATGGACGCCAACGCTCTGGCCGAACGCGTCACCGTGGTGCGCGACGACGCCCTGAGCAGCCGTCCGGAAAACTCGGCCGAACTGATTCTGATCAACCCGCCGTTCCACATCGGGTCCTCGGTGCATGCAGGCATTGCGCTCAAGCTGTTTGCCGATGCCGCGCGGGTACTCAGCCCCGGCGGAGAACTGTGGGCGGTGTGGAACACGCACCTCGGCTATCGCCCGGAGCTCACCCGCATCGTCGGCCCGACCCGCCAGGTCGGTCGCAACACCAAGTTCACCGTGACGGTGTCGACCCGCCGCTAGCCCGATCCTGCGCGCGGTGCTGCGGCGCCGCGGCGCGGTCACAGTGCGTCGGCCGGGGAACCTTTCGGAGCATCTCGGCGACCCGCTAGGTGGGCGGGGTTTCGCCGTTCAAGACGTGGAGGTTCCAGCCGGCCGGGTGATGGTGCACGATGTTGAGCGACGCGTTGCGGATGCTGCCGATCGGCCGTTCGAGGGCTCGCTCAAGGCTTAATCGGATGAGCGTGCCGTGGCTCACCACGACGATACGAGCGCCGGGGTGTTCGCGTGCGAGCTGCTGCAGGGCATCGATGCCGCGCTCGGCGACGGCGGACTCGGTCTCGGCACCGTGGAATCCGCCGGGAAAACGCAACGCCTCGAGCTCCTCGCCGGCCTGGAGCCCCTCGGCCGGACCGTAGTTGCGCTCGATGAGACCCGGGATGCGGTGCCTCACTGCGAGGTCGAGGTCGGCGGCGATGAGATCAGCGGTTTCGGCAGCTCGGGAGAGCGGACTCGACACGACGAAGTCCCAATCGAAGGCGGACAGGGGAGCCGCGGCATCCGTCGCCTGGCCTCGCCCCACATCATTCAGGGGGATGTCCGTGGCGCCCTGGATGCGCAGCGCCGCATTCCAGTCGGTCTGGCCGTGGCGGATGAGGGCGAAGGTGGTCGTGGCAGTCACTCTTCTATTGTGCCTCAGCCGCCTTGTGCCTCGGCCGACGCACGGCCCATAGCGCCGGTCGGGCGGACCCGGCTGACCGCTAGGCTCGGGGCATGAAGCGAGCGGGGATATTTCGGGTGGGCGCAGCAATCGGTGTCGGCGTCGTGGCGGGTCTGGGCCTGGCCGGGTGTGCGAGCGAGGGCAATCTGAAGATATTCGCCGAGGAGCAAACCGCGGAGGACATCCTGCCCGACACGGGGAGCTGGGGTGATACCTTCGACGTCGATACCAGCCGGTACCTGTGGGCGAACGACGATGTGACCTACTTCGCCGTGCTCTCACAGGAGGGCCGGCCGTGTCTGGTGATCATGGATCCTGACGCGGGAGCGGCCGGCTGCTCGACGACGCTCCCGGTTGAGGTGAGCAACGGAGGACCAAATATGATGCTCGGCGACAACCTCCCCGACTCGTCGGATCGCTGGGAGAAAGTCGCCGACCACCTCTGGATGGAGAAGTAACGCCCCAGGCGAGGGGAAGCACCGCGGTTGCCTGGCGGACGAATCAGGCGGCGGCGCCTCCGCCGAGGTAGGCATTGCGCACCTCGGGCAGCTCGATCAACTCGGCCGGTGTACCCGAGAGGGCGACGCTTCCCCGGTGCAACACGGTCGCACGGTGTGCGATCTTGAACGACGCACGCACGTTCTGCTCGACCAGCAGCACGGCGAGTTGCTTCTCGCTGCACAGGCGCGCGAGCACCTCCATGATCTCCGAGACAACCTTCGGTGCCAGCCCGATCGACGGCTCGTCGAGCATGATCGCCGTCGGATCGGCCATGAGGCCCCGACCGATGGCGACCATCTGCTGCTCGCCGCCCGACAGGGTGCCGGCCGCCTGCCCCATGCGCGTCTTCAGCCGAGGAAACAGATCGAGCACCGCATCAACATCGCCGCGGCCCTTCTTCGTCCAGGCTCCGAGCATGAGGTTGTCCCGTACCGACAGGGTGGGAAAACACAGTCGGTTCTCCGGCACCAGGGTCAGTCCCAGTCCGGCCATCTTCTCTGGGGGCTTGCCGAAGATGGCTCGGCCCTCCAAAGTGATCGATCCGCTCGTGGGTTTGATCAGCCCGCTGATGGCCCGCAGAAGCGTCGTTTTTCCCGCGCCGTTCGATCCGACGACCGCGAGAATCTCTCCGCGGGCCACCTCAACCGACACGTCGTGGAGAACCCCGAGCTGTCCATAGCCGGCGTTGAGTCCGGAAACCAGGAGCGTCATGCGTGTCCTTCCAACTCGTTGAGTTCGGATTCGGCCTCGTCGATATCGGTGCCGAGATAGGCCGCGATGACGGTCGGATCGTTGCGCACAGCCTCGGGTTCGCCGTGCGCGATGAGCACGCCGTCGTCGAGCACCGCAACATGGTCGGCCAGGGACATGACCTGTCCCACATCGTGTTCGACGAGCAGGATGGTCAGTCCGGAGTCGCGCAGTCGGCGCAGCAGACTCGCCAACACATCCCGCTCGGCCCCGGAGAGCCCGGCCATCGGTTCGTCGAGCAGGAGCAGGGCGGGCTCCGCCGCGAGGGCGCGGCACACTTCCATCATCCGCTGCCGACCGAACGGCAGCGCCCCGGCCTCCTCCTGCGCGACATCGGTCAGATTCATCGATTGCAGGATGTCGTGCGCGACGCCCCGGTTCGATCGTTGTTCGTGCGCTTGCAGGCCGAGCATGCCGCGCAGGATGCCGGCCCGCCCCTTGCGGTACCGACCCATGTATACGTTGCCCACGACGTCGGTCGAACTGAAGATCTGCAGGTTCTGGAACGTGCGGGTGAGTCCGTGGGTCGCGGCAACGTGTGGTTTGCGCCCGGAAATCTTGCGACCGAGAAAGGTGACGGTGCCCGACGTCGGCGCCAGGGCCCCCGAGATGATGTTGAAGCAGGTGGTCTTTCCGGCGCCGTTGGGGCCGATGAGTCCGAGGATCGTTCCCGCGGGAACGGTCAGATTCACCGCGTCCAGTGCGACGACGCCGCCGTAACGCATGGTCAGCCCGGAAATTTCGAGTATCGGCTCGCCGGCCGTGATCGGGGCACTGATCCGCGGGAGGGCGGCGACGACATCACCATCGACCTCGGTGGGCGGTGTCGCGGCCTTGGCCGGCAGCCTGGGGCGCACCCACCGCCACAGTGCGGTCGTCGCCTGATGCAACCCACCCGGCAGGAGCAGGATGACCAGAACCAGAACGATGCCGTAGCCGAGCAGCTGAACTTCACCGGTGGCGCCGGGAATGAGCGCCGGGATGAGGTCGCTCATCGCCTCACCGAGGAACTCGATCAGGAAGGCCCCGGCCAGAGCGCCCCAAACCGAGCCGAGTCCGCCGATGACAACCATCAGCAGGAACTCCACCGACAGGTGGAATCCGGCGATCTGCGGGCTGACGATGGCGACCTGGTAGGCATAGAACACTCCGCCGAGACCGGCGAAGCCCGCGGAGAGAACGAGCACCTTCAAACGCAGGGCGTACGTGCTGACCCCGAGGCTTTCGGCGGCGAGCTCGGAATCGTTGAGCGCCGACAGTGCGCGCCCCGCGCGGCTGTGAGTCAGGTTCAGGGCCAGAATGAGCCCGAGCACGACGAAGGGCGTCACCAGCCAGAAGAACAGGCCGTTGTTGTCGATCGGGATACCGAATACCACCGGCCGTCCGATGCCGAAGATCCCGGTTGTGCGTCCGGTGAATTCCCATTCCCGCGCCGTGATCATCACGATGAAGCCGAGGCCCAGAGTCGCGAGGGCGAGGTAGTGGCCGCGCAGCCGCATGAGCGGCAGCCCAACGAGCAGCGCGACGAACATGGCCGCGAGAACGCCCATCGTGGCCGCGATGGGCCCTGGGTAGTCGAATTTCGTCAGCAGAATGGCGTGCGTGTAGGCGCCGATTCCGAAGAACGCCGCCTGGCCGAGGCTCACCTGGCCGGCCAACCCCATAAGCAGGCTGAGCCCGATCGCGGGCAGCGCGAAGATCATCGCGAAAACGGCCACGTTCATCATCGAGGCGCTGGCCGTGAAGGGAATGATGATGGCCACGAGGACCAGAATGGAACAGCCGATGATGGTGCCGCGGTTGGTTCCCCAGAAGCGCTTTCGCGGGGTGAGGTTGCCGACGAAGGTCGGTGCTGTCGAGTCTGTCATTGCGTTACACCCTGACCGCTGTGGGCTTGAGAACGAGGCCCTGTGTTCTGAACGTGAGCACAAGGATGAGAATGAGGAAGGCCACGCCGTCCCGGAGTCCGGAGGCTATGTAGCCGGCGACGTAGGCCTCGATGACACCGAGGAGCAGGGCGCCGACGATTGCGGCCCGGAAGGAGGAGAAACCGCCCAGGACCGCCGCTACGAAGCCCTTCAGGCCAAGAAGCAGGCCACCCGACCAGATTGACAGGGCGATGGGGGAGGAGACGACGCCCACCACGGCTCCGACGAAGCCGGCGATCGCGAAGGCGAGCACGGAGGCCATGACGGGAGAGATCCCCACGATTCGTGCGGCGATCGGCTGCTCGGCGCAGGCCCGCAACGCCTTGCCCCAGCGGCTCTTCTCGTAGAAGAGCATGATGCCGCCGCCGACGACGACGAGGGCGCCGAGCATCCAGACTTCCTGCGAGCGAATGCTCACCCCACCGAGAACCACATTCTCTCCGGGGAAACGCGGCATTCCTCGGGCTTCCGGCCCCCAGGCGAGCAACATGATCGCCTGGAGCATGATCGAGACGCTCAGCGTGACGATCATGGAAAACAGGGTGGTGAGTTTCTTTACCCGGGCGATGATCAAGCGCTCAACAGCGATGGCAACCAGGGTCACCGAGAAAATCGCCACGAGAATCGCAAGGATGAGGGGCATGCCGGCTGCCGTCAACCAGGCGCCGCCGATGCCGGCGAGCATCGCAAACTCGCCCTGAGCGATGTTGACGACGTGTCGAACGGTGTAGACGGCGATCAGGCCGACGGCGAGCAGGGCGTACACAGATCCCTGTGAGAGCCCTGCCACCGTCAGCTGCAGAAAATCAACGAACATCGACTAGTCCTTGAGGAGGGTCCAGCGGCCGTCCTGCGCCTCAGCGAGGATCAGAGCGGATGCCTCAAGGCCCGAGTGGTTGTCCGGAGTCATTTTGAAGACTCCGGAGATTCCGGTGAATTCGGCCTGCTCCAGCTCATCGCGGAGTGCGTTCGGGTCGGTACCGGCCTGTTCGATCGCGTTGACCGCGATGTGCCAGGCGTCGTAGGCGTGGCCGCCGAAGGTGGAGGGCTGCTCGCCGTACGCCGCGTTGTAGTCCGCCTGGAACTGTTCGATCACCGGGCGCTGAGCGTTGTCGGCATCGAGCTGTTCGGTGACAAGCAGACGACCCATCGCCGCGATGACGCCGTTGGCCGCGTCACCGGCCGCGTCGAAGAACGCCTGGTTGGCGATGCCGTGCGACTGGTAGACCGGCTTGTCCACGCCCAGCTGGACGTAGGCCTTCTGTGCCAGTCCGGCCGCGGGATTGATTCCCCAGATGATGACGGCGTCGGCGTCGGAGGAGCGCACGTTCGTCATCTGCGGGGTGAAGTCCGTGGCGCTCGGCTCAAAGGACTCGGTCGTCACGAGCGTGATGCCGCGTTCGGCCCCGAGCTCGGTGATGTAATCCGCGATTCCCTCGCCGAATCCGGTGGCATCTCGCACGAGGGCAACCTTCGTGTAGCCCTTCTTCTCGGCGTCATTGAGGATGGTCTCAAGCACGGTGTTGTCGTTCTGCGTGGTCTTGAAGACCCATTTGGAGTCCGCGACGATGGCCACGTTCGCGGCAACGGAAATCATCGGAATTTCTGCGGCTTCGGCCAGGGGCCGCATGGCGAGGCTGGGACCGGTGCGAGAGGCTCCGATGATCAAGTCGACTCCCTCGCTCTCAATGAGCTTGGCGGTGGCCTTGGCAGCGCCGTCCTCGGTGGACTGGTTGTCGACGATGATCAGTTCGACATCACGTCCGTTGATGCCGCCGTCGGCCTTCAGCTGATCGGAAAGCATGGTGAGCGTGTTCTGTTCAGGCACGCCCAGACTGGCGCCGACGCCGGTGATGTCGAGGACGGCACCGATCTTGATCGGGCCGTCGTCCGCCGACGAGTCTCCATCACTGGAGCCGCCGAGGTTGGACGTGCTGCATCCGGCAAGTACCAGGGCGGACGCGATGACCACGGGAAGGAAAAGGCGCATTCGAGACTGCTTCACTGAAAATCTCCTCTTTGAGAATGGGTAAGGAATTAGTGACCGAACAGTCGGTAACTAAACCTTCACAACACACAGTACAAGTCGCGGGAAGCCTGCCACAAGCGATTCAGGCTCAATAACGTAACAACTCAGTGACGGTTCGCGGGCGGTCAGGCCAGGAGCTCGCGAATATCGGAGGCGGTCAGCGCTGTCGCGCGAGCGGCGCCATCCGTCATCACACTCTGGAACAGCGCGGCCTTGGTGGCCTTGAGCGCCATGACCTTCTCCTCGATGGTGTCCTTCGACACCAGCCGGTAGACCATGACGTGCTTCGTCTGGCCGATGCGGTGCACTCGGTCAACGGCCTGAGCCTCGGTCGCCGGGTTCCACCACGGATCCAGCAGAATCACGTAGTCCGCTTCGGTGAGGTTGAGTCCGAAGCCTCCGGCCTTCAGGCTGATCAGGAACACCGAGGTATCGCCGTCCTTGAAATCACTGATCGCCTTGGCCCGGTTGCGTGTCTTGCCGTCGAGGTAGGAATAGCTGATTCCCGCAGCGTCGAGCCGGTCACGCGCCTTGCCGAGGTACTGCGTGAACTGGCTGAAGATCAGCGTGCGGTGCCCCTCGGCCACGGTGTCTTCCAGAAGCTCGAGCAGGGCATCGAGCTTGGTCGACGGAATATTGTCGTACTTCTGGTCGTACAGGCTCGCATCGAGGCTCAGCTGGCGCAGCATGGTGAGCGAGCGAAAGATCTCGAACCGGTTGGCGTTCATGTTGTCGATGAGCCCGAGCACCTTCTGCCGCTCCCGGGCGAGGTGCATGTCATACACCTTGCGGTGCTTGGGATGCAGGTCGAGCTCAAGCACCTGCTCCTGCTTCTCGGGCAGGTCACCGGCGACCTGGTCCTTGGTGCGTCGCAGCATGAATGGACGGATGCGACGGCGCAGCTGCCCGAGTCGCTCGCCGTCCCCGTCGGTCTCGATCGGTTTGCGGTAATAGTCCGTGAATCGGGCGGGGCTCGGGAACAGCCCGGGCGCCGTGATCGACAGCAGCGACCACAGCTCCATGAGGTTGTTCTCCATCGGGGTGCCGGTGATGGCGAGCTTGAACGGGGCATTGAGGCGACGTGCGCACTGGTGTGCCTTCGCCTGGTGGTTCTTCACGAATTGGGCCTCGTCGAGAAGCAGCCCGGCCCAGCCGATTGCGTTGTACTCGTCGAAGTCGAGTCGGAACAGGGTGTAACTCGTGATCACGACGTCCGCTCCCTCGCTCAGGGACGCCAAAGATTCGCCGCGCTTGCCGGCCGTTTGGCTGACCGTGGCCACACTGAGGCCGGGTGCGAAGCGAGCGCACTCCGTGGCCCAGTTCGAGACCACACTCGTGGGGGCGACGACGAGGAACGGCAACCGCGGTCCGGCGCCGTCTGACGGGTTGTCGCGGGCGTGGGCGATGAGCGCAATGGCCTGCAGGGTCTTTCCGAGGCCCATGTCATCGGCGAGCACGCCGCCGAGACCGTGGTCATAGAGAAAGCTGAGCCAGTCAAAACCGGCCTGCTGGTACCCACGCAATGTGGCATGCACCAGCGGGGACAACGGGCGTTCGTCGATCTGCGTCGCGTCGGTCAGGCCGGCGATGGCGCTGCGCCAGGTGGCCGCCTGTTGGGCAACGACGCCGAGTGCCTGAAGTTCTTCCCACAGGTCGGCCTGGAAGCGGCTCAGCCCGAGCGAGTCAGAGGACGCATCCTGCAGCCCGCGGGCCTCCTCGATGAGGGCTCGCAGCTGGTGCAGCTCGGGCCGGTCGAGGTTGAAGTAGGTGCCGGTGGGCAGGATCATCAGTTCCTGCTCGGAAGCGAGCGCACGGAACAATTCGTCGAACGGTATTTCCTCGGCATCGATGCTCACCGTGACGTCAAGGTTGAACCAGTCGCGGCTGTCTGCGCGAGCGCTCGTGGCCAGGCTGATCACCGGCGCCTCGTCGGCCTCCCGGTAGCTCGGCGCGCCCTCGGCCACCACGACACTCACGTCGGGGAGGGCCCGCAATGCCGGCAGCAGCGTGTCGAGAAAGGCGATCATGGCGGAGCCCTCGAGGCTGGATCGCGCGTTCAGCCTCGGGCGTCCTCGGTATTCCGGAGCCAGCGTGGGAAAGGCCGCGAGGGGAGAGTCGAGAACCTGCAGAATGGCGGTCTCTGCGGCGTCGTCCCGGTAGCCGGTGTCGCTCGCCGAACGCCACAGACCCAGGCGATAGCGCTCACGACCGCGCGCTGTGGCATCGGGTTCGGAAACGCCGGTGTCGTCCGCGACCTCGGCGGCGGTGAGGTAGCGCCACTGCCACAGGAGCTCAACGCGGTGGCCGGCCTGGTGGGTGACGTCGAGCACGAGCTCGGGGTGCGGGGTCTCCGGCAGGGTGAATGAGCCGTCGTGGCTCGTGAGCGCAAGCTGCTGCCGCAGCGTCGGGTAGTAGTCGGCGACGAAGGCGGGCTCATCATTCACCGGAATCAGCAGCGGGTCCTGTGCCGTCGCGAGGGCGCGCACCTCAGCGCTTACCCGGTGCGCGAGGGGCGCCAGCGTGAGATTCGTCACGGTGTCGTCATCGAGATCGACCGCGTTGGACCAGGTGAAGATTCCGTGCGCCGGCTCCCCGATGAAGCCGAATTCGCGGCGCCGGAGCCGTACGGTGTCCAGCACCACCAGGGGGGTGAGTGTCAGGCCTGCCTCGGTGCGGCTGATGTCGAGTTCCAGTGCGGCATCCGCAGTGCTCAAGACCACGGCGGACTGGGCGGCCTTGGCAGAAACCAGCGGGAGGCCGCTGGCCTCGGCCTCGCCGAGCAGTTCCCAGAGCGCGCGGTTGGCGAACCCGTCGAGGTGGATCCACTGATCCGCATACGTGTAGAAGCGCGAACCCGCCGAGTACAGCGCGTAGATGGCGCTCAGAATTTTGCGATGCTCAGGCACGAACGAGCCAGGCAGATACGACACGTTGTCCCAGGTGATGTTGCCCCGAATCCACTTGCCCTTCTTGCCCATCACCATGGGGCGCGCGCCCAGTCGCTGCGGCTGCGGACCACGGGCGGCCGAAAAACGCGTGGCGTTGGGCGGCTCGAGCAGGTCGAACTGCAGGGCCAGCGCCGTGGCGGTGGACTCATCCTCGCGCTGGCGGGTGATCGCCCCGAGCGCGGCCTGCCATGCCGGGGGAGCCGGCGGCTCCGGGGCCGACTCGAACACGGGCATCCGTCGGTCGCCGAGCGCACGCCCGGTACTCCGCGGCGGCTGGCTGGTCTCCGGCGCGCTTGCGCTCGTAATCAGCAGCGCGGCCACGTGCTTGCAATTGGTCTTCATGGGGCAGGTGCACACACCGGATGCCCGCAGCACGGCGCCCGTTGAGCTCAGCGTGAATGAAACGGTCACGGCATACGGCTCGCGGTTCGTGCCCTGCACGTTGCCGAACAGCTGCGTGCCATTGCCGAACCAGGATCTGGACGTGACGTGACCGTTGCGGGCATAGCGTTCGCCGCGGGAAAACGACTGGCTGCCGACGAGTCGTGCAATCTCGTGTGTGCTGAGGGAATGCGCCATAGGTATGAAGGACTCCAGTCTTTGGGCAACCTCTATTGTCGCACCTTTGATCCGAATCGTTTCTCGGCGCGCGTCGGTGAACCGTGCCCAGCGATGGCGGGGGAACCGGGGAGAGGGATACAGTTGAGCGAATTCGCCGCAACTCGGGAGGAACCGCGATGCAAGCCGGACAGCAACCGTCACAGGAAAAAGCCAAGTCGGCGTTGGAGCTCTACGGAGTCAACCTCACCGACATCGCGAAAAGCGGCAAGCTGGACCCGGTGATCGGCCGCGACGCGGAGATTCGCCGCATCAGCCAGGTGCTCACCCGGCGCACCAAGAACAACCCGGTGCTGATCGGCGAACCCGGAGTGGGTAAAACGGCCGTGGTGGAGGGGCTCGCGCAACGCATCGTGGCCGGCGACGTTGCCGAATCCCTCAAGGACAAACAGCTCGTGGCACTCGACCTGGCCGCGCTCGTGGCGGGAGCCAAGTACCGCGGAGAGTTCGAGGAGCGACTGAAGGCCGTGTTGAAGGAGATCAACGACGCCGACGGTCAGATCATCACCTTCGTCGACGAACTGCACACGCTCATGGGCGCGGGCGGCGGCGAGGGGTCCGTGGCGGCGTCCAACATGCTCAAGCCCATGCTGGCCCGTGGTGAACTGCGCCTCATCGGGGCGACAACCCTCAACGAATACCGCGAATTCATTGAAAAGGACGCCGCCCTGGAGCGTCGCTTCCAACCGGTGCTCGTGGACGAGCCGTCGGTCGAGGACACCGTCGCCATTCTCCGCGGCCTCAAGGAACGATACGAAGCCCACCACAAGGTGACCATCGCCGACGCGGCGCTCGTGGCCGCGGCATCCCTGTCTAACCGGTACATCACCGCTCGCCAGTTACCGGACAAGGCCATCGACCTCATCGACGAGGCCGCAAGCCGGCTGCGGATGGAGATTGATTCCTCCCCGGTGGAGATCGACGAACTTCGACGTGGCGTCGACCGACTCAAGTTGGAGGAGCTCGCCCTCAAGAAGGAGAAGGACGACGCCTCAAAGGCGCGGCTGGAGAAGCTGCGATCCGACCTCCTGGAACGCCAGGAGGTCCTGGCCGACCTGCAGGTGCGCTGGGACAAGGAACGCGCATCACTCAACCGCATCGGCGAGCTCAAGGAACGTCTGGACTCCGCGCGCAGCAATGCTGATCGAGCCCAGCGCGAAGGAAACCTCGAGAAGGCGTCCCGGTTGCTCTACGGCGACATTCCCGTGATGGAACGCGAACTCGGAGCCGCCGAAAAGGAAGAGTCCGACGGCCCGCGCATGGTCAATGACCAGGTCGCCGCCGAAGACATTGCCGCGGTTGTCGCCGCGTGGACCGGGATTCCCGTGGGTCGACTGCTGCAGGGTGAGACCGAGAAACTGCTGGGCCTCGAGCAGGAACTCGGCCACCGCCTCATCGGGCAGAAGCCCGCCGTTCGTGCGGTCGCCGACGCCGTGCGGCGCTCCCGTGCCGGCATCTCCGATCCCGACCGTCCCACCGGCTCCTTCCTCTTCCTCGGACCCACCGGCGTCGGCAAGACCGAGTTGGCGAAGGCGCTCGCCGAGTTTCTCTTCGACGACGAAAAGGCCATGGTTCGCATTGACATGAGCGAGTACGGCGAGAAATTCTCCGTGTCCCGCCTCGTCGGGGCGCCTCCCGGTTACGTCGGCTACGAGCAGGGCGGCCAGCTCACCGAGGCGGTGCGGCGGCGACCCTATTCCGTCATCCTCTTCGACGAGGTGGAGAAGGCGCACCCCGAGGTGTTCGATGTGCTCCTGCAGGTGCTCGATGACGGCCGACTCACGGACGGTCAGGGCCGTACGGTCGACTTTCGCAACAGCATCCTCGTACTCACCTCCAACCTCGGCTCCCAGATTCTCGTCGACCCGACCCTGTCGACCGAGCAGAAGGAGGAGGCGGTGCAGCAACTGGTGCGCCAGGCCTTCAAGCCCGAGTTCGTCAATCGCCTCGACGACATCGTGATCTTCTCGACCCTCAGCACCGATGAACTCGGTGAAATCGTCGAACTGTACGTCGATCGCCTGCAGCGCCGGCTCAGTGAGCGTCGTCTCGAGCTCGCAGTGACCCCGGATGCCCGCCGCTGGCTCGCCGACGAGGGCTACGATCCCATCTATGGCGCTCGTCCACTGCGGCGCCTCATGCAGCGGGAGATCGACGACCGGCTCGCCCGGGCACTGCTCGCGGGAGACATTCGCGACGGGGACCGGGTGCTCGTCGAACTGGCGGGGGACGGCGGATCACTCATGGTCGCAACCGCCTCTCTGGAGGATGCCGCCCCCGGCGACCTCGACGACCTGTTCTGAGCCGGGCATACGGCGGACGCACCGGAACCGCACAGAACCGCGGGATACGGTTAATTCATGCTTGCAACTGTTATTCATGGAGAACGTGACGTGCGCCTCGAAGAGGTCCCCGATCCCGTCCTGTCCACCGGCGGCGACGCCATCGTGCGCGTCGTCGCCGCCTGTGTCTGCGGATCAGACCTGTGGCCCTATCGCGGCGTAGCCCCCACCAAAGAACCCCACCGCATCGGACACGAATTCGTCGGTGTCGTCGAAGAAATCGGCGCGGACGTCTCCACGATCAAGGTCGGCGACTTCGTCATCGCACCGTTCTACGACTGTGACAACACCTGTGTGAACTGCCAGAACGGCGTCAGCACCTCCTGCCTCAACGGCGCCTGGTGGGGTTCCGACGACAAGATCGGCGGCTTCGCCGACGGCGCTCAGGGCGAGCGCGTTCGCGTGCCCCACGCCGACGGGTCGCTCGTGGCCACGCCCGAACAGCCCGACGACGCACTCGTTCCGAGCCTGCTCACCCTCGCCGACGTGATGGGGACCGGGCACCACGCGGCCGTCTCCGCCGGCGTCACCGCGGGCAGCACTGTCGTCGTCGTCGGCGACGGAGCCGTCGGACTCTGCGCCGTGCTTGCGAGCAAGCGCCTCGGCGCCGCACGAATCATCGCCATGTCGCGTCACGCCGACCGTCAGGCCGTCGCCCGCGAGTTCGGAGCCACCGACATCGTGGAGCTGCGTGGAGACGAAGGAGTGGCCCGCGTACACGAGATGCTCGACGGCATCGGCGCGGACTGCGTGCTTGAGTGCGTCGGCACCGAGGAATCGATGGACCAGGCCATTCGGTCGACCCGGCCCGGCGGAATGGTCGGCTATGTCGGCGTGCCGAACGGCGGCCCGGTGCTTCCCGTGCGCGCCCTGTTCAGCAACAACGTCGGTGTCAACGGAGGCGTCGCATCCGTTCGCAGCTATGTCGAAGAGCTGCTGCCCGAGGTGCTCTCTGGCGCCCTGAACCCGGGCCGTGTCTTCGACCTGGAGCTTCCCCTGGCCGAGGTTGCGGAGGCCTACGCGGCCATGGACGAGCGTCGCGCCATCAAGGTGCTGCTCCGCCCGTAGGAACAGCCGGAAACGATGAGCGCCGCGCAGGTCACCCGGGAAGGAACACTGTGAACCAACCGTTCCTTTGGGGAGGCCTGCTGGCCTTCGCCGTGGCAGCCGGAAGTGTGCGATTCGTCGTGGGGTACCCGCTGTTGCGTCGCCGTTCCGTGCGCGTGGGCCCGGTTGGGGCGGCCGCGGCCGCGGTCAGCGCCCTGGCGCTGGTTTTCCACTGCGCGGCGATGTTCTTCGGGCCATGGATCGACGCGGTGCCGCTTCTACAGGCCCCGGCCGACATGGTTCGCGCCCTCGGCCTGGGGAGCCACATTGCCTACTGGGCCCCGGCTGCAGCCCTGGTGGCCGCCTGGCGGCGCGTCTGGTGGCCGGCCCTCGCTGCGATCGTGATCACCCTCGCGGGGGTGGGTGTGACCATGTACTGGCCGTATCCGCTCGTGGTGCACCTCGCGTGGCTCACGGCCGTGATCATCGTCGGATCGTTGATTCCAACGCTGTTACTCCGTGGGCCACGCGCCGCGGCATAGCCGACCTAATCGTTGACCAGCAGCAGCTCCGTGAGGGGCTTGCGGATGCGCGGTGCGATCTCTCGTTCGAGCAAGGCCGGGGAGAGAGCCGACGCGTCACCCAGAACACCGAGGGTCGTGACCGTAACGACGACCTGGTTCGCGGCCAAGCCGAAAGCCTCGGCCAGGGCTACGCCGTCGAAACCGCCGAGCTGATGGGTGTGCAGCCCCTCGTGCTGCGCCTGAATGCTGAGGTGTGCCACGGCCTGGCCCACGTCGTAGCGCGACCATGGACTCTCCTGGGCCACTCCGGTCTCGGAATCAACGGGCAACTCCGCCACGTTGGCGATGAGCACGGATGCGGAATCGGCCCAAGTCTGGTTGAAGCCCATGAGGCTGTCGTGGATCGTGTCGAAGCTCTTCGAGCCGCGACGGGCGACGATGAACCGGGTCGGCTGAACGTTGCTGGCCGACGGAGACCAGCGCGCAGCCTCGAGCACCGTGGTCAACGCAGCCTCGTCCACGACGGCGGTCGCGTCGTAGCCGCGCGGGCTCCAGCGCTCGGCCAGAATCGGAATCAGCGCCGCATCGGTGTCGGCGCGGCGATTGTGGGTATCAGTGATGAGGCTCATGGGTCAGTTCCTTGGTCGAGGCGAATGTGCGGGGCAACGCTGACCCACCCACCGCAACCACGGATGCCGCCGGCTCATTCCCGCGCGCGGCATCCGTCCGGCGTTTCCTCAGCCGCGCATCAGCGTGGCGCGAACCTCTCTGCGGAGCACCTTTCCAATCAGCGACCGCGGCAGGTCGGCGACGTCCACGATGCGACGCGGAATCTTATAGGCCGACAGCCGAGTGCGGCAATACTCGCGCACCGCCTCCACATCCAGAACCGAGCCGTCAACCAGAACGACCGCCGCGACGATGTCTTCGCCGCCGGAGGCGCTGGGGAGCCCGACAACGGCGGCATCGACAACGTCGGGGTGGCTGAGCAGCGCGGCCTCGACCTCGGAGGGCGCCACGTTGAAACCACCCGAAATGATCAGTTCCTTCATGCGGTCGACGACGGTGATGAAGCCGTCCGCCGAGACCCGCACGATGTCGCCGGTTCGCAACCATCCGTCCGGCAACAACACCTGTGCGGATTCGCTCGGTCGATCCCAGTAGCCGGAGAAGACCTGCGGTCCGCGCAATAGCAGCTCACCCTCTTCTTCGAACTCCAGATCGACGAGCGGGTCGGACGGCGCGACGACGCGAATCTCCGTACTCGGGAAAGGAACGCCAACGGTTCCGGGCCGCCGGCTCGGCCCCATCGGGTTACCGGTGGCGATCGGCGACGACTCCGTCATGCCGTACCCCTCCACGAGCAGCCCGCCGGTAGCGCCCTCCCAGCGTTCCACGATGGACACCGGCAGATTCATCGCACCGGAAATGGCGAAGCGAATGCCCTTGAGGCTCATTTTTCGTGCGGCGGCCGCGGTGACCAGCCGGTCATAGATGGGGGGAACCGCCGGCAGGAACGTGGGCGGAGCGTGGCGGGCGGCATCGAGAACGAGTTTCTCGTCGAACTTGGGAAACAGCACCAGCCGTGCCCCCATGCTCATGGCGAAGGTGAGGCACAGGGTGAGCCCGTAGGCGTGGAACATGGGAAGTACGGCGTACACCGTTTCATCGCCGGGACGCAGTCCCGGAACCCAGGCGGCACCCTGGGCGGCGTTGGCGCGCAGGTTGTAGTGACTGAGCATGGCGCCCTTGGGTGTGCCGGTGGTGCCGCTTGTGTATTGCAGCACGGCCGTGTCGGTGAGTGACGGCCGCGGATGCGAGCGGTGCAGCCGCCGGGAGTCAGCGAGGGTGTCCCAGGGGGTCGAGCCCTTGACGGTGCCGGACGTGAGCGCGGCGCGGGCTGTTTTCGCCTTCCTGACGGGCAGCTTCAGGGCGAGGCGTTTGCCGAGGGGCATCGCCTGGATGAGGTCAACGGTGACCACCTCGGTGACGCCCATGTCTTTGGGGAAGGACCGCACGCTGTCGTAAACCTTGTCCCACACGATGGCCACGCGCGCGCCATGATCCTCGAACTGGTGGCGCAGCTCGCGATCGGTGTAGAGCGGATTGTGCTCGACGACGATCGCGCCGAGGCGCAACACCGCGTAGAACGCGACCACATGCTGCGGGCAGTTCGGCAGCACGAGGGCAACCCGGTCGCCCGGACTCACCCCCAGCTTGCGGAGTCCGTTCGCCACCCGGCTGATCTGTTCGCGGAGTTCCTCATAACTGGTTGTCGCGCCGAAGAAGTCGAGCGCGATGTGCCGCCCGTAGCGCTTGGCCGAGGCCTCCATCATGTCGCTGAGCGTTTCCGTGGGCTCTGTGATCTCATGCGGAACGCCCGGCGCGTAGGCAGCGAGCCACGGGCGGTCGGAGAACGCGTTCACGAGGCGACAAGCTCACGTTTGAGAGCGGCGACGAACGCATCGATGTCTTCTTCGCTCGTGTCAAAACCGCACATCCATCGCACCTCGCCGGTCGGCGCGTCCCAGTCGTAGAAACGGAAGCTTTGGCGGAGCCGGTCGGCGATGCCGAGCGGCAGCCGAGCAAAGACCGCATTGGACTGCGTTGCCTGCGTGAAACCGACGTTCGGGACCGAGCCGTCTGCTGCCCCGGCCTCGAGTGCGTTGCGCAGCCGCCGCGCCATGGCGTTGGCATGGCTTGCGTTGCGCAGCCACAGCTCGTCGCTCAGCAGGGCAATGAGCTGAGCCGAGATGAACCGCATTTTCGACGACAGCTGCATGTTGGTCTTGCGCAGGTACTTCAACCCGGTGGATGCCGCCGGGTTGAGTACCACAATGCACTCGCCGAGCATCATGCCGTTCTTGGTGCCGCCGAAACTGAGCACATCGACGCCGGCGTCGCGGGTGAATGCACGCAAGGGAACCCCGAGGGAGGCGGCGGCGTTGCTGATGCGGGCGCCGTCCATGTGCAGGGTCATGCCCTTCTCATGCACGTGATCAGCGATGGCCCGCACCTCCGCCACGGTGTACGCGGTACCCAGCTCGGTGCTCTGCGTGATCGAGACCACGAGGGGTTGGGCGCGGTGCTCGTCGCCCCAGCCCCACGCCTCCTGGTCGATGAGGTCGGGAGTGAGCTTGCCGTCGGGGGTGACGATGGGCAACAACTTGAAGCCGCCCACATACTCGGGAGCGCCGCCTTCATCCGAGTTGATGTGCGCGGTGGACGTGCAGATCACCGCGCCCCAGCGGGGGAGCATCGACTGCAAGCCGATCACGTTTGCGCCGGTGCCGTTGAAGACGGGGAAGGCTTCGACGCCTTCACCGAACTGTTCAACGAACACCTCCTGTAGGCGCGCCGTATAAACGTCCTCGCCGTACGCCACCTGGTGGGCACCGTTTGCCTGCACGATCGCCTCGAGAATCTCGGGGTGAATGCCGGAGTAGTTGTCAGAAGCGAAACCGCGCAGGGTCAAATCATGGAGTTGAGTCACTCCCCTATTGTTCCGCACCTTCCTGCGCTCCGGCCCATGGCGTTCCGAGCGCCTGGAAGACCGGCGCCTGGGAGTGCGGCGCGCCCGGGATGTGGGGGATTGGGGGTGGATTTGCGTGGTGTGGGGAATGGCCGTAATGTCTTCTAAGTCACCCCACAGGTGCGCAAAGCTGCTTAGCTTTTCGGCCTCATGCGGGACCATCTCGACGCCGTGAAGACAGCCGCTGTTCATCTTGTATGAACGTTGTCTCGTGGTTAGAATTGTAAGTCTCCCATCTCGCTGGTTTCCAGGTCTGAGTCGTGGGTTTTGCGGTGTGCTTCGGCGGCTGTGAAACCGGCGTTTCGCTCGACTTGACAGCGGCGAGTGGAGTGGCTAAGTTAGACAAGTTGCCTCAGCGAGAGTGCCCGTTAGGGTGTGAAGCTGGGTGCGTCCGATCCTTGAGAACTCAACAGCGTGCACAATGTCAAATGCCAAATACCTCGTGGTTGTTGTCCCGTTTCTAGCGGGTACGCAGCCGGGAGATTCCTTTGGAATATGAATTGAAAGTCGTGGTTTCGACCACGCAAAATAACAAAAGCAAGTCAGTAATGATTTGTTCTTGCTAGTTTCAAACTTGCATCTTGTTCGCC
>Ga0307487_1001176_pt1 | contig 19016 bp, 10 predicted proteins | sample CBIW12metaG_FD_203665 | JGI IMG/M metagenome (GOLD analysis project Ga0307487, IMG submission 203665) | Sea-ice brine microbial communities from Beaufort Sea near Barrow, Alaska, United States - CBIW 1.2 | ecosystem: Environmental > Aquatic > Marine > Coastal | place: USA: Alaska | collected... | reverse complement strand
TAATTAGGGGAATTCTACACAGAAACTTCCTTTAATGCTTCAACTCCTATATTATATATTATGTCATAATCAACATCTTTTCGAATGTTAAAAACTTCATTTTCATAACTCATTTCTTCGCTTGAAAGAAATTTTTCGGGTTTAAGACCATGGGCTATACCCCCATCTATACGGATAGTGAAAGAAATATCATTTGCTTTAAATTCAAAATAACGGTAGTGTGGCAATTTTGATTTTTCTACTAAATCTATCGGAAAGTCAAAGGCATTATTCATTTCTTTTAAATCATGCTTGTAATCAAGCAACACCTTATAGTTATGAATGATAAAGCGTGGGAATTGATTATTGGGATTAAAATCTTGTGAACTTAGGAAAACAGTTAATGTATCAACTTGAATTGATAAAATGGTTTTTAGTTGCTCAATGAATTGCAGCATTAAACGCAGTGAAAATTCAGATTGATTATACTTGTCACAATAGGTAACTATATAGGATTTGTCCTTAATTTTTCCAATTAGATCCTGAGAATTTAAATTCTGCACCATTAGATTTGCCAGGTCATCACTTTTGGTTCCCTTTGGTATGATACTAATGCGGGATTCATAAAGATCAGAAGTATTAAAATTGGGTAATTTGAAAGCAGGATAAAGAGAAAGAGCTTCGGTTTTTATTTTATAAAAGCTTTGTTCAGAATTTTTAATCCATTCCTCATCCAAGACCGAAAAATTTGCTTTCGAAATGTAATCCCATGTCTGACCATCACTCTGAGCTATACTCAGGTGCACTGGATAATTTAAATTTTTCCTTTTGCTTCCAATTTTTAAATTAAAATTATGGGATAGAAGATACATCGATAATTTTTCCTGCTGATTTGCGTAGGAAACTTCTCCCTCCACAACAAGGTTAATTATAATTCTGTCTCTTTTAAGACGTTGCAGCCAATCCAGATTATCTATATCCCAATCAGCAATTAAATTACTCAAGTGTATATTTAGTTCCTTAATTCCATAGTGATAGTGAAGTCTCCTTATTTCGTCATCTAATGATCCGAAAAAAGTGCTCACCATGGTGTTTGGTAATTGAAGATCTTCAGGCAACTCATTTTCAATTGCAGCTCTTAGCCATTCAATGGCTAAATGTCTATCCAGATTCTCCATATGCCACTGTGTGTTTCTGTCAATTAAACACTTGGTACAGGCTGTCTGGCAGTCGCAATTATCCAAAACCATTAGGGCGTTTTTCAAAACTTCTTTTGTATAGATAGAAAACTGGGAAGCGTAGCCGGCACCCCCTTTGGCATTGTCAAATAGAAATATTGTTTGATATCCTTTATATTGTTTGATTCCAAAGCCTAATTCAGCTTCTTCTATAGCCAGGTATTCGGTCAAAGTTTTAGTGAAAATAACTCCCAGAGAATAAGACAGATTTTTGTTATCAACAAAAGATGAATCCTGTTTCTTTAAACGAATTTCAGTAAAATCAGTTTTTAGCCTGCAGCCTAATATTATATTATCACGTATAATACCGCCGCATCGTGTCTCTTGATCATTATTTTTTCCGCCTCTAAGCCTCCTGTGACTATTTAATCTTTCATGATTTGTCTCAACTCTTCCACAATCAAGGCACAGGCTGTAGCCTTCGCCCTGACCAGTATTATAGAATAAGATTTGTGCTTGTTCATTTTCCTCACTCGTACGAAAATCCAAATATTGATTTTGCTGTGAATTCCATGGTTCTATATCGAGCAATAAAGGTTCAAGATACTGTGGCCTGCTTCTTTCGGAAATCACTCTATTAGGATTGCTATAGATATCAATAGAAAAACCTGCAGGTTCTATTAATTCTGTAAAGGGTCCTTTATGATCTCCCAATTGGATTCCGACAAAAGAATGGAGACTTCCACATTTTGGGCAACTATCATTGATGTTTTTCTCAATAGGTACTATTCTTTGATAACCACATTGTCGGCATCCCTGGATTACCTTGCGCTCAGCTTCCTGTCCATAATGGTTTTTCATCATAATACCCGATGATTTATAATTTAAACCATCAATAAGAATTTCATTGCCCGGAGCAAATTCTGTCAAGGCTCTGGAAATGGGATAGCTGGGATTTTCCTTTGTCCTATCATTTCGACCGATATCTGATAGCGTGATTTTTTCAAATTCAATAATTCCTGTTGGCAAACCGGCGTTGGGTAAGAAACCTTCTTCTGCCAGAAAACTTAAAACAAATTTTTTAAGAAACTGGGCTTTTCTATAATTAACAGCTTTATAAGCAGGACTATTATCCCCGAATTCTTCAGCTAATTCTTTCAGTTTTAACTCAAACGCATCCTTTTGGCCCTTTACCTTTAAAATCGTTTTGTCAAAATTATGGAAAACAAGATGTAGTAATTGTTTGGATTTTACATTCTGTAATGGTGTTTTTTCTACAATCTTTTTTAAAGTTAGATCTATCCCAGCAACATCAACATCTTCCAACCATCTTAAAAAGGTTTCAGCAATGGTTGGTGTCTCTCCAAAGAAAAATTTTTCAATATTTTCTTTTATGTTTAGACCACGTTGATTATTTATTTCCTGTCGTATAAAAATCCCGAAGAGAAGTGAATTTACATGTCTCTCAACTATGTTTTTACTATCAAATGCCAGAATAGGGGGGGCGATTTTATGTTCCAGGGCCCACTTGGGATTGTTCATAGTACGCAACCCAATTGGGTTAGGAGCACAAAAAGTTAAGGCCAAAGATTTGTTTTCTGCACGACGCCCAGCCCTACCTGTTCTTTGAAGGTAATTGGCTGGCATAGGTGGAACATTACTCATAACCACAGCAGAAATGCCACCAATATCGACCCCCATTTCCATAGTAGTAGAACAGCTTAAAACATTTATTTCTCCCTTTTCGAACTGTTCTTCCAATTCGTTTAATCTTTTTTTACTCTGTTGGGCAGAGTGTTCTCCAGCGAGATAAAGCTTATCAAAATCAAAAATTCTTTCGTACAAATTATTCCAAAGACCTTTGGCCTGAGCCTCTCGGCTCATATTAAGCAAACTCTCCTTCACGGCCGATTTTTCTAATGGAGCATTTTCTCCATTCAAATGGTATGGATGTTCGTAAAGAGGAAATTTGTGGTCATTGCTTGCATTAATTTTAAAGTTTCTAATATTTTCTGCAGATAGTTTACCTTTGATCCAAGGTGAATATCCTCTGAAATTTTTGTCAATTAAACGGTTGGTAATGGGACATAAATGAACAACTCCGGCAATCTCTAATTGTGCTTTATCAAAGATGTCTAACTTGTATCCATTTCCATCCATTGAAAGAACTCTTGTTTGCAATTGACGCCAAATTTCCCTTAGAATCTCATTTATTTGGTCTACTTTCTCCTCATCAAGATCAACCAGATCATGCCAATTCAGTCCAGCACAAATAAGCAATACCATACGTGATTGGATTATTGAACCTTCGTTAAATAAAGGCCATTTTTTAGCATCTACTTCTTCTGAATTTGGAGGAAAAATTGACTCCGGTCTGTAATATTTTGTAGTAAATATTCGTAAAGAATCATCAAAAAAGAAATGATATCTATTTCGCAAAACATAGTCAATTGCAATTTTAATCAGATCTTTCCATTCACTCAATGAGATTTCCAATTTTGTCGCAATAGAAGGTAGAATAATGTTATCAATTTCTGGAAAGGTTAGGTTTATCAAACCTAAATTCTCAAGGGAACGCTCCTTTGGCAGTCTTCGGGCAAATTGGTCAAATAGTAACGCTTTTGCGTAAGACTCGCTTTGAAGTCGAATATTATCCCCTTTAGCGGCCTTTTTAAAAAGGGTTTTAAATTCTTGTTTAACCTTAATAAAATCAACAATATCTCTCCAGGAAGATCTACTGTCGCTTAATGCTGTCATTCCTTCATTCTTGATAATATCGTTGATCTCATTTAACCTCTTGTTAAAGTTTGATCGCATAAATGGAGGTGCGATTTCAATTTGCTCAAGAAGATATACCCTTTCCTGAAGAAGTTCTTCTGGTGTCCTGTCAATCGCATTACTTTTAAGCTTCTTTAGTAAATAATGATAAACCTGATACCGAATCCACCCACTTTCACTATCTATGTTTATTAAGGCAGCGATCTTAGCAGTTCCTTGTCGGCTATCAGTAAAAGAGATATATTTCTTTCCCTTGAAGAGCATACTTTTAGTAATATTTTTAGGCTCTTCAGTTTGTTCTAAAATTAAATCTGATAAGATCCGGTTTGTAAATGCTGAAGAAATTCTAAAATGAATAGGATTTTCATTTTGGCTGTTACAGTGAGGGCATCTATTTGCTTCTGCCATGAGAAGATCTTCCCCGGGAGTAATTATTCCTTTTTCTGTAATAGAACATTCTAATAATTCTTGATTAATTCTGCCTTCATTTTGTACATTTTTTATAAAGCGAACCAAATTCATGTTGAGGGAATTTAGATCCTCATTATCCACATCCTCGGAATCTATATGGAATGCTTCATAACCTTCGCTGGTTTTCTGCCTTATTCTGCTTAGTCCATCAGCAGTGTTTATACGTTCACCTTCCATCAACATATTTCCACAACTGCGACAAGCCACCAATTCCAATAAAGGAGAACCACATTTACATTCTTTGCCGGCAATGGTATACATGGTTCCTAGTGCCTTATTTGGTTTTTGATTTTTATGTTCCTCACAATTAGTATTAGTACAAACATATACACCACCGATACCCCTGGTAAAAAAATGACCGCGGACAGGTAACAAATTGTGACCATTTATTTTTTGATCTGCGAGGGTATCTATTGCCGCTAGTTGTTCAGACCTATCCTGAATATTTAATTTCTCTCCTATTTCTACCTGGGTTAAGCCGTTGGAATGAAGGAACTCATTTCTCAGCTCTTTAATTTTGTCCCTGGTTAGGGTGTCGCTTAAATCTGGAATATCTTCCTCTGCCAATTGATCGTTAACTCTTTCGCCAGTTATTACCTCTATTTGAGTGGAATCTATTCCACAGAGATCAGCCATAAATTTTCTAAGTGTTTCAGAATTACCGTTTCCTACAGTTGCAGAAGTAATTGCAAACCTGATTTCCTTAACATCTACTCCAAAAGCAGAAACTACCCGCCTAATCAACAGTGCCATTTCTGCAGCTTTTGAACCCGTAAGCGTATGGGCCTCATCCAATAAGATCCATCTAAGACTACCCTGTGATCTTTCAAGGATAGGGACATCAGCATTGCGTACCAGCATATATTCCAGCATTGTGGGGTTGGTAAATAATATCTGGGGTGGAGTCTCCCTTATTTGCTGTCTGGATATGAATTGGGGTAAAGCATTATTTTTTTCGGTTTGATTGGCACTATTACTTGTATCGCCAGTTAATAAGGCATAATTTATCCCGCCTAAGGCAGAAGACCAGGCATGCATTCTTTTTCTTTGGCTCGCTATTAACGCATTCAAGGGGTAGAGAAAAATTGCATTAATTCCTTGTTGATTTTTACAATTTTGATGAATATCCTGCAAAACAGGTAACATAAAGCATTCTGTTTTTCCCGAGCCAGTACCTGTGGTTACAGCAATAGAATTATTCCTGTTCAGAAGTGCCTGCCAACTTTTTACCTGATGTATATAGGGACTTCTATCTTTGGGAAACCTAAACTCTTCACTTTTAATGCTATCAAGTGCCTTGATGAATTCCGTAGTAAATATTTCATTTGTTTCCCCAAAGGTTATATCACTGTTTTCCCATGGAAAAGTGCCTTGAAAAACGGCATCTGCCATTATAGGCTCTCTGGAGAGAAGAAATTTAAAATAATCTTGCATTTCTTTATCCCCGGTGGCCCAAAGGGAAAGGATCGCGTCATGTAATCTGTTTTCTGTTTTATGATAAAATTCCTGGAAGTTCATAGTTTAGCAATTTTTCAAGGTGTGTAGTAAAGTTTTGTTGTAAAATTCAGGATTTAAATACTGGCTATATTGAATATTTCTTCTAATGGTATTTCTAAAATCATCACCACCCCATATTGGCTGATCATGTTGAATATCACAGATAGATTCAGCAACGGCAATTGGAGCATGAAGCAAAAGTCCAACTTGTTTGTGCTGTTCAATGGGTATGGTGTAAAATTTGGTGATTTTTGGTTTATACTTTGGAAGCTCGTTAAGTACTCTGTGTCCCAGTAATGCTCGCAGTTTATTTATTTCCATATGAGTTACATTATCAATGCTTACTGTATCACCATTAATGAAGCAGGTAATTCCTTTTAAATTATTTTCCTGCATATAAGAAGATAGCAATCCGAAAATTGCTTGAAAATATTGAAAATTGTTAAGCTCATTAATTTCTTGAAGAGCATTAATCCAATCTTCTTTTTTTATCCAATGAAAACAGAAACCAAGATCCATCTCCATTTCTGGAATCACTTTTTGAATAAAATTATCTGATTCAGCCTGGTTAATTCCCAAAAAGAAGAATACTCGTGCGGCACTCCTTGAACTCTTTGAAATTGCCCTTAATTGATCAAAAGTAGAGAAAGGAAGTTCGTGCTCTATACAAATATTAAAATATGCCAGGATTTGCTGCCAAATTTCGCTGTTGAAATTAGTTTCTAATAATAGTGTATGAAAATTTAAAATTCGTTCTTCTTTTTCCTGACCTGTATAATTTTCATCTGTGTTTACAAAACGGGGCATTAACTGATTTCCGTTTTCTTTGGTTGAAATGACTATAAATTGATTATACTTTTCAGATGATGGCATGCTGTACGAAGAATCCTCATGGACCAGAGGAATTAAATCGATACTATCCGCAGTACAGTTGACAGGTATTGCATAAAGGTCCAATTCATCATTAGAATTAAACAAAGAAACCTGATTGTTAAATTGATCTTCAACACTTAAGGTATTAGTGAACCCTGATATTCTATAAGAACTTGATTTACTGCCTTCTTTTAGTTCTAAAGAAACTGTATTTCGAAACTCCATTGCATCAGCTAAATAATATAGCCTCACTATTTCATTTTTTAAGGAAATGACAGGATATGATTGTTCGGTAATTTCTTTGATTATTTTTACGTCTGGTTTGAGTACATTTTTTATAGTTACAATTGTATCTATATTAGGAGTGCTTAAAATTCTGAGGCCATACAAATTTTTAAGCGACAGCTGCTGATCTTCTGAGATGATGTTACCTTCATTGTCAATAATAGCCATTCCTTCGAAAGGTGAAACCATTGTGAAATACAATTTCTTTTGGCTTCCTATTCCAACCGATCCCATTACTCCAGTAGGAATTTTTTTGTACTCAGTTTTCACTCTTAAACTGAATTGGTATCCGTTCTGGCTTATTGATAGACATTCTGTTTCATCCAACTTCAAATTAAATCTGTCAACATTCGTAACCATTATTTCAGCTTGGTCTATAGATTTGGAATGAGAACGGGTATGTAGATTACCCAAATTAAAACACATATCATAAGCAACAAAATCTGCTTTTTCAATTTTGAGGTCTATACACCCTAATGGCAAATAAACCTGTGAAGAAAGATCTTGCCAGATATCTCTTGAATTATGACTTTTGAATGAAATTTTATATAGACTTTCTGGTAATTTCCTGTTGTTTTCATCATACACAATAATTGTTGGATTTTTTTGAATTACCGGCATATTGGCCTTAAGCATCCAGGAAGGTTTTTGATTTATTATGGTCCAGTCAAAAGAGTTTGTTTCACTTAAAAACTGTTGAGAGTTTTCATTGCAAGAGATCTGGATTTCTCCTTCAAAAGTTAACCAGCTCAAATTTTTGCCGTATAAAGAAATTTCTTCAGGAGTTATATTACTCTTCCATTGAGTGGGGAAAAGAATGGCTGCTTCTTTATTTGATGTGCCATTTCCTTTAATTAACCTCCATTCATTATCAGAATATTTACTCCATAGGCTTGGCTCATGTAGATTTGGAATTATTTGAATAAAGTCATTGACTTCGTATTTTTTTCCTTGTACTAAGACAAAGGAATAAGGAAGGTTGCTTTCTGCATTCCAATCGTGGTCCTGTTGAGAAAACCAATCAGTTTTGTAATTTCCATCCAGCATTTTACGGAATATACAGATTAGCTCATCATTTAAATAGAATTGATACTCCTTTTCTGAAACGTTAAATCCTAAGATTCCGGCTAAAGATTCAGGATCATACTTATTTGCAAATCCAATTCTTAGACTAATGGTTATTTTGCCTTTTTTAAAAGATAATAACCAATAATTTTTAGGTTTTGAAAGTCGTTGAATTCTTTGAAGTTGTGCCTTTCTGATTTTAAGCTCTCCGGAAATGTTTTTTATTACTTCATTAAAGTTTAATAATTCATCGTATATATCTTCCTCGTTTAAAATTGATTTTACAATTTCAAAACAGTTCTCATAAATAATATCATTTTGACTGGAAACAGGAAGATGATTAATAACATGAGGCTTAAAAATAAAATCCTCAATGGAATCCGGTTGTTCTTCTAAAACAGCCAATAAAAAAATTTGGTATTTACCGTGATTTTCTGATATATGCTTCAACGGCAAGCCTCCCTGCAATAGAAGCGTTCTGAAATACAAGGTGTATTGTTTGGAAACCCATTTGATCCCCAGCATGTTCGCCCCTTTTTTAGCAAGTTTAAAAAAATCTTCATAATCAAGGCGATATTTGATATTCCCGCTCAAATTTTTAAAGATTTCTTCCTTACTTGGCTTTCCACCATTATAATTTCTTTTCCACCATTCGGAATAATACACGCAAGCATCCCTAGGGTCTAGTGTAAGAGGGGCGGCATAATTTATTTCGGAAATGAGATTTTCATATTCTTGATCTGTTAAAGAATATTTCCACAATGGTCTGCCATCGTGTTTGGCGAGGTGATGTTTGAGTAGTAATGCAGGAAAAAAGCTCATAATTTGTTTTTAATTTAATCAGTTTGCTCGTAATCAAATTCAATAAAAACATTTAATGTTATTTCTAAAAAATGTTTAGGATATTCCTAAGTGTGCCATAAAATAATATTTCAAAAAAAATAATCTTGGCCGGTCCATCTTCGTGTTTATAAAAAAATCTGAATGGGTAGGGAAATAGTTTTCAGAATATGTTTTCGAATTTAACCTTTTGTTAGGAATTTGCAAGCGTAGATTACCCGTTTCTGTGAAAATGATACCATTCCAATTTATGTAGTTGAATCGTTCATGAGAGTTTTAAATTCTTCAAAAATACCTTTTACTTAATTTTTAGGACATTCTTAAAATGAAACAAATCATTGTGGAGCACTTCTTTATCAATCAATCTAAATTGTTTGTAGCTCCTGCAGTGTAGGCCAGAAAAACACTTCTTTAGAGTATGCCCAGAATTACAGTAGCACAAATCTTTAATCCGTAATTTTCTGTTTTTTAGCCGTTCGAGCATTAATAAGACTATTGATCTGTTATCGCTTGTACCTAAAATATCCTGATACGATTGTACAACACCCAAGGAACCGTGGTCATATTCTGTAAAACAATACTTACCGTTTATTTCATAGTAAGAATTGTTCTCAAAGTATCTTATGGCTATTTCGTCAATGAACTTAAGTAAAGTCGTTATTTTGGTCTTTAGTAATACCTGAGATTTAGCTCCTGTTGTAAAACAACAAGAGCCAGAATCTGTATACATATGCCGGTCCAGTTTTTTTGGAATTCTTTCCCCCATCTCAAAAACAATCGGAAAAAATGCAGGGTATAGATCAAGTTTCACTTCCACTTCATAGCTATCTCCATCTGGCAAATATAAATTCCCAGTCAATTCATTTTTATCCATATGGTATTGTAAACCCCTGTGCTTTTGAAGAACTTCTTTAATTTGAACGCTGATTTCCATATGGTTTTGGAGGAATTATTGCTGATGACAAAGATTTTTTCAAAGCACTGGATTTTGATTCTTCATTTTTATCTTCTCCTTTAGGAAAACGGTCTCCAAATTGATTAACTCTCAGAATTTCCGAAGCTTTTTTGAAGTTCATTTCTTTAGAAGCTTTATCACAATCGTCAACAAGGCTTCGAAGATTACTTAAAAAATTTGATTTTCTAGTGCTACTGTAATTTTCAAAGACGTCTTCTCCTTTTGGCGTTGTGGGTCTGATACATTTAAAACCGTTTGATTTATTAAGTGTATCAAACATGGCTTCTACAGTTTTTCTAAAAGCTTCATCTAGATTATCTGCATCTACATAGTTTTCTGTTAATAAAATTGTTAGCTCAAAACCACTTGGTAGTTTTAGATTTGGATTTTTATTCTCTTGAAAGTTTTTCCAACCCTTTAAGCATCTTACTATAGCTTCAAGTCGTGGTTTGGTTTTCTTTTCATCATTGAACCATTCGTAAAATTCCTTTGGATCACTCTCAATCCAGCCCTTAGACTTATGTGCCAATTCAATAAAATTATTTTCCTTGAAATAAATGGGCAGGTCTATATGATGTCCATCAGCAAATATTACCCTCACACAGGTTGTCTTTCTAATAGGGTCTTTCTCAGTATGGCCTTCAACAGCTTTATAAACCCAATCGTGCCAGGATGTGATGCTTTGCTTTTTATCATCGTCATTTATTTTTATAAAATACACCCCATCATCAGTGTCGTATTCACGAATACCATTCCCTTCTTCATCATATTTTACAATAGGGTTCACTGTCGTTCCCATTTCAGAAGAACCCTGAGCATGTGATTTTGGCTGAATTTCGTCCGGCTTATTTTCTTTAAACCAGTTCTTTATTTTTTTTCTTAGCTCTTTCCTGCTTTTTACTAAAGATTCTTTTCTTGTCTGATTAAGCTTGATTTCCTTATCAAACTTGTTGTATTCTTTATTTAGTACTGCCATTATTTAAAAATCGTGTTTTTTGTTATTACTTGTCCATTTTAAGTCCTTGAACTCCCCTTTTGTTTGATAAGGCGATCTATTTGTAAAGTATCTACCAGATAGCCTCTTTTCTTTACCGTCATTAATAAATTTAACTACCTCGGTACCATAATGAGGTGGGAAACCTTGTTCCGTACTTCCTTCATTATGATAGTTATAAATTAGATTGTAATGCTGCCCATCTTGTGTAGTTTCAACGTACATCCCTTTATTAATTGAAGGTGATGATAGTGAGCCATCTACTTTTTTTGTGAAAGAAGAAACATTTATTTGGCTACCGGATTGAGAAACTATTTTGACATGTTCAAGTTCTCCCGTCTGGATCTCTCCCTTATCATCTTTATACTGATAGATTAACTTGCCTTCGTATCTTCCTGAAAAATCATCTACCCAAAATAACCACTTAAATAATTTATATCTCCACAGATATTTTGTTATAAGTGTAATGAGCAATGTTAAGATTCCAAAAACTGAAATAGATAGACCTAAAGATTGTTTTGCTAGATATATCAAAACAAAGCCCATAATAACAAGCCCTATTAGAAACTTTGGGTGATAATATTTTAGATAGTCCTTTTCCATATTTACTATTAGTATTTAAGATTAATACTGCAAATATGGAACAGAGTTGTGCAATATAATTGCACAATAAAAGAAACGTTAATAACTAAATTTAATTTGCGTGGTTGAAGTCTTCTACAATTTTGAAAATAGTGTCTGCTTGTTTCGTAGTAAAAACACCATCTATTCCCATACTATGGTAGTTTTTAAATGGGGCATCATAAAGCTTGGTAGGTTCTATTTTACCGTTAGATGTCAGGAATTTTTTAATGGTGTCTAGAAACTGTATCTGAATAGCATTAAGCTGATAGTCATTAATAAATTTAGCAAATGCAGCATCAACTTTTTCAGGACTTAAGCCCATTAATGAAATAATAAATTTCACTAAACCAAACTGTGAGCCCAATTCCCTCTCTATTGCTTTCTTATCTATACCATCCTTGAAAAGGATGTCTTCTAGAGCTTTAAGCTCTTCTTTTGTAATCGCTTCTCCTTTACGTATTCTTGAAATAGTAATATGATTCTCATTCTCACGAATGAGCTGTTCTAATCGATGCAGGTTGTTTTGAAATGGTGTGGGATATGACTTATCCTCATCATTAGCAAAACCGCCTTCTACTATTTTTTCCTCTAAAATGTAATCAGCAAAATCAGTTGTTACATAACGTTGATCAATAGGATCTATATATTTAACTAATTCACGGACTGCTTTTCTTAATTTTTCTAAATGTAAAACCCCATCAATTTTCCAGAAATTTTCTTCTAGTGGAAGTTTGATTAATTCTTCTTTTGATTTAACCGCTGGTATAGTTGTTTTCTTTAATAATTTTTTTGAAGTTGTAGCTACTTTGGAAATAGGGATAATAAAACTATTTATAAATTCTTCTTTATTAGGCGTCTCTAAGCGTTTCGTAATTAAAGTATACAATAACTTATCATAAAATCGAGCTACATCTGTATCGCCCTTTTGTGGCTTCACTAAAGGTGCTAATTCATCTTCAATTCGCTTTGCATCTCGCTTTGATAGATGATTCCAAATTTCTCTATTATCGTTACCAAACTCGTGTACAATTTCTTGCTTCATCTTTACATCAAATCTATCCAGGTCTAACGTTGCTATATCGCGGTGCAAACCATCAAATAATTCTGTTTTATAGGATTGTAAAGATTCATTCTTTTTAAATTGATCACTCTTTAAATATTCAGCCAGGCGTAAACGTAATCCAAAAAGAATTTCGGTTAAACTCTTTTGTGAGTTGGTTTCAATGCCTTCTGGATTTTCATTAAAAAATTCAAAGTTTTGACAGAGGTCAAAAATTAAGAAATGTGTCTTATCTTTTCCTGTACCAAATAGATCCGGACGTAAACGGGAACCACGACCAATCATCTGCCAAAATTTTGAATAGGATTTTACTGGTTTGTAAAATACTAAATTGACACAACTTGGTGCATCAATACCAGTATCCATCATATCTATTGAAATCGCTATTTGAGGTAAGCGTTCTTTTTCTTCATCGCAAAAGCGATTGATAAACTCCTTAGCTTTAGGTTCGCCATGAGCAATCACCTTGACGTAGTCGTTACCAAATTGCTCTTTATCCAATTCCATGAACATATCTTTAAGGAATTGTGCGTGTTTCTTATTTTTAGCAAAAATAATAGTTTTACCCAACTCATCGCCCCCGCGTTTTTTTATTCCATTCTGTAGAATGTATTGCAATGTTTTAATCGCAGTTGGTTTGTTGAATAACCAGCTGTTTAATTCTGAAGAAGCTATCCACTCGTTACCTGTTGCTTCTTCACCATCTAGTATTTCTTCTTCAAACTCTTCTTTTTCTTCATCTGAAAGTTCATCGTACTTAATGCCTTCACGCAGAAACTTAGTTGGTAATTCTATTGATTTATAGGGGGTTAAATGATGATTATCTACTGCCTCCTGAAAGGTATATGCATCAGTAGGTGACTTATCTGCCAATCCAAAAATGTGATAGGTATTTTTATCAATACTGTTTTTAGGTGTAGCTGTTAGCCCTAAAAACAATGCATCAAAATATTCAAATATGGCTTGATATTTTTTATAAATAGATCGATGAGCTTCATCTACAATTACCAAATCAAAATGCCCTCCATAGAAACGAGCTTCCTCATCCCTGCTATTATCTATTAAACCCATCATCGTTTTGTAGGTTGAAAAGGCAATTCTAGCATCAGGATTATCTTTCTCTTCTAATAAGTTTACGCTACTATGTTCTGGAAGGAATTTTACAAAATTACGCTTCGCTTGATCTACCAAACTTATTCTATCTGCTAAAAACAATATGCGTTTAGCCCAATTGCACTCTAGCATTAATTTTGAAAAAGCAATGGATGTTCTTGTTTTGCCTGTTCCTGTTGCTAGCACTAATAATGCGCCACGATTAGTGCCAATTAATTTGCCATCACTTTTATCATTACCTGCAAAATGCTCTGCAATACTTTTTATAGCACGCATTTGATATGAACGCCCAGAAATGACTGTGTCTATAGGTGCTATACGGATATCCTTTCTATGTGAGCGACGAAACATTACTGTCTGCAATTCTGCCTTGGTATAAAAACCGTATACAGGTCTTGATTGTTTATAAAACTGATCGTCCCATAAGAAAATCTCATAGCCATTACTGTAATACATTACCGGACGACGGCCGTGCATTTTCTCTAAACTATCTGCGTATAGCTGTGCTTGGTTTTCACCTTTGCTTGCACTTTCTAAGGTTTTCTTAGCTTCGACGAGTGCTAGAGGTAAACCATCATCATCCCAAAGTACATAATCTACATATCCTGTCTCCGAGACATTGGTGGATTTTGGCATGTATTGCACTTTGTATTCTTTATCGCTAACCCCATTTAAACCCCAACCGGCTTCACGAAGAGCTACATCTATAAGGTGTTTTCGCGTTTCCTTTTCGTTGCGAGGATGGTGTACTTCATCCTGTACATTTGCTTCGAGCTTATTGGTCTCAATTTGGGCTTGTAAAGCCAGTATTCGCTTTTTGAAAAGCTCGTTTTCATCGGCTAATTCTTGCCTTTCTTCCTCTTTAGTTTTTAACTGTTCTTGATGATTTTTAAGTTCTTTATCTAATTTCTCCTGTAGTTGATTTAGTTGCTTTCGCGAGAGTGTACTACTCCCAACTTTAGGTATACAATCAAAATCAAAAATTCCAATTTCAGCAACAGGATCTTGCGAATATGATTTTATAAACCATTTAGCAAAATAGAATAAGGCGTCTATTGCTTTATGCGAATCTATATCGTTTACAGCTTTATTATGCGATGCGAGATTCCCTGTTTTACGTATAATATGAAGTTCGTTATACAGCTTATGGTTGAACTGCTCCTTAAGTTGCTGCTGAACCATTAAGTTATTTAAACTGGTGTCGTAAGGTATTTCCAGTTCTTCATCATTAGCATACATCCAGTTGATGGCTTCTTCTAAAGCCATACGACTATATACGAGTGAGGTACGAGGATCTGTAATGACCAACTGTTCTGCTTTAACTGATCTGTCGTGGAAAGCGGTAAACTCGTTTTTAAGAAACTGGAAATTTGAATTCATATCTCTAATATACTAATGTGTCCGGAAACTATTCCATTTTGTTTTTAAAATTCCTGCAATGGCAACTTCAAAAAAATAAAGATCATAATCATTTTCAACAGGATACATCGCCACTATTAACGATTGTACCTCACTTTTTTTTAACTTAAAATCATCTTTGAAATCTATATGGATGTTAGCTCTCGAAATTTTTTTATTATGGTATTTTGCAATTAAATATGCCAACGAACTTTCATTATGTTTACCGCCAAAGCCGTGCTGCCGTAGACGTTTATACGCAGTCCGACTTATGCCAACATATATTGGTATGACCATACCATCAATCTCTTGCCCGTAAAGGTAGATACCTTTAAATTCATTGTTCCCCTTAGGATTTTTACACTTTCCTTGATATACATTTGGTTCAAATCCCAGCTCATTAAAAAGTGTAGAATTTCTATTTATTATATCTCCACTTTTGGTAAACAATTCTTCTAGTGTTTTGCTATTAGGATGCCTTAATTTATTAAGCAGAGTTCCAGCAATTTTTTTTGCTTCTACCAATAGATATTCTAATCCTTCTGGATAAGGTTCTTCGCGATAATTCATATTATTCGAAAAGGTTTTTATATGCCGTTTTAAGATCTTTTATAAATGCACTCATCGGTTCTAAATTATCCATTTTAGTATCTATTGTTTGAAGATACTCCACCGGAACAATAGTCTCAATTTGATGACCGATTGAGAGCGTCAAATAATTTCTGCCTGTCTCTAAAAAATTTCCTTTCCAATCCAAATTCATTCTCCAGTCATAATCATCTACTAAATATTCGTCCAAAAATGCTTCCAATGTATTCCATTGATTTTTGTCGTACTTTCCTGTATGATTCCAATGTACAAGTGAAGAAATGAGTTGTTTTCCAGGTTTTATATGTTGGTCGGAAACAATAATATTGCTCACATAGCGATTATAATGGCAGAACTTGAATTCATAACCCCATTCCACTTTGAAAGCCCTATCATTAATAACTATTTCTTTTGGAGGTGTCCAATTCACTTTTCCTTTAAGTCTTTTCAACACTTGAGTCCCCTGCCCTTTGGTGTTACCAGGCCAAATGCCAAATCTGAGATTCACTTTGTTTGTTTTATTCCCTACTTTCTTTATATTATGTTCAGCACTTAAATTAATTACAATCTCCTTGGCCCAACCAAATTTTAACTCTAAACCAATACGGTCGTGATAATTAAGAGCTTTCTCACCCTGCGACTCAAGATTTTTGAGCGTAGCTACAATTCGTCTTTTAATTTTGGGGATGTTCTCTGCATTATTATTTATGCTGGCCAAAGGAGGCACCGGCAACCAATTCGCGTTATGTCCTTGCACCAAATCAATAAAATTCGAAAGCATTTGATTTTCGGTACTCATTAAGGTTTGAAAGCCTTGAATTCGATTAGCGAGCGTCATTAGCTTTTTCCAATTGAAATCTAATGGAAAAACAGTATCTATTGTGATATCTTCTGTAAATGCAGCTACCTGTTTGTAGAGCTGCTTTCTACAATCGGTATTGTCCCTTTTTACTTCTATCACTATGGCAATATCATTTATCGAAATAAAAATGTCTGTCTTATGCTTCTTAAAAGAGTCTGGTGTATTATCGTGAAAACCAGACATATCCATTTGTTTGCCGCTCATTGCCAGTGCAAAGACTTTAGAAAACTCCTTTTCTACCTCAGTTGTTTCTACCTGAATATCTATAGTGCAAGCATCGGTCTGAGAGACATCTGCAAACATGTTTTTAAAAAGGTCTTCCTGATTACTTTCTAAAAATACTGTTCTTAAAAATTCGTGTAAGAATAAAGAATTGTTTTCGAGACTTAATACAAAGGCTCGGCTTAAGTTATCTTCGATATTTTCTTTAGAAAGATTCTGACTAAATGGGCGAAAAATGTTCAAATGTCTATTCATTATTTCAACTCCCCCTTAAACGCCTTTTGCAACAAGCAATTAAACAAATCTTCGCTTTCTTTTAACTCTTGTTTAGCCAACTCTTTTTGTTGCTCTATTAAAGTTATTTTATCTTCAAACTGGTTTTGGAGGTCAATAGGTGGAACAGGAATTTTTACTTTTTTAATTTTAGTAAGGCTTAAGAAGGTTCTTACTGTATCAGTCGTTGCCATTTTAAATTGATTCTGAACTGATTGACTATTAAAACAAAATTCCAAATACATTGGTCTAACTTTATTCTTGTCAGGAGTTATTTTATTAAAATTTTGAGACATAATTGCACGTTGTAATGTGCTTGGGATTTTTAAAGCTTTACCTGAAGAACCTACTGCTACGATTACAACGTCGCCAGGCCTTAATGCACTTCGTCTAAGTTCAACTGCCTTTTCTTCACTTACAAATTTGACATTCGAAAGATCCAAAACTCCGGAAGTAACATTTGTACCTCTCAAAATTAAAACTCCTTTATCTGTATAATGTTTTGATGTTAAATTGGACCCGAAAGGACCACTCGACAAAGAGTATTTTTCCTTTGCTGCTATTTCAGAAATTCGATAATGATCAAATGAACTAGGATCCCCAAACATCTCCATAAAGATAGACTGGGAGAGTAGATCATATTCTTTGAGCAGTTGCACGGTTTTATCGCGTAAGGCAACGGCATCGTCTAGAATTGCCACAATGCGGTGTTGGGTTTTTAAGAGTGGACGATTAAATTCAAGTTTAGAAAATTTTGAAATCCAATAACGTTTATGTAATTGCGTGTCAATCTTTAGCCTTGACATCTGATAATAAAGAAAACGTAAGTCGTCTTTGGTCTCATCACATTTTAAGATTTTCATAGCAGACGATTTTACTTTGAAAGGAAAATCGACGTAGTGAAATGCTGTAGTAAAGTCGTCAAATATTATTGCAGGAACATTTTTGAATATCCCGTCTGTTTCATTTGTGTAACCTAATAAAAATGACTTACCAGCAGTTAATACTGGGGTGTTATAATTATCCTCATAATTAGTAGTTTCAACAATATATTTTGTGGGTTGCTCATAGTTTAAAACCTCATTCAACCTTTTTGTTTCCCAATTCATCATTATTTTAAAGAAATTAGACTATCTAAGATTTGGTTTCGTTCACGAGTCAGATTATTTATCCTCTCAATGATTTCAGTAGGCTCATCGTACATTACTTCTTCATATACAATTTCTTTATATCTGTTTATGGATAAATCCCAATTATTATCCTTTATTTCAGAAAAGGAAACTAAAAATGATTGTTCTGTCCTTGCTCTTTTATCTTCGTTTCGTTTTGGGTAACGAGCGAGTATATCTGGCAAATTAAACTTACTATGGAGGTGTTCCTGATCTTTTGTAGCTTCTTTCGCGAAAGCATCGCCAAAAGAAAAGGCGTCAAATACCTCTGGTTCAACTAATAAATTACGTTTGTCGTCTAGACTTTTACCATCTGCTAGCATATCGTAAAACCATACTTTATCCGTACCTCCCGAACCAGTTTTTGTGAATATGATAATAGCTGTACTTACACCAGAATAGGGTTTAAATATTCCACTAGGTAAAGAAATGACTGCTTCCAGTTTATGATTAGCAATAATCTCTTCCCGTATATTTTTGTGAGCTTTTCCACTACCAAACAACACGCCATCTGGCACAATTACGGCAGCACGCCCTCCATTTTTAAGTTGGCGCAGCATTAGGGCTAGAAAGAGTAACTCTGTTTTAGTGGTATCTGTTACATTGAGCAGACCTGGCGCAATACTTTCTTTATCAATCGTTCCTTTAAATGGAGGGTTTGCCAGTACTAGTGTAGACACAAATTAGTTTTGCAACATATATTTATTTTAACTATCTTGTATAGGTAAAATATTTAGATGAAACGACCAACTGTTAAATTATCGCCGGAAGAAATAGATTATTTACGTTCTT
>Ga0307487_1001174_pt1 | contig 19049 bp, 19 predicted proteins | sample CBIW12metaG_FD_203665 | JGI IMG/M metagenome (GOLD analysis project Ga0307487, IMG submission 203665) | Sea-ice brine microbial communities from Beaufort Sea near Barrow, Alaska, United States - CBIW 1.2 | ecosystem: Environmental > Aquatic > Marine > Coastal | place: USA: Alaska | collected... | reverse complement strand
TTGCGGCCACCGGTACAAGCAAAGTGACACCTTGGCGGTATTCGACCTCATAGGATGGTAGAAAATTGCCTCCACGATAGGGCAATCGAACCATTACCCGGAATGATTGCCCATAAAGCGGGTGCCGCGGATCAAGAACCCGTATCTCCTTCGGGAAAGATTCGTCAGCCTCACCAGACGGGATATTCCTTAACACCTTCGTTCGAAGGGTTGGATTGGCGGCGTCCCAATTGGGGCGCTCCGCCTGTGCGAGTGGGGTGATTTTAGGCTCTGGGCTGCTCTATTTATATGGTGTTTTGGCCTGTTTTTTGGTAGTCAGACGCATGTCGAACCCAGCCAAAAATCTGCCAAATGATCCCGCCGTATTGAAGGCGATGATCGCAGCATTGCAGGCAGAGAATGCCCAGATCGCGGCGGAAAACGCCAAGATGTCGGCCACGCTGCGTGTTCACGATCAACTGGTTCAGGCGCTGCGCCTGCGGATCGCCAAGGTGCAAAAGCTGGCTTTTGGTAAATCTTCGGAGAAGGTCGAGCGCGAGATTGAGCAACTGGAACTGGCGCTGGAAGACCTGCTGGTTGCCGTGGCTGAGAAAGACGATGCACCTATAGACGAAGGGCAGGACGAGCCAGCTCCTGAGGAGTCTTCAGCGCCTGTTTTGCGCCGCCGCCCGCGTGTCTCGGATGCGACCCCACGCGAGCGCCGTGAGCTTGATCCTGGCACCTGCTGCCCTGATTGTGGGGGCGATCTGCGTGTGGTCGGCGAGGATGTCAGCGAACTGCTCGACATGATCGCCGCCCAGATGAAAGTGATCCAAATCGCCCGGATCAAGAAATCCTGTCGCCGCTGCAAGCGGATGGTGCAGGAACCTGCGCCCAGTCGTCCTATTCCGGGCGGCATGGCTGGCCCGAGCCTTCTGGCGCATGTTCTGGTCTCTAAATTTGACGACCATCTGCCGCTTTATCGCCAGCACGAAATCTTCGAGCGCATGGGAGCCGACATTCCCGAAACCACACTCGTGGGCTGGCGGTCGTGCCATGAAGACCCTGTCGCCGCTCATAAAGCAGATCGACGCAGACATCATGGGCAGCGATCTTCTACACGCGGACGATACCCCGATCCGGGTGCTGGACCGTTCCAGAAGAGACAAAGGGTTGGGGAAAGGCGTGAAGCAAGGCCGCAACTGGGCCTATGTGCGTGACCAACGGCCTTGGGCAGGGGCGGCGCCACCCGGCGCTGTCTATCGGTTCGCACCCAACTGGAAGGAAGAGCATGTCCTGAGCCACCTGTCCAACGCCTGCGGCATTCTGCAAGCGGACGGCTACAAGGGGTATACCAAGCTTTACGAGCCTGGTTCCAATGGCGTGCCTCGTTCGCGGGAGGCGGCTTGTTGGGCGCATCTGAGGCGCGACTTCCATGACTTCTGGACCTCGACCAAATCCCAGATCGCCCGCGAGGCGCTCGACCGTATCGGTAAGTTCTACGACATCGAACGTGACATTAACGGCCAGCCCGCAGAGGCCCGCCAAGCGGCGCGTCAAAGGCAAAGCCGCCCAAGGGTCGAGGCCTTCTTTGCTTGGTCCGAACAGCAACTCCTGCGCATTCCCGGCAAAAGCGATCTGGCTAAAGCCTTCCGCTATGGATTGAGCCGCCGGGATGCCTTCAGCCTGTTCCTGACCGACGGCCGTGTGGCTATCGACAATAATCCGGCCGAACGCGCCCTACGTCCCATCGGAATTGGCCGTAAAAATTGGTTATTTGCAGGAGCCGACACCGGTGCTGAAACCTTGGCCCGCGCTATGACCATCATCGAGACCGCCAAGCTCAACGGTCTCGATCCGCAGGCCTATCTCGCCGACATTCTCGCCCGCATCCACGACCACAAGATCAACACGCTGAATGAGTTGCTCCCATGGAACTGGAAGGCGCTACACCCAGAGGCCGGCAGTCAAGCGGCCTAAGCTGCGGTATCAATGGCGTGGTTACTAACAAACAGGCCGCAACTCGATTTTTTCGCTAGCTCTTCAAGGCGTTTGGCCAACCGCGAGATGTTGTTACGGACAAACTCCGAAGCTACGGGGCCGCCCTGAAAAACCTCGCACCGGGAATAGAGCACCGCAGCCACAAGGGCCTCAACAATCGATCCGAAGGATCACATCGCCCCACCCGACGGCGAGAAAAGATCATGGGGGGGTTCAAATCGCCGAGACAAGCCCAGCGATTTTTTTTCCGTTCATGATCAGGTCCAAATCGTCTTCCGTCCGCGCCGCAATGCACTTTCAGCCGATGCCTATCGCCAGACCAGAGCCGATGCCCACTGGATTTGGGACGACATCACGCGTGAGTTGAAGGCGGCCTGAGATCTAGCGCCCCGGCTTTCGCTGCCAGAAGGGCCGATAACTTGACGATGCCCTTGCCAGCGACAATCACCCTGATACGATCCAAGACACCGCGACGTAGAATCTCATCCAGATTGACGCGCAGGTCTCACCCAGATTGACGCGCTATACGGAACGCTAAAATACTCAAAAGCCCTTATTTTGTTAGGCTATCCCGCCTGCAGGGGCCGCCATGTCCTTCGCGGCATCCACCAATCGATTCCTTCCAGAAGCATTGCCAGCTGAGCGGCTGTCAGACAAATTTTGCCGGCCTTGGCGGCGGGCCAGACAAACCCTCCCTTCTCAAGACGCTTCATAAAAAAACAGGCGCCCTGCGTATCCCACCAAATGATTTTTAACAGATCGCCCCGGCGGCCACGGAACACGAACAAATGCCCCGAATAAGGACCCTCGGCCATCATCCGTTCCGTCTGTGCTGCCAAGGTGTTGAACCCGCGTCGCATATCAGTCACGCCCGCCGCGAGCCAAACCCGCGTGTTGCTTGGCACTGGGATCGTGCCATCAGCCCCTGCACCAGACCCAGAACCGACGACAGTGCCGTCGGGCCCTCCACGAGAACACGTCGACCATCGGATAGCATGATATCCACTCGCTGTGCTGAAACAACAGGGTCGAGATTATCTGCAGCGCCGCGCGCGTGCGCAGAGGTGGCGCTCTCCGTCGGCGGTGGGTCTATCTCAACCGGAAGAAAAACGCCTTCAAAGGCTGCATCTTCACCTGTTGGAGATCTACCCGATGGCGTATATCGAGGATCCCTCAGCCATTTGAAAATCAGGTCCGCGTTCATCGAATAACGCCGCGCAACCTGTGCAACTGAAATCCCCGGCGGCAATGTCTGCTTACAGATCGAACGCTTCTCGTCGTCAGACCAAAGCCGCTTCTTCTGACCCTTCTTCCCCGCCATCACCAACCTCAAGATGTCCACTACCGATGGTGGACACTATCACCCACTCCTCAGCTCGAGCAGGGCAGTCAGACCGGACGCATACGAAGATCTTCGACATTGCGCAAGCTCAGGGCAAGCAATGATACGCCCACACAGCATAGGAGATGATGGACCGAGGAAACCAGAACCCATTCAGGCGGAGTTGTGAAACTTGACTGATCATGCGCAAGCGCTATGCGTGAACCGAAGCAACGTCAACAACCTGACAATGCCGCCCGTCAGCACCCGGGGCAGGCGGGCAAAGACTGACCGGATCGATGCGGAGCGCATCGCCCGATTTATGGCATTCCGGCCAGACGCAGGGCGCGAACTGCAAGATGAAAATCTGCGTATTCTTGGAACGTTGACGACCCGGAGAGGGCAGCTCGTCGATATTCGAAAGCGGCTCATACTCCAGATTGGAGCTCGGAAGAAGCAAGGCGTTTATTGCAAGAGCCGTGGCAGCCAGAGTGTCAGCACCGGGAAGGCCAGCAACAGAATGATACGCACGATTTCGGCACCAAAGAAGGGCATCACACCCTTGAAGGTTTCGATCATCGGAATGTCTTTGGCCAAAGAGGAAATTACAAAGACGTTCATACCCACAGGTGGCGTGATTAGGCCAAGTTCGACGACGATCAACGCCAATATCCCAAACCAGATCTTCAGCTCTTCGGTGCTCATGCCATAGCCTGAGCCGTCGGCGCCCTGATATATACCGCCGTTCACCTCGACCAAAACCGGCCAGAAGAACGGGATGACCAACAGGATCATCGAAAGCGAATCCATCAGGCAGCCGAGCAAGATCAGGGCCACCAGCAAAAGCACCAACACGACCATCGGTGTCAGGCCCGAGTTAGCGACCCACATTGCGGCCTCTTGCGGAAGCCCCGAACGTGACATGAAAATCTTGAGCAGTTCAGCCCCCAGCAGGATTAGATAGATCATGCCTGTGGTCGATGCCGTTTCCAGCAACGCCTCGCGAAAGCTTTCCCAGTTCAGGTTGCGCTGGAGCAGTCCAAAAATCACCACCAGAAACACCCCGACCGAGGCTGCCGGCGTTGGATTGAACAGACCCGCGTAAATCCCGCCAATCACCAGACCAAAGATGATCAGCACTGGCATCATACCGATCGTCGCCGCCACGAACTCGGCTTTCTCGGGTTTTCCACCTTTCGGTCCGGCATCGGGGAAGATGGCGACATAAATGGCGATGGTCAGCAGAAACATGATGACAGCCAGAAGCCCGGGAATAAACGCCGCCATGAACATCGTCACGATATTGGCTTCGACAATGATCGCATAGATGATCAGAACGACGGAGGGCGGGATCAGAATGCCCAGAACCCCGCCTGCGGCCAGCGTTCCGGTCGCCAAGGCGCCAGAGTAATTGTAACGCCGCAATTCCGGCAGCGCGACCTTGCCCATGGTCGAAGCGGTCGCCAGCGACGAGCCACAGACCGCGCCGAACCCGGCGCATCCGGCAATCGCGGCCATCGCCGTGCCGCCGGGCAGCCAGCCCAGCCAGGCGTTCGCGCCGCGAAACAGGGCTTTGGACAATCCGGTCTTGGAAGCGATCGCGCCCATCAGAATGAACATCGGCACGACCGACAGGTCGTAAACCGAAAACTGCCCGTAAGCGAGCGTCTTTAACTGACTGAACACCAATGTCGGGCCGTTGATCAGCATCGTTCCGATGCCGCCGACAAGGATCATCGCATAGGCGATGGGGATGCGTATGGCGATCAGCCCAATCAGTGCGAGCAGCCCGCCGAGGCCAAAAATCAGGGATTCAGACATGGTCATCACCGGCCCGCATTGTTTCCGCCTCGTCCAGCAAGGTCGCAAGCGCCGCAAGCGCCAGTAGCGCGAGGGAGATCAGGATAGGAACATAAGCCAACCACTGAGGAATTTGCAGGATTGCCGTCGTATAATCGTATTGTTTGAGATCGACCATGCCGTAAAACATTCGCCACAGCAGGATACAGCTGAACAGAAACGCGATGACCGCGCTCAGGAATGTCAGGAGCGCAATGGTGCGTGCCGAGGCCGATGCGGTGAAAATGTCGGCCGTCACGTTGGAGCCAATCACCTGGCAGAACGGCAGGAACGCAAAGGCGGATATCGCAATACCCATCTCGGTCAGCTCGAAATCACCCGGAAACGGACTGCCGAAGACGGAGCCGATGACGGAGATCATATTGACGCTCACCACCACGACAAGCGCCGCGCCACCGAACAGCGCCCAGATGGCCGCGATCCGATGGACAGCAACGGTAAACCCGTTGCTGTCAGCCTTTGGCGCATAGTCCATCAGCGCGTCGCGTGCTTTTTGATCGCGGCGCGTGCCTTTTCCACCAACGCTGTCCCATCGATCCCCTTGCCGGTAACTTCCTCGTTCCAGCGATCAACCACCGGAAGCAGGGCCGTGTCAAATACGGCCGTTTCTTCTGGCGTCAGCGTGATGTGTTTATTTCCGGATTCGACTGCTACGTTGATGCCGAAATCATCGACCGCGCGCCAGATTTCGCCAACCTGCTTCGGCCAGTCGCCGGTCGAGGCCTTGGTAAACGCCTGCTGAATCTCTTCGGGCAAGTCGCTCCAGCGCGCCTGGTTCATCGACACCTGGAATACCGAGGTTCCAAAGCGGGACTGGTCGGCGCCCTCGATCTGATATTCGGTTTGCTCCTGGATCTTGAGCGGCGGAATGATTTCCCAAGGGATGAACGCGCCGTCGACAACACCCTTTTGCAGCGCGGGCGGAAGTTCTGGCACGGGCATCGACGCGGGAGACGCCCCAAGCGCCTCGATCACCCAGCCGCCAGAGCGGGACGGAATACGGATTTTCTTGCCCTTGAGATCATCGGGGCTGCGGACTTCGGTGTCGCGCATGTGAATCGCCTGCCCTGCATGAACATGCAGGAACATGACCTCAATACCCTTGTATTCTTCCTTGAGATCGCTTTCGAACAAATCGGCCATCGCCATGTTTGTCGCCGCCGGATCGTTCTTAAAAACAGTCGGCATCTCAAACACTTCGGTGCGCGGGAAAAGCCCCGGCGTATAGCCATTGAGCGTCCAGACAAGATCGACAACGCCGTCCCTGACCTGCGAAACCAGTTCTGTCGGGCGCCCGCCAAGCGTCATTGACGGGAAAATCTCGATGTGAACCTTGCCACCCGACGCTTCTGCCACGGCATCGGCCCAAGGCTGCAGCATCTTGGTATGGGCCGGTGCGTTTGCGCTTAGAAAATGATGCAGTTTAAACTCGTATTCTGCCGCGGATGCCACTCCGACACTGCCGGCCAAAATTCCGATCGCCAACGAGGCGGCTGCGGTTCTGCGATTCATCATGTATATTTCCTCCCTACACATGTTTTAAGTATCGTTAGTATATTTCTGGCTTATGTCCTGCCACCTGACGTTTTCTATCGCGCAGGCATCAGGCCAATCTTTCTAAGCGGCAGGTTCGATTGCGATATTTAAAAGTACCTGACGTTTTTCTTCCGTCGCGACGCGGATTGCGCGTTCCAGTGCTTTGGGGAGTTCTGCCCCAACGGTGACAGTTTCGGTATAGGCGCGGCTGGCCTCGGCGGTGCGGGTAAAATCGGGGCTGGGTTTCAGCGAGGTCATGGGAACGTCGTTGGATTTGGACGCCAGACCACTGCTGTAAAGCCCCTGCACCGAATGGCGCACCGCTCCCCACTCTTCGTTGTTCAGAACCAGCGTGATAACCGGCAGTTCCAGCGCCTCGGCGACCTGATGACAGACAGTCGGGTTGGCAAACATATAACTCCCGTCTCCCATCGTTGCAAAAATCAGCCGGTCCCGATCGACCAACTGCGCGCCAAGTGCGGCGGGAAACCCCCAGCCAAGCCCGCCCGAATGGGGTTCCTGGAAAAAACTGAGATGACTTTTAAGATCAAGGGGCACCAACGGACAGCCCAGTTCGTGATATATCGTCGCCTTGCGGCCCTTGATCGCGCGACCAAGGCACAGGCTGACCCAGTCTTTGGTCATCGGGCTGCGGTTGCCGCCCTCGGCCGCATTCAACGCGTCATCTCGGTTGTTTCTGGAAAGCTCAGTGATGTGGGCGCGGCGCGCGGCGAGCAGATCGTCGTCGCGCTCTTGGGTCTTCATCGCCTCTATCAGGCTTAGGATGGTTGACGCCGTTTCCCCTGCCAGCGTTACATTTGATGGGAAATTCCGCATAGGCGTGCGGGAAAACAACGGATCTGGACCAAGCTGGATAACCTGCACATCATCGCGCAACGTCACCTTATCTGGCCACCACGGCGCGAGGCTGTTGATCACGAGAACCACATCAGCCTCAGCAAGCAAAGCCTCAGGTGAAGTTCCGATTTGCATCGGATGGTTCATAGGAATGGAAATCTGGTTGGCCCAATAATGCGAGAGAGGCAACGCCCAGTCGCTCACAAAATCTGCAAGTGCGTTAAAGGCTTCCTGCGTCCCTGCCCCGCGTTGGCTGATGATCAGCGGATTTTTAGCTTTTGCTAATAGTTCTGCCGCATGTCCAAGTGAACGCGGATCGGGCGCCGTCAAAGCGGGCGCCATCACTGACGGCAGATCAAGCCCCAATGCGGGCGTCTGCCCGCAAAGCACCTCGCGCGGGAGGCTGATGTAGATCGGCCCTTTGGGTGTCGAATTGGCAATCGCCCAGCCCCTGTCGAACACATCCGAAACTTGCTCGGGAAAGCGCAGTTCATAGTCCCATTTGGACGCCTCGCGCACCAACGCGGTCTGATCGAACATCTCCTGACCCCAGCCGATGGGGACTGTGCGTGCGCCAAAGCGGTCTTTTTCCATGACCGGGGTCCGACCGGACAGCAACATGACAGGAATATGATCGCAAGAGGCATTGATCGCACCCGTGGCGCCATTCGACAGGCCAACATTCGTATGCAGCATGACCGACTGGATTTTCCCGCTCAGTTGGTAATAGCCATGTGCCATGCTGACGGCGGCCATCTCGTGCGGCACGGTCACTGCGGTCGGAAGGTCGATGCCCTTGTGTCCGGCCTCGATCAGCCCTTCGATAATTGGGGGGAAATCGGTGCCGGAATTTGCAAAAACGTACTCGACGCCAAGCGCCTTCAGCTTGCCGAAGATTGCACCGCCAGCGGTAACCGCCTCGTTCTGACTGTCCTTAACCATTGAACCGATTGTATCCGTTAACCAAGGCGAATTCCGCGACAGGGGCGCAAGCCAACCCGACGACACCCGTCGCACAGGGTAATCTTGCCGTAGCGGTGATTTTCATTGCGCCCCCTTATCTCACATAGTAAGATTTATATCTCATAATTTTCCAAGCTACGGCCTTTGTCAAGCGAATACACGAGGCCGCCAAGCATACACCCGAACAACCAGAGTGAGAAAAAGTTACGTGAGCACGCCCTTGAACGGATCGATTCTCAAGGCCTTCTCGATTCTGCGTTTGATCTCGCACGAGCGGCCAGAAATTTCTGCCTCGATTGTTGCGGCGGAATTGGGCATTAACAATGCCACCGCGCATCGGTTTCTTCTGACTCTGGAAGAGACCGGCGCACTGGTAAGCTATCGTCGCGGCCATTTTTGCCTTGGACCGATGACACAGGAGCTCGGACAGATAGCCGAGGCGACAAACCAGATTGCGGCGCATATTCGCCCGATCATACGTGCCTTGGCGCGCGATCTGAACGAATCGGTGATGGTCTGTCGATTGGGGCGTCTCGGCCCGACCTGCATTGCGGTTGCCCAGGCCGAGCGGCCGATCACGGTGAATATCAGCGTTGGCACCGTGCTGCCAATGGTATCTTCAGCGCAGGGAAAACTTTGGCTGGCATCCATGGATCCGCAGGACAGGTCGTCTTGGCTAAAAAGCTCTGCGCCGAACGCACCCATAGACTTAGAACAGATCCTTGCCGAAGGTTTTGCCAGAAACCTGGGCGACAATGAGCCCGACATCGGCGCCTTGGCTGTGCCGATCTGGGGCGACAAAGGAAATGTTGCCCTGACGCTCAGCACCTTCGGAATGCTCAGCCGGTTCGACGATGCGATGTTGGAACGGGCCTTGCCGGGTCTCATTGCCACGGCAAAACAAATCAGAGCCTAGCGCGGCCATCACAATCTGACGCCTGTCGGCGCGGTCCTGAAAACAACTTACCTTGGAGCAAAGCTGGCCCGTGCCACGGGTTCGGCAAGAGCGTATCCGCTCTTGCCTTTCATTCCCGACGCGTTGCGTCCTAGAACGGATATCCTTGGGCGGGATCTTCGATGGTAATCCAACGCAGGTCCGTAAATTCTGCAATTGCGGCCTTGCCACCAAACCGCCCATAGCCCGAGGCGCCCACACCCCCAAAGGGCATCTGTGGTTCATCGCCCACCGTCGGCCCATTGATGTGGCAGATGCCGCTTTCAATGCGACCTGCAACGTCCAAAGCGCGCTTGATGTCCTGACTGAATAACGCCGCCGACAAGCCGTATTCGGTGTCGTTTGCGACGCGCACTGCCTCGTCATCACCTGATACGCGGATGATGGATTTGACCGGCCCAAAGCTTTCTTCTCGGTAGATCCGCATTTCGGGCGTGACCCCGTCAAGCAAGGTTGCCGCATGCGATGCGCCCTCGCGCGTGCCGCCCGCCACGATTGTTGCTCCCTTGGCCGTGGCGTCGTCAATCAACGCCGTCATCTTGTCGAGCGCCTCTGCATTGACCAGCGCGCCCAGCACGACCTTTTCGCGCGGATCTCCAAATGGAAGCGCCGCCGCACGTTTTGCAAGTTTGGCGACGAAGTCGTCAGCGATCGACTCGTCAACAATGATCCGCTCGGTGGACATGCAGATCTGGCCTTGGTTCATGAAGGCTCCGAAAACGGCCGCGTTCACTGCCCCGTCGATATCGGCGTCCGACAACACGACCAGCGGTGCCTTACCGCCCAGCTCCAACAGCGATTGCGTGAGGTTCTCACCGGCAAGCCGACCGATGATACGTCCGACGGCGGTAGAACCGGTAAAGTTGACGTGCCGGACTTCAGGCGCTTCGATCAGCGCTTTCACCACTTCGGCGGCATCTTCAGGCGCGTTAGACACCACATTTATCGCGCCCGCTGGCAGGCCCGCTTCGACAAGACAGTCGCCGATCAGACGGTGAGTGCGCGGGCACATTTCGGACGATTTCAGGATTACCGTATTGCCACAGGCCAGCGGCATCGCGACCGCACGGGTGCCCAGAATGACCGGCGCGTTCCACGGCGCAATGCCAACGCAAACGCCCTTGGGCTTGGCAATCGCCATCGCCAGCGTGCCCGGTTTGTTCGATGGGATCACCTCGCCACCGATCTGCGTCACCATCGCGGCAGCCTCACGCAGAATTCCCGCCGCCAGCGTCACGTTAAACCCGGCCCAGGGCGCAGTTGCCCCGGTTTCCTCGATCATCGCGTTGACGAATTCCTGTGCCTTGCTGTCCATAATGTCGGCGGCTTTGTTCAGTATTTTTCGGCGTGCGGCGGGCGCGGCCGAAGCCCATCCTGGCAACGCTGCATGGGCTGCCTTGACTGCCGCGAGCGCGTCGGATTTTCCTGCTGCCGAAGCAACGCTTGCGGCCTTGCCCGTCACCGGGTCGATCCGCTCATAGGTTTTGCCCGATTGGGCCGTAACGTCTTTTCCATCGATAATGAATTGTAGCGTCATGTCAGGTCCTCGCAGTTTAGTCTTGTTCAGCGCGTGAAAATTCCAAGCCGCCCAAAGCCTGAAAGGCGATGGGCGTTACGTCCAGCAACGTCTATATGCGACATAGGCTTGCGGTGAACACTGGTAAATCACGTTCTTTTTGCGTTGCTGTGTACTTGGCTTTCTTTTGAGATTGCGCGCCAGCTTTCAATGTACATCTTTTTTCACTTGCCCCTGGGAGGCGACCTGTCGCGCCGTTTCGCTCAAAGCCTCGCGAAACAGCCGCGTCAGTGGGGCCGAGTTTTCTTCTGATCGCGCCATGATGCCAACCGCGCCATCGGTTGGTCCCATGTCGATTTCCAGCGCCACCAATCGGCCCGTCGCCAGATCGTCCGCCACGACCCCGCGCGATATGAACCAGACCGGCCGAAGCGGCCCAAGAGTCATCGCGCGGCCAAACGCTCCCGAAACACATTCGATCCGGTTTTCAAACAGCGACAGTCCGCGCGACAGCATCAGCCGCGCCATCAGGGGTCGAATTGCGGCGGCCTCGGGCGGGTAGATAACCAATCCATTTTCGATCTGGCTCAGGTCCGTGACTTCCCGATTCGGGTGGTCAGGTGCGACCACGGCGACGATGGTTTCGGAATAGAGCGCGGTGAACGAAAGACCGACCATCGTGTTAGGATCGCCTAACCGCCCCACAACAAGGTCAATGTCGCCGGCGCGAAGGCTATCCGTCAGGAACCCGTGCGCGCCCTCTTCGACCTGCACTGTAGTTTTGGGTGACAGCGCACGAAACCGTTCGACCGCAAAGGGCAAAACCTGCGCCGCAACGCTGGGCAAAGCGCCAATTTTCAGCACGGCGCCGCCCGCCTTGTTCAGGGTCGCAATGCTGTTCATTCCCTGCTGGAGCGCTGCTGCGCTTTGTTCAGCATATTGCAGGAATACCGTGCCTTCCGGCGTCAGGCGCACTCCTGCCCGGTCACGTGACATCAGGCGGACGCCCAAAATGTGTTCCAGTTCTTTCAGGGTCTTGGATATTGCGGGCTGAGTTAGGTTCATCTGCTCCGCAGCTCTCTTGAGCCGCTTTGCACGGGCAATTGCCACAAATGCTTCGAGATGCCGAAATTTGATTCTTCGATCCACTTACTTGCCGTTCTTGATAAGCATCGGGGCTAGTATATCATTTTACTTCACCTTTACTTGCATTAAAATTGTGTAACAATGGAGGGACACATGAAAACGCAAGTCACCATCATCGGGGGCGGGCCGTCCGGTCTGCTGTTGTCGCAATTGCTGCATAAGCGCGGCATTCAAAGCATCGTGCTGGAACGCAAGACCAAGGATTATGTCCTCGGCCGCGTCCGCGCTGGCGTTCTGGAACGCGGACTTGTCGATCTGATGGAAGAAGCGGGATGCGCCGACAGGATGCACAGGGAAGGCCACCCACATTCCGGCACGCTGGTTGCCTATGGCGACGACTCGTTTCGCGTCGACTTTGAGAAACACACCGGTTTCGGCGTAATGGTCTACGGCCAGACCGAAGTCACGCGCGACCTGTATGAGGCACGTGAAAAGGCCGGTGGCCTGATTGAATTCAACGTCGAGGATGTACAAATCGACGGGGCCGACACCGATGCGCCCAGCGTCAGTTATCGGGTGGGTGGCGAAACGCGGCGCATCGCGTGTAATTTTATCGCCGGATGCGACGGATTTCATGGCGTCAGCCGCCAAGGCATCCCGTTGGACGTGCGCCGCGAATACGAAAAGGTTTATCCATTCGGCTGGTTGGGTATCCTCAGCGAAACGCCGCCTGTGGACGACGAACTGATCTATGCCAATTCCGAGCGCGGTTTCGCGCTGTGTTCGATGCGCAACGACAACCTGAGCCGCTATTACATTCAGTGCTCGCTATCTGACAGTCCCGACGACTGGACTGACGCTGCCTTCTGGGAAGAGCTCAAACGCCGTATCCCTACCGAGCAGGCCGACAAGTTGATAACCGGCCCCAGCATCGAGAAGTCCATCGCGCCGCTGCGGTCATTCGTGACCGAACCGATGCGCTGGGGGCGTCTGTTCCTGTGTGGTGATGCGGCGCATATCGTGCCGCCGACCGGGGCCAAGGGGCTGAACACCGCGGCCTCGGACGTGTATTATCTCTATAACGGCCTGCGCGATCATTACGAAAACGGTTCGTCCGAGGGTCTCGATAGCTACTCGGAAAAAGCGCTGGCCCGGGTGTGGAAGGCCGAAAGATTCAGCTGGTGGTTCTCGTCCCTTTTGCACCGTTATCCAGACCAATCGGAATTCGACATCAAGATGCAGATCGCCGAACTTGAATTTCTACGCAGCAGCGATGCCGCGCAAAAGGCGATGGCCGAAAACTATGTCGGCCTGCCCTACTGAGGAAATTAAAATGACCAACCGATACGACCAAGGTATGGCAACGCGCCGGCAGGTGCTGGGCGATGCCCATGTTGACCGCGCCGAGGCCGCCAAGGTGGATTTTGACGCACCTTTCCAGAACATGATCAACGAAGGGGCCTGGGGTACTCTCTGGTCCGACGACACCATCACACGGCGCGAACGCTCGATGTTGACGCTAGCATTGCTGGCCGCAACCGGGAATTTTGAAGAAATCCCGATGCACATCCGGGCCACGCAAAATACCGGCGCCACTCCACAGGACGTCTTACAGGCCTTTATGCATGTGGCCGTCTATGCCGGTGTGCCAAAGGCGAACCATGCCATCAAACTGGCGAAACAAATTTACAGCGAACTCGGAGTAAAGCTATGACCATCCTCAGCGCCCCGCCGCGCGCCGGCGGGTTCGTGCCGCGGGACCGTAACTGGCAACCCGAAGCACTGACACCGGGCTACAAGACCAGCATCAAACGCAGCCCGCAGGCTGCGCTGCTGTCCTTTCCGTCGACGCTCAGTGAAGAAACCTCCCCGGTTTTCGGACACTCCATTCTGGGTTCGTTGGATAACGACCTGATCCTGAACTACGCAAAAGAGGGCGAAACTGCGATTGGCCCGCGCATCATCGTGCATGGCCGCGTGCTGGACGAAATGGGGCGACCGGTCCCCGGTGCCTTGCTGGAATTCTGGCAAGCCAATGCGGGCGGGCGTTACCGTCACAAGAAAGAAAGCTATCTGGCCCCGCTCGATCCTAACTTTGGCGGATGCGGACGGACCATTACCGCTGAGGATGGTTCTTACGAATTTCGGACCATTCAGCCCGGCCCCTATCCCTGGCCAAACGGAATGAACGACTGGCGCCCGGCACATATCCATTTTTCCGTGTTCGGACACGGCTTTGCTCAGCGCCTCATCACCCAGATGTATTTTCAGGGCGACCCGCATATCCCGCTGTGTCCGATCTTGGGGATTCTAAAAACCCAAGAGGCGATAGATGCGCTGATTGCGCCGCTGGATATGCATCGCACCGTTCCGATGGACAGCCGCGCGTTCAAATTCGACATCGTCCTCAGGGGGCGGCGCCAGACCTATTTCGAAAACCGGCCAGAGGGGCTGTGAGAACGGCCCGAACAACTGGCAAGCGGTTTTTCGCTTCGGCGATCCGAAGCTAAGGAGAATATCATGACACAGAAACTCGAGTATCTGCGTGAAAGCCCGAGTCAAACGGCCGGACCCTATGTCCATATCGGCTGCACCCCAAACTTCACCGGCATCGACGCTTATGGCGGAGATCTTGGTACCGTGATGAAAGTCGGTCCCGTTCAGGGCCAAGAAATTATCCTCACGGGCGTCGTCCATGACGGAACCGGAATGCCGTTGCGGGATGCGATGATCGAGATCTGGCAGCCCGATGCTGCCGGACTTTTCCCGTCGGCGAACGAGACTCGCGGCAAAGCCGATGCGAATTTCACCGGTTGGGGTCGTTCGCCCGGCGACATGAACACCGGAGAGTTTACCTTTGATACCGTCAAACCCGGCGCGGTCCATTGGCCGGATGGCCGGATGCAGGCCCCGCATATCAGCGTTTGGATCGTCGCGCGCGGCATCAACATCGGCCTGCACACCCGGATCTATTTCGAGGATGAAGCGGACGCCAACGCCCAGGATCCGATCTTGTCCCGGATCGAACATCAGAACCGTATCCCCACCCTGCTGGCCCGAAAGACCGATGATGGTGCTTACCGGTTCGACATCCACCTGCAAGGCCCACACGAGACCATCTTTTTTGATATTTAAGAGGCATCCATGACAAACCCCTGCATCATCTGCGTCGCAATCACCGGATCGCTTCCGACCAAGAATAACAATCCGGCGGTCCCGATCACGATTTCGGAACAGATCGAAAGCACGCAAGAGGCGTTCGAAACCGGTGCCTCCATCGCGCATTGCCATGTGCGTGACGATGCGGGCAAACCGACATCCGATCCCGAGCGTTTTGCCCGTCTCAAGGAAGGGCTTGAGAAACATTGCCCGGGCATGATTGTGCAACTGTCGACCGGCGGGCGGTCGGGCGCAGGGCGTGAACGCGGCGGCATGTTGTCGCTGTCGCCTGACATGGCATCTCTGTCGGTCGGGTCGAACAACTTTCCGACACGGGTTTATGAAAACAGCCCTGATCTGGTAGATTGGCTCGCCTCCGAGATGCTCGCGTACAACGTCAAACCCGAGATCGAAGCCTTTGATTTGGGCCATATCGTTCAAGCCACGCGCATGGCAGCCGACGGGCGGCTTAAGGGACCGCTGTATGTGCAATTCGTCATGGGTGTAAAAAACGCAATGCCCGCAGACGAGCCGATCTTTAATTTTTACATCGAAACACTGAAACGTTTGGCCCCTGATGCGCAATGGTGTGCCGCAGGAATTGGGCCTGCCCAGCTCACGATCAACGAATGGTCGATTTCCAAGGGTGGTCACACCCGCACCGGCATGGAAGACAACGTACGACTGGATCGCGACACGCTTGCCCCCTCAAACGCCGCTTTGGTTCAGCGCGCAGTCGATCTTTGCGAGAAATACGAGCGCCCCGTCGCCACTTGGCAGCAGGCGCGCGTCATTCTGGGTCTGCAAAGGGCAGCGACATGAGCAACGGGGCGATCTGATACATGCCGATTGTAATCCTCAACAATGTGACGCTGCATTAAAGCGCGTTGCGTTCAATCGATTTCATACCCTGCTACCTTGAAGAAGTTGTAGCATTCCTCCTCGGTGAAGAGGTCGCAGACATGGCCGACGGCCTGCCACAGCTCATCGTATGGACCTGTCGCGGTTTCGTGCCGCCCCAAGTGCTCGTTTAAGTCACGTTTTGCTCGAAAGCGACGGGGCTTTTCCAGCCCAGTGCTGAATGGCGGCGTCGCGGATTATAGAATCCGTTGATGTATTCAACGATAGCGATCTCGGCCTGTTTGCGGGTTTCCCATGAACGCCGCCAGATCAGCTCAGCTTTGATGGTGTTGAAGAAGGTTTCGACCGCCGCGTTGTCAGAACAATTGCCTTTGCCGCTCATTGAAGCCTTGAACCCATGCTGGCGCAGGATCCTCTGATAATCGTGCGAACAGTATTGGCTGCCGCGATCGGTGTGGTGGATGCAGCCTTTGGGCGGTGACCGGAAGGCGATGGCCATTTTTAGCGCTCTGATCGCCAAGTCCCGCTTCATACGGTTGCTCACGGCCCAGCCGATCACGCGCCTTGAACGCAGATCCAGGATCACAGCCAGATACAACCAGCCTTCGCGCGTCCATACATAGCTGATGTCACCAGCCCATTTCTGGTTCGTCGCCTCTGCCGTAAAATCCCGGTCCAGCAGGTTAGGCGCAATGTTGAACTTGTGATCGCTATCTGTCGTCACCTTGTGTTTGCGCGTTCTGACGACAGATATGCCGTTCTGACGCATCAGACGACCCACACGCCGGTGCCCGATATCCAGACCAATCTCTTTCAACTCCTCGGTCATTCGGGGCCGACCATAGCTGCCCAGGCTGAGACGTGACTGTTCCTTGATATCTACCAACGTCACCAGATCACTGCGCTGTCTGCGGCTGGCAGGACGGCTGCGGAAAGCACGTAATCCGCGCGCGCTGACCTCCATAACCTGACACAAGCGCTCTGTCGGAAACTGATCTCGGTGCTCTTCCACAAACCTAAACCTCACGGCTTTTGGCTCGCGAAGAACACTGTGGTGGGTTCAACCGGTCAGCGCAACATCTTTGATTTGAGATGTTCTGAAAGGACCCACGATGGCACGAACCGGTCGCCCAGGCTTGTCGCACGATCAGAAGGCTGAACTCTGGCGACGTTGGAAGGCTGGGGAGGCGCTGAGTGAGATAGGGGCGTGCATTGGGCAAGCATGCGGCCTCGGTGTTTGGTGTTATTGCGGCGAAGGGTGGTTTTGCGCCGGTGCCCCGGTCACGCAAATCCGGGTCTCTGAGCCTGATGGAGCGAGAGGAGATCTCGCGCAGTCTCGTTGCAGAACGCTCCTTCAGGCAGCTTGGCCGAGATCTGGGGCGGGCTGTTTCCACGATCAGCCGTGAAGTCGCCGACAATGGCGGGCGCCGGGGCTATCGCGCCACCCGGGCTGACGAACGGGCGTCGGATCGCGCACGCCGTCCCAAGCCCTGCCAGTTGGCATTCAACCCGGCCCTGTGCAAACTGGTTGCCGGAAAGCTGTCCGGGCAATGGTCGCCACAGCAGATCGCTGGGTGGCTGAAGGTCCGGTATCCCGGAGACCCTTCCATGAACGTATCCCATGAGACGATCTACAAAAGCCTGTTCATTCAGGCAGGTGGCGTTCTCAAGAAGGAGCCGCTGGCCCATCTGCGCAGCCGCAGGATCATGCGTCGGGGCCGAACCGCGACAACGGCAGGCCAGAGGCGGGGGCAAATCATCGATGCCGTATCGATCCGGGACAGACCGGCTGAGATCGAGGATCGCGCTATCCCGGGCCACTGATGGTGTGGATGCCCCACCCCGGAACCGGCATCAAAGTGTGCCATAGTGGTGATGTTGAAAGCACCAAAGTGGAGGAGGCATCCATGAACAAAGTTACAATGATCGGCGTCGATTTGGCAAAATCAGTTTTCCAAGCGCATGGCGCGACGGCGGCAGGCGAACCCGTGTTCCGTAAGAAATTATCTCGGGGTCAGTTCTTGAAGTTCCTGAGCGAACAGCCGCCCTGTGTCGTTGCGATGGAGGCGTGTGCGTCGTCGCACTACTGGGGGCGCGAGATCATGAAGCTTGGTCACGATGTCCGTTTGATCCCACCCATCTATGTGAAGCCATTCGTCAAGCGTCAGAAGAATGACGCGAACGACGCCGAGGCCATTGCAGAAGCAGCGGTACGGCCGACGATGCGCTTTGTGCCTGTCAAATCGGCTGAACAACAATCCCGTTCCATGGTCTTTAAGACACGGGATTTGTTCGTACGGCAGCGCAATTCCATCATCAATGCTCTGCGTGGTCATCTGATGGAATATGGGATCATCGCCCCGCCCGGTCGAAACTTTGTGAAGAAATTGGCCGAGCAGATTGATAGCCCTGATTGTGATCTGCCTTCAACTGTCATTGAACTCAGCCGTGTGCATCTGGATCAGCTCAGTATCATTACGGACAAGGTTGTCGCGATTGAACGACGTCTGAAAGCGGAATCGAAATCTGATCCAGAAACGATCCGGTTGCAGACCGCCCCGGGCATTGGTCCTTTCAGCGCAATGGCGATCAAGGCGTTCGCTCCACCGCTGGAAGGCTTCAAACGTGGCCGCGACTTTGCGGCATGGCTTGGCTTGGTCCCAGTTCAGAAATCAACGGGTGGGCGGCAAGTATTGGGCCGCACCTCGAAGATGGGACAACGTGATATCCGACGACTGCTGATCATTGGGGCCATGACTCGGATCAGATGGGCGATCAAGAATGGACCGCCGAAGGGCACCTGGCTGGAACAGATGTTGGACCGCAAGCCACGCATGTTAGTGGCGATTGCGCTCGCCAACAAAACGGCGCGAACCATCTGGGCGATGATGACCAAACACGAAGATTATCGAGATCCGATCGCGGCAGCGTAAACTGCTTCGCTCGGCATGATG
>Ga0307487_1001172_pt1 | contig 19084 bp, 15 predicted proteins | sample CBIW12metaG_FD_203665 | JGI IMG/M metagenome (GOLD analysis project Ga0307487, IMG submission 203665) | Sea-ice brine microbial communities from Beaufort Sea near Barrow, Alaska, United States - CBIW 1.2 | ecosystem: Environmental > Aquatic > Marine > Coastal | place: USA: Alaska | collected... | reverse complement strand
TTGCATAGTTCGACCAACTCTTCCTGAGTCAGTCCTTTTGCCTTTCTCATTTCAGAGATTTTCTTGCCAAGTTCTGGTTGCTTCATTGTGTGTATCGTTTGATTTACCATGGCAATTTCTCTGATTGAATTTATTCTTGAGGCGTATCTGGCTCGATTTAGACCCGACATTCACCCGACATTTGGTTTATGAGCTAAAATAAGAGTTTTATAGAAGATTCACTGAGCATATTAGACCAATATTTATCAAGAAGTCATAAGCTAAAATTTCTATCAAACTGCTCTTCTCTATCTGTTTTAGGATTGAAGTCAAGTTGATGCGACTCCCCCTTTTTTAAAGGGGGCAAGAGGGATTTCAAATCAAAGGTAAAACTTGCTTCAGTGCAGGGTTTCGATTCTCACCCTTCCATACCGCAGACAACTCCGTGAACTGCCAAATATTGGGGATCTCCATAAAACGTACATTCAACTCATATCCCTCCTTTAAGGAGGTGGGAACAATAGCCACTCCCATCCCGTTCTCTACCAATTTGAAGATCGTCAAGGCATGCACAGATTTGTGTCTGATCCTTGGGGAAAAACCTGCATCCCGGCAGATTCCTATTATTTGCTCATAGTACAAGTTGCTGTAGTCAGAAGAAAAAAGTATAAATGATTCATCCTGAAATTGATTGACTGATATAAAATCTTCCTCCTGAATCGAATGATATTTTGGTACAACCAAACAAAAACTATCCCTAAGAACAACCTTCATTTCAAGATCACTTGGTACGGATGCCAGTCTTACAAAGCCCAAATCCAATTTGTCCTTTTCTATCATTTCCACCTGAACTGAATTGCTCAACTCCTCCAAACTGGTACTTATCAAGGGCTGATGTGCGTTGAGCTTAGCAATTAAATTTGGCAAAATCTGATTAGAAGCAGATCCTAAGAATCCTATTCTCAACTCGCCAACTTTTCCAGCAGCAATCAACTTCAATTGGCTCTTTGTGCTATCTAAATGGTTCAAGACAAAATCGACTTCGTTTTTGAAAAATGCTCCCGCAGCAGTTAACTCTACATGTTTTTTGTCTCTTTCAAATAACTTTACCTCCAACATCTCTTCCAACTGTTTGATTTGCCTGCTCAAACCTGGCTGGGAAATAAACAAGCGTTCGGCTGCTTTTCTGAAATTCAGTTCTTCAGCCACTGCTTTAAAATAACTTAAATGTCTTAGCTCCATGATGCCTCAAAGGTATCAGATACTGACATAATTGATATCAAAACTTATCATTGTTGTTCGATATCTTTGTCTAGATCCTGAATTTAACTAGCATATGATAAACACTTTTCAATATGGCATAGATCATTTGACAGCAGGAATAGCGCTGAAACTTGCTAGAAAACAGTTGAAAGGAGTGATAAGTCCTGAAACGAGTGCTAAAGTTGAAACTTCTGCTGGAGTTGTTTCAGTTATTGCCAAAGGTGAAAAAGCTGTCTACGGCATCAACACAGGATTTGGACCACTTTGCACAAGCAAGATCTCGTCAGCAAACACGCAAATTTTACAGGAAAATCTTCTTAAAAGTCACGCAGTTGGTTTAGGCGAACCCGTACCTATTGAGATTTCTCAGCTTATGCTCGTGTTAAAAATTCATGCTTTGGCGCAGGGGTATTCCGGAATTAAACCTGCAACGCTAGATCGAATGATTTGGATGCTGGAGAATGACGTGATTCCAGTGGTCCCTATTCAAGGCTCAGTGGGTGCATCTGGTGATTTGGCTCCCCTTTCTCATTTATTTTTACCGTTGTTAGGTTTGGGAAAAGTGCATTTTGAAGGAGCTATCCATACCACCTCACAGGTCTTTCAAGAGTTGGGAATTAAAGCGCTTTCACTGGGACCAAAAGAAGGTTTAGCCTTGATCAATGGTACTCAGTTTATGGCAGCATACGGAGTGAAAATCGTGGATCGCTTGCATAATTTGTTGGTTCACGCCGACATCACTGGAGCCATGATGATCGAAGGATTGATGGGTTCGATCAAACCTTTTTCACCTGAATTGCATCAATTGAGGCCTTTCAAAGGCAATCAGCATGTAGCTCAGACGATTCTTAATCTGCTCCATGGATCAGAAATAGTCAATTCTCATGTGGATTGCGCAAGAGTTCAGGATCCCTATTCTTTGCGCTGCATGCCGCAGGTACACGGCGCATCTAGAAATACATGGCTTCACCTGAGGGATACGATAGAAATTGAGATCAATTCTGTCACTGACAATCCGGTGATTTTCTCGGAAGATCACACCATTTCAGGCGGTAGTTTCCACGGTCAGCCAATCGCTTTACCTTTGGATTACGCCTGTCTTGCCGCTTCAGAATTAGGAAATATCTCGGATCGAAGAATCTATCTTTCGCTTGGGGGAAATACACCCGGCGTACCAAAATTGCTAATGAAGGAAACTGGTATAAATTCTGGTTTAATGATCCCGCAATACACTACAGCGGCGCTGGCGTCTGAAAACAAAGGTCTTTGCTTCCCTGCATCTGCGGACAGTATACCAACTTCACTAGGCCAAGAAGATCACGTTAGTATGGGGTCTATCAGTGCGCGAAAAGCATTGCAAGTCATTGGAAATGTAGAGAAAATCTTAGGAATTGAGCTATTTTATGCTGCTCAAGCGATGGATTTTCATGCGCCTCTGAAATCTGGAAAAGTAATGTCTGCTATTTATTCTTTTGTTAGGGAACGAATCAATCCTGTTGAGAGTGACCGGGTTATGACTGAAGATATGGAAACTGCGATTGAGATGATTCAAAGTGGTGAGTTAATAGAAATAGCAAAAAAAGCCGCCTTAGAAGAAGATTTACCCTACTATACCCAGTGGAGTAGCCTATTTGACTTTTAAAATTACCCAGTAAATCTGCCAAAAAAAGCTGCAGCTGTGCGGAGAATAATTGCTCAACTGTGAGAGAAAAAAGAAGATTATGAAAGAATTAAAACTCATTGGACCAATCGCTCAATTACTTACTCTTGACAATCTCCCGCTTAATGGAGCTTTGAAAGACGAGCAATTAGAAGTTCTGAAAAATGCAGGAATTTTAATAGAAGGAGAGAAAATCCTCGAAGTTGGAAACTATGAAGTTTTGCTACAAAAAGCTCTCACACTAAATGCCGAAATCATTGATCTCAAAGGAGAAGTTGTGGGAGTTCCAGGGTGGATAGATTGTCATACCCATATTTGTTTTGGAGGGACGAGAGCCAGAGATTTTGCCATGCGGAATGCTGGAAAATCCTACCTTGAAATTGCGAAAGCTGGTGGAGGGATTTGGGATACAGTGATCCAAACAAGAAGTCTTACTCAAGCGGAACTAGCGGAAAGAACAGTTGCAAACGCCAATCGACATCTGAGGGAGGGAGTGACGACCATTGAGGTGAAAAGTGGTTATGGATTAACTGTTGAAGAGGAATTAAAAATGCTTCGCGCCATTCAGCAAGCGGCCCATCAAACTAAAGCTGACTTGGTCCCAACTTGTCTGGCTGCTCATATGAAGCCCAGAGATTTTGAGGGAAGCAATTCAGAATACCTTTCCCTGATCGCCGAACAACTTTTCCCTATCTTAAAATCAGAAAATCTTGCCAATCGAATAGATTCTTTTGTTGAGAAAAGTGCTTTTTCGCCTGAAGAGATAGCGAGCTATTATCGAAAAGCGTCTGATATGGGATTTGATCTGACGGTCCATGCAGATCAATTTAGTACTGGAGGATCTGAACTTTCAATGAAATTTAAGGCCAAATCAGCAGATCATTTGGAGGCTTCAGGTAAGAAAGAAATCGAATTGTTAGCAAAGTCAAGCACCATTGCTGTTGCACTTCCCGGCGCATCAATTGGCTTGGGTTGCGCATTTACTCCTGCTCGAAAAATCTTAGATCAAGGGGGATCATTAGCTATTGGAAGTGATTGGAATCCAGGATCGGCACCTATGGGAGACTTGATCATGCAGGCTTCTATTTTGGCAACTTTCGAAAAACTCAGTACTGCTGAAGTCCTAGCTGCACTGACTTTCAGAGCAGCATCAGCTTTGGGATTGGAAGACAGAGGAAAGTTAAAAGCTGGAATTTTAGCTGATTTCAATCTTTATTCAACAAATAATTTCCAAGAAATCCTGTATCAACAAGGAAAATTAAAACCTGAGCAGGTGTGGAAAAGAGGAACTAAGACTTTAGAATAATGACGTTACACGGAAAAATAAAAATCTAATAACCAAGATATTAGACTTCAGACATAGGACTTCAGATTATAGAATTACGACTGAGGGTTTATTTAATCTCGTAATTCGCAAATCATAAATTGTAAGTGAAATGACGTTTCAAAAGCAACTATTTCAAGGCATTCCAACTGTTTTTCCTCCAGCAAAGACTCGTAGCTGTTCGCTTAGCCATGCTCCCAAGCGCAAGGATATATTGAATCTCGATGAAAAGAAACTCGCATTGAGAAATGCCCTCCGCTATTTTCCTAAAGAATGGCATGCAGAATTAGCTTTGGAGTTTTTCCAAGAATTGACAGCCTTCGGCAGAATCTATATGTACAGATTTATGCCTGATTACGATATTTCCGCGAGACCTATTCAGGATTATCCAGCCAAATCCCAACAGGCGGCAGCTATCATGCTTATGATTCAAAATAATTTGGATCCAGCCGTGGCTCAGCATCCAGAGGAATTGATTACGTATGGTGGAAATGGCGCAGTTTTCCAGAACTGGGCTCAATACCTACTGGTAATGAAGTACCTCGCCGAAATGTCAGATGAGCAGACCTTACATATATATTCTGGTCATCCGATGGGACTTTTTCCGTCATCAAAAGAAGCTCCAAGAGTAGTGGTCACTAATGGAATGATGATTCCAAATTATTCTAAGCCCGACGATTGGGAGAAGTTCAATGCGTTAGGAGTGACGCAATATGGTCAGATGACCGCTGGTTCTTTCATGTACATTGGCCCACAAGGAATTGTTCATGGTACCACGATTACTGTGATGAATGCTTTTCGAAAGAAATTAAATACTGGAGAAACGCCAGCTGGAAAGATATTTTTGACGGCAGGTTTGGGCGGAATGAGTGGAGCGCAGCCTAAAGCGGGAAACATCGTAGGATGTATCACGATCTGCGCTGAAGTAAATCCCGCCGCAGCAAGAAAACGACACGCACAGGGTTGGGTGGATGAATTAATAGAAAATATAGATGAGTTGGTATTCCGAACTCAGCTTGCCAAACGCAATGAGGAAGTAGTTTCTATCGCTTTCATCGGGAATATTGTAGATGTATGGGAGCGATTTGATCATGAAAAAATATTTATAGAACTCGGTTCTGACCAAACCTCACTTCATAATCCTTGGGCTGGAGGTTATTATCCTGTGGGACTTTCTTTCGAGGAATCCAATCTGATGATGACAGAAAATCCTGAAGAGTTTAAGCGGAAAGTTCAGGAAACGTTAAGGAGACATGCAGATTCAATAAACAGGCACGTAGCTAAAGGAACCTACTTTTTCGATTATGGAAATGCCTTTTTACTGGAAGCTTCCCGAGCTGGTGCAGATGTGATGGCAGAAAACGGTATTGATTTTCGGTATCCTTCTTATGTGCAGGATATTTTAGGACCCATGTGTTTCGATTATGGATTCGGGCCATTCCGCTGGGTTTGTACATCAGGTAAAGCCGAAGATTTGAGGAAATCTGACCAGATTGCTGCGCGTGTTTTGAGAGAAATAATGCAGGAATCGCCAGCTTCCATTCAGCAGCAAATGCAGGATAATATCACTTGGATAGAGCAAGCGGAAAAGAATAATCTGGTAGTGGGTTCTCAAGCTAGAATTCTTTACGCTGATGCAGAAGGTCGGGCCAAAATTGCGCAAGCATTCAACAATACTATTTCGACAGGAGAAATCTCGTCACCTATTGTTCTGGGCAGAGATCATCATGATGTAAGCGGAACAGATTCCCCTTATCGTGAGACGAGCAATATCTACGATGGCAGCAAGTTCACAGCTGATATGGCAATTCACAATGTGATCGGAGACAGCTTCCGTGGCGCTACTTGGGTTTCTATCCACAATGGAGGCGGTGTTGGCTGGGGAGAGGTGATGAATGGAGGGTTCGGGATGCTCTTGGATGGAACTGAAGAAGCAGAAAGAAAGCTGAAGTCTATGCTTTTCTATGATGTAAATAATGGAATTGCAAGACGTGCTTGGGCTAGAAACTCGGGTTCTCTGGAAGCAATCCAGCGCGAAATGGATCGCAGTCCTGGTTTGAAAGTAACCTTACCTAATCTGGTGGATGAGGATATTTTAATATCTTTTACAGAATAAGAATCTGCTCTTTGGGATTTGTTATCCCTAAGCTATATCAAAGGATTTGGCATCTGTCTGAAACTGTTCAGGGAGAATTAGACCAGAATCCAAGACTTAAGGATTTCTATTGAATATCCTGCTTCTGGAGAAGCAGGAAAACAAAACCGAGTAAAACTGACTAGCACTCTCCACAAAAAACTCTTGGTTCTTTGTATCTAAAAAACTTCTTCCAAATCCAACGTGAAACCAGGAATTACACTAGATTTAATATGATTTCCTGAGGTTAAAAGTCTAGACGGCTGGAATTTTCCATCTGTCAAGGTATAGATCAAAACCGTGCAATCTGTAGGATGAACTACCCAGTATTCTCTTACTCCAAATTCCTCGTAAAGCTCATACTTATTTTGAATTTCCACTCTGCTATTTCCGGGAGAAAGAATTTCAACAATCAAGTCTGGCGCTCCCCAACAGCCTTTATCATCCAATTTGGTAAGATCACAAATCACAGAAATATCAGGCTGGACTATTGAATCTGTTTTCGAATACTCAGGGTTTTTAGAAAATCTAACATCAAAAGGAGCTGAATAAACTTTACAATAATGGCTTTTTAGAAAAGTCGCTATTACTAAATAGATGTTCCCTGAAACCTCCTGATGTCTACGATTTGGGGCAGCCGCTTTTGCAAAAATTTTCCCCTTGATCAATTCTATGATTTCCTCAAAATCCCATTTGAGATAATCAGCATAGGTATATACAGCTCCATCAGGCTCATTGAAAGCATCCAAATCAATGTTCTCTTTCTGCGGAATTCGATGGTTTTTCATAGCCATGATTTTTGATCTAACTGAACTCTTGAATATTACCTGAAAACCGAATACATTGTTTCTGGCATTTAAAGTATCAAACTTTCATCTTTAAGTTAGCATAAAAATAAAACAACAAACTATGTCCCATCAGAATCCAAACCCATCCCTTTGGTCAGGCAGAAAGTCAGATACAATTGAGTATTGGCATCAAGCTACTATTTCTGTCAAAGACCTCAGGCTTGACAAAAGTCACGAGACTCCGAAAGTTGGGATTCTAGGATACGCAGGTGAAGAGGGTGTCAAAAGAAATCAAGGCAGATTGGGTACTGCGGAAGGGCCAAATGCCATACGCAAAAACCTTGGAACTCTGGCCTTTCACCTACCCGAGAATAGTAGGATTTTCGATTATGGAGATGTTTATACTGAAAATTCTGAGTTGGATGTGAGCCATAATTTGATTTCTGAAACAGTTTTTAATTTACTTGAAACGAAGCATTTCCCGATTCTTTTAGGCGGTGGACATGATTTGGCTTTGGCACATGGACGGGGAGTTTATAAACATCTGGCTGCCAAAAAGCAAATACTTGGCATCGTCAATATGGATGCTCATTTCGATCTTCGTCCTACGATTGACGGACAGGGTCATTCTGGATCTCCATTTCTCCAACTAGCCGAAGAAAATCTCGATAGTTTCCAATATTTATGCTTGGGCGTGCAGAGATCTGTCAATCCAAAATCACTTTTTGAGACTGCAGAAAGAGTTGGTGCAAAATGGATGGTAATGGAAGATTTCAGAATGAATAACTGGGAAGTAATACAGGAGAAAATCCTATGGTTTCTCGATTCTGTAAATAAAGTCTACTTAACCGTAGATATGGATGGGTTCTCTTCAGCTTTTGCCCCCGGCGTATCTGCACCTTCACCGATGGGTTTCAGACCAGAGTTTGCCTTCAAAGTATTTGAATTGCTGGCTTCCAGTAAAAAGCTAATTTCTCTGGATATAGTAGAACTCAATCCAGCTTTTGACCACGATCAAGCTACAGCCAGATTAGCTGCGAGATGTGCGGAATATGTGGCTAGGAAAGTGTTGGGGTAAAAGTCAAAAAACGATTGATAACGCAACTCTGAATAATAATTATCAATCACTACCAAACGTTGAGCTGTCTCGAGGATCAATGTTCTACCACTGGAAAAAGCTTGAGATCACACATGCTCTTAGGAGCTCAACGCCTCCCACAAGATCTCCACTGGATGCTTGGCTTTCCTGCCTGTTCCATCAGAAATCTGATGTCTGCAAGAGGTTCCAGTTGCAGCGATGATCGTGTTAGGATCCATTTTTCTGATTGCTGGAAATAACACCAACTCTCCCACCTGCTGTGAAACTTCATAATGTTCTGCTTCATAGCCAAAACTCCCAGCCATTCCGCAACATCCACTTGGAATAGTTTCTACAGAAAAGTTCTGGGGAAGTGAAAGCATTTTCTGTGTCCAGACCATGGAAGAAAGTGACTTCTGATGGCAATGTCCATGCAGTTTAATCTTTTGACTAGTTGTATTAAAAGAATCAGATGTGATATTCCCAGCAGCGATCTCCTGAGCAATAAATTCATCGATCAACTTTACGTGAAACTTTAGTTTCTTGGCCGTTTCCACCAACTCCTTTCTTACAATTCTTGGATACTCATCGCGGAAACTCAAAATAGCAGACGGCTCTAATCCAATTAATGGCGTATTTCCATTTATTAAACTTCCAAAAATTTCCACATTTGCCTCTGCATGTTTTTTAGCCTTAGGCAATAAACCTTTTGAAAGTGCTGATCTCCCACTCTCCTGATGCTCCACTACTTTGACATCATAACCTAATTTTTTAAGTAATGAGATCGCCTTTATTCCAATTTCGGTGTCATTATAATTGGTAAATTCATCCACAAAAAAGTAAACCGACTTGATAGTTTTCTCAGCTCCAGAAATGTCCTTATAGTACTTTGCATACCATTTTCGTAAACTGATTTTGCTGATTTCAGGCAAACTTCGTTGTGGAGCAACGCCTAAAATAGATTTCAAAACACCTCCAGTGAGGCTATTTTTTAAAAGAAAGTTAGCCAGTCCACCAGTTTTGGAGCCAAATTCATTTAGTTCGTTGATGTATGCAAAAGCTCTAGAGCGTAGAGGAATACCGTTCGCTTTTTGGTATTGATAGAGGAATTCAGCCTTTAGACTTGCCATATCGACATTTGAGGGGCATTCTGACGTACAGCCTTTGCAGGAAAGACAGAGGTCCATCGCTTCTTTTATCTCTGGATGATTGAACGCATTCTCTTTATCGCTCATCGTCAAAAATTCTCTCAAAGTATTTGCCCTGCCACGAGTAGTGTCCTTTTCGTTTCGCGTAGCCATATAACTTGGGCACATCGTCCCTCCAGACTCAGGAAGTTTTCTGCAATCACCAGATCCATTACACTTTTCCGCCAAACGGAGAATCCCTCCAACGTGAGAAAAATCCAAAATGGTTTCATAGGCTCGAGTTTTCACATCAGGAGTATATCGAAGAGAAGTGTTCATCGGAGCGGCATCTACTATTTTCCCAGGATTGAAAATATTCTGGGGATCCCAAGAGAATTTGATCCTGCGGAAAAGCTGATAATTCTTTTCCCCAACCATCATAGGGATGAAAGCAGCTCGAACCCGTCCATCTCCATGCTCACCACTTAATGACCCCTGATACTTTTTCACCAATTCGGCAGAAGCTTTAGAGATAGTATAAAACTCAGCCACATCTTTAGACTTTTTCAAATCCAAAATCGGTCGCAAATGTATCTCTCCGGCTCCAGCATGCGCATAATGAACAGGTTTCTGATTGAATCCTGCCATCATCTCGTCCACCTCATCGATGTAATTTGCCAAGTCTTCAATGTCAACGGCTGTGTCTTCAATACATGCTACAGCTTTCGCATCGCCTGGAATATTTGCCAATAGCCCCAATCCCGCAGAGCGAAGCGCCCAGGCGGTAGAAACCATCGCTGGCTTTATGATCGGGTAAGCATAGCCCAGACCAGCAGCTTTCAGATCGGCAACTAATGCCTCCCCTTTAGCCATAGCTTCTTCTAGCGTAAGACCACGAAACTCCACCATCAAAAGTGCCTCAGGATCTCCCTCGACGAAATAACGATTTTTGCTATACTCAATGCTTTCTTTGGTACAGTCCAAAATAATTTTATCCATCAACTCCACAGCCGTGGCAGGATGCTTCATAGCAGTCTGAGCGGACACCATACTTTGGTGAATCGTCTCAAAATGTGCTGCCACAATGATTTCAATAGGTTCTGGAAGTGGATCAAGGCTGATTTTGATCTCAGTAGTAAAAGCTAAAGTCCCTTCAGAACCGCTCAGAAGCTTACAGAAATTGAATTTTTCCTCTCCTTCGAAAACATCTGCCTTCAGCAATTCGTCTACCGCATAACCTGTATTTCTTCGATGAATTGACTTTTTGGGAAATTGCGTATGAATCTCTGCACAAGCTTCATGATCACTCAGTTCTTCGAGAACTTTTCGATATATATCCCCTTCGAGCGTTTGAAGTTTTGTTTTTTCTTCGAATTCTTCCTTGGAAAGTCCTTCGAACTTCACTGAATTCCCATCACTCAAAATAGTATCCAAAGAAATCACTTTGTCTCTTGTGACACCATATACAATAGAAGTGGTTCCGGAAGAATTATTCCCGACCATCCCTCCCATCATCGCACGATTAGCTGTGGAGGTGATCGGACTAAAGAAAAGCCCATGAGGCTTCAAGAAACGGTTGAGTTCATCACGCACCACGCCTGGCTGTACCCGCACCCATCGCTCGGCTACATTCAATTCCACTATTTGTGTAAAATGCTTGGATACATCCACCACAATTCCATTGCCTACACACTGCCCCGAAAGTGAAGTCCCGGCTGTACGTGGTATCAGTGAAGTTTTGTTTTTGGAGGCAAAAAGTATCAGCTTCTGGATATCCGACTCTGATTTTGGAAAAGCCACCGCCAAAGGCATCTCCCGATAAACGGAAGCATCGGTAGCATAGAGCGTCTTGGTAAGCGTATCAACTTGCAAGGCTCCTTCCAACTGTGCGGAAAGTTCTTGAAGCAAAGGCAATAGGTTAGGTTGGTTTGAACTCATGCCCAAAAATAGTCGAAACAAATTGAAAAAAAATTATTTCTCAATTACTGCTTTTGGAGGAAAAGCGAATGGTAACCTCATCAAAACAGAAACATTTTCATTCTCCAAGCGAGCAGGAATCCATGGTTGGGTATTAATCAAAATTTTAGAGATCAAAGAATCAAATTCCGGAGAAAAACTTTGATGAAATGTTAATGACTCAAAATACCCTAACTCATTCACAACAAAATCTACTTGATAAAAAATTGTGTCAATTTTAGAAAAATTTGGATTAAATATCTCATTACTTAAATAGGCATAAAAAATAGAATCACCTTCAACATAACTTGCATAGAAGTCAACCTCATCCATTGCATGGATAACATCGGAATTTTTATCAGGATTACAACCTATTAAAAAAAAGAAAACGAATAATCTAAAATTTTTCATTTAAATAACTGATAAAACCTAGTTCATCACCTCCATTAATTTTTACCCTATAAGTACAATTATTTTCAAAAATAAGTATCCATATTGATTTAGGTTCGTCTTCTACATAAGGATAAAAATATTTTAACGAATCAAATTTAACGTTATCATTATTTCTCAATTCATCACCATATATAATTTTTGAGTCCTTATTACTTAGAGTTGAAATAATTATAAACTCCAAATTATCCTTACTAGAAAAAGTACTTATTAAATTTTTTGAAGAAATTAAGCATTCACTACATGCCAAGGTAGGCAAAAGCAATTTAATGCTATCAGGATAAGAATTATCTAAAAATTGAACATTTTCATCTACAAAATAAATCTCTTCCTCATTCAATTTTTCATGACATGATATGAAAAAGTTAGAAAGAAGTAATATCGTACAAATATATTTTATCTTCAAATTTATTATCGATAACCACATAAACACCTGATTTAAAAACAAAAAACATGTAACTGCTAAATTTTTCTGGTAAATCAAACTCACGAATTTGTTTGAATTTAGAATCAAATATCAAAAGACTTTTTGTGTTAGGATTACCAGCCTTACGATTTAATATATTTTGAATTGATTCTTCTGAATATTTTTTGTTAGTAATTCTATAATACAGATTTCTATATGGATCAGATAATAATGAAAAGTAATAATCTGTACCGAGTTGAAATTTTAGGAGGTCCTCCCTTTCACTCAAAAAAATACTACTTGGATTAATTTCTGAAAATAATTTACTTTTAAGCAGAAATATTGGAGATAGTACATTTGATGCTATATCAAATGAAAAAATTGAATCCTCAATAGGGTAACTAATAATTAATTTATTGTCGTTCACACTTTGTGCTATACTTGGTAAAATATGGTCTGATCCACCCCAATAACCTCCCTCTCTATATTTTGTAGGATAGCCTAGCATTAGGTTAAATTTACCAGACTTTAAATCCAACTCCATTAATAAATTCTCTTTTGAGTAATCACTATAAAATGGATCCACATCTGGAAGCGTTGGAATATAAAGATTATTATTAATTAAAAATGGCTTACTCTTATTACTTAGCCAAGTCATTACTGTATTCTCATTGGGCTTTGTACCAGAAACATCCCTTAAGAGATATTTTCTCATTATTAATCCGCTTGAATCGACAAGAGAAACTCTATATGAATATTTATCAAAAATAAATATTGAGTCAAAATTATGAAAAAAAAACTCTGACATATTACCCACACCATTAGGACCTTCAATATCAAAATCAAGCACAAAAGACAAATCACTATTCTTAATGCTATTAAAAAATATTTTATTAGGCTCTGTAGGGAAAGGATTAATTTGAATTAAATATTCTGCTTTATCTAATTCAATTTCCTGTGAAAGCATGAAAAAATTAGATGAATTTTCATTTAACACTATTGAATCCAAATTATTAAAAGTTAATTCTAATTTATGAATATTTTCTTTTAAAAGTTCATCCTTTCTTTCTTTACAGGAAAAAAATAAAATAGTAATTATAATATAAAATATCTTCATAAATTTCATAATACCCATAATCGAAATTTAAATAAGATTCAGCAAAAAAAAATTAATTCCTTGCTGAATCTAATGAATAAATAGTTTATCGGATAATGATGGTTGGCAAACATGTTCCACCACTTCCTCCACATTTAGAAGAAACTAAAACACCATTTTCATAGGTGTCAATCCAAATTCTGTAAGCAAATGCTCCAGAAGTGCTTAATCCCATTAAAAGCAAAGAAAAAGCAAAACAAATAATTTTTTTCTTCATGATAAATTGGTTTTTGATTGTGAAAACTTATTTCTTACTTAATTTTACAATTAATTTTCCATTCTTCCAAATATTTGGTTTTCAACAAGCTATATATAAGATATTATTTCTTGGTTGATAGCATAAAATATCCACATATTATTCTGTTTATAGTTACCCCCCCCACCCCACTATTTCAGTAGTTATATTTGGTAATTATACGTATTTGATACATATTCAATCGAATATATAATTTTTAAAATATTTTAAAATTCTTTAATTATTTATTTTTTTTCTGTAAAACATCTTGTTTACTAGATTTATCAAGCTGTCCCGTTATTGTTGAATTCCAAAAAAGTGATCTATATAATTCTTAAGATTAATGTCATTGATAATTGATAATTCACCCTTTCTCCCCTTTCTTTGGCTCTTGATCAAACCACAACCATGTTTTTCTACTTCTCCCAGTTTCTGAGTTTTCTTGCGCTACCTCTTACGATTACTATCATTTTGATCGTTTCAGGTGCTTTTTTCATCAAAAGAAAATGCGGAAAAAGAAGCCTCTGGGCAGGAGTATTTTTGCTGTGGTTTTTCTCTAACCAGTTTATCGCAAATCAAGCAATGAAGGCTTGGGAACCTGACTTCAAGCCTTTTAATGAAGTCAAAAATCATGAAATCGGCATCGTGCTTACTGGTGTGACGAACTTAAGTAAAACTGCTAATGACCGTACTTTCTTCAACAAAGGCGCAGATCGAATCACGCATGCACTCCAACTGTATCAAGAAGGAAAAATCAAGAAGATCCTCATCACTGGCGGACAAGGGCTAAACCCTGTCAATCCTCAGTCAGAGGCCGAAGTTTTGAAACGCTTCCTTCTAATGACGGGAGTTCCTGAAACGGACGTCATGATCGAAGATCAATCCAAAAACACACGTGAAAATGCACTTTTCACAAAGAAATTTCTCGAAGAAAAAGGAATCGATACGAATCAGGAATTTATCCTCGTTACTTCGGCCTTTCATATGAAAAGATCCAAAGGCTGCTTTGATAAGGTGGGTTTGCAAACAGTCACTTTCCCGACAGATTATTACGCTAGTGACACCAAGTTTGACATCCCGACTCTATTTTTTCCAGATCCATATTCCATATTCATGTGGCACAAACTGGTTAAGGAATGGATGGGGATTGGGGTGTATAAAATGGTTGGCTACTTGTAGGTATGCCAGTACCCCTAGTTACTATACTTAGTTGGAACGGAGACGGAAGACCGAAATGCCAAATTATTAATTAGACCCCTAATGTTATTGTCTATCCTTCTTTACTAGCAAAGTAGCACCTAATAAACTTATGAAAAAGAGATTAGGATAGTGAGATAGTAATTCAGGCTTTTATTACGTACTTTACGTAACGCATCTTACGTAACGCATAGTGCGTAATAAGAAAATAGAAAAATCATGAAAGAACCCTTCAATCCATTCGTAATCAACACCTATCAAGGCAAGGACTATTTCTGTGACAGAGAAAATGATCTAAAAATTCTGATTTCTCACATAGAAAACGATAGGAATGTAGTGCTTTATGCGTGGAGAAGGCTAGGAAAATCAGCACTTATTTATAGACTTTTTGATGAACTAGAAACTTCCAAAGACTACGAAACGCTCTATATTGATCTACTTGCTACTCAAAATATCGATGAAGCAATACAAGCAATTTCGTCTAGTATTTATGAAAAATATGGAAAGACAAGCAGCGGAATAAGTGCAAGTATCCAGAAATTACTAGCTTCTATAGGAGCTACGATCAGTTTCAATTCATTGTCAGGAACTCCTGAACTAATGCTTGGAGTAAACAAATCCGAACAGCCTAGCCAATCTCTAACCGCTTTAGGTGATTTTTTACTATCCAGAAAAAAACGAATCGTCATCGCAATTGATGAATTTCAGCAAATAGCAGATTACGAAACAATAAAAGCTGAAGCAGTATTTCGAGCTTGGGTGCAGCAAATCCCTGAAGTCAGATTCATCTTCAGCGGTAGCCATCGTACACTTATGGAAGCTATGTTTACAGAAAAGAAAAGACCATTCTATCAGAGCAGTCAGCTGGAATCCCTTCAGCCAATTTCTTTGGAGGCTTATACAGAATTTATAATCCAACATTTTCAAAATGCAAAAAAGACAATCGAGCCAGATTCAATTGCGAAGATCTATACTTGGAGCCGTGGTCAAACCTATACCGTGCAGCTGGTATGCAATCATCTTTTTGCGAATTACAAAAAGGTAACAGACACAGATGTGAACACCGTGTTTAATCAAATACTAGTTCAGCAACAGGCCATTTACGCCAATTTCCAAAAAATGCTGACGCGGGCTCAATGGAATGTATTTCGGGCAATCGCTAAAGAAGAACCGCTTCAAAACCCGCTGAGCAAAGATTTTCTCGTGAAACATTCACTGGGAGCGGCAAGTACGGTGAGCACAGCTTTGAAAGCTCTGGAAAAACTCGAACTGGTAATCAAAGACGAAGGAAACTTCCTGGTTCATGAAGTACAACTGGCAAGGTGGATGGCAAGCTTGTAGTTGAGTGAATCGCATATCGGAGCGAGCTCTCAACATCGAATGCTCAACAAATTTAATGCATTGCTTTAAATTGAAGACTGCCTACTGATCACTGCTCAGTCACATCATACCAATAATGTATTCTGAATCGCATCTCGCAACCCTCCTTCAACACCGGCCTCATCTGCAAATTCATTCCACCGTCGAACGGCAGCTTTCACAGACTCAATCTTTTCTTCCGGCCTTTTAATATTCATTTTACGGGCAACTTCCAAAAAATCATTATCCGTGATATCCTCTCTTTTGCCATTCACCATCAGCGACTGAGCACTTACCCAGAGACTTCCTGGTCGATAAGCGTAGCAAATATCATACGCTGGCGAAAGTGACCACTTTCCTTTTTGATCCATCAGAAACGCAAAATTCTTGGTATGATCATCACAGTTTCTAGCCAATACATTGAAAACCATCCGAATGAACATCTGCTCGGCTTCAGGATATGAAAGACGGAGCATACGCATAGTTTCAAAAACCTGCTCGTAACTGTAATTACCCACCTGATTGAAATCAAAATGTCTTAACCCACAGAGACTCTGCATGTGGATTTTATGACCATTCTGCTTTCTATCAAAGCGCTTGGTCATAAAGTGCGCTCTGTTATTTTCTTCCAACAACCGGCATTCATTCATCTCGACCCCAGCAGCAAGAGCCATACGATAATAGGCCATTTCCACACGTCCATAACCCAGCGTGGAACCAAACAGCGAATCATGAACTCCATCAAACTTGATGATCCAATAGGAAAATCCAGCAGGAGCTTTCACCTGACCACTTTTTACTTCGTCTGTTTTGGGATTGTAAGCTATCACAGCTTTGGCACGAGCTCCGCCTGCGGAAGTACCGATTTTGAGAATATCGGATAAAGCAGATTGCTCTTCTCCGGTAAGATTTGAGAGGAAACCTTCTCTGGAATTGAGGATCTTACCCGCAATATCTACTAGACTGTCTATCTCAAGAGAGCTTGCTTTCACATCCTCATTCCTGAAAGAAGGCCTGATTTCCAATGCTCCAATCCCCCGTTTCCCGATGAAACAGAGTTGCTCCACTGGATTAAGACTGTCGGCTGCTCTACCGTTTTGGATCAGCCACGCGTTGATCAATTGATTGCCATACTTATCCGGTAGCATATCTGCCAGCAAACCGGGAAGTCCTTTAAAAGTATCAAAAACATCACCACGGGATTTTCTTAACTCCGGAAAGGAATAAACTCTCTGGCCTTGGGTCAAAGACATTTTGACTGGCGCTATATCTAAACCTGAGCGAAGAAAATTCTGATTAAATTCAAAACTTCCAAGCTGCTCTGACTCGTTCCAGAGAATAGCTCCGGCAAGCTGATCCCAAATCCAGATCTCTGCTGCGACTACCATTCTGAAGGTGGACTCTCAGCCGCCATGCTACTATTCCTTATTCGCTGACGCTCGTGCTTCTTTTGAAGCTTGATGTAATCCATCGGACTAATAGTCTTTTTGACTTCAAAATCAGCTAGCCATTGCAACTTATCCAGTACGCGAAGCACCTGCATTAAGGTAATTAGATTGACTTTTTCGCCGCGCTCTAAGAGACTCAGTGTCGACCTGCTGATCGCTGCCTCATTCGACAACGTCTCTTGCGATTTATTCTGATCCATGCGATGATACTTCACAAAATCTCCAAGCTTTTGGAGAATCATACTATCGCTAAGTTGGTTATATTCCATGACTTAAAATTCATTCACTATCGTCAAATATATACATTAATGAATGAAATATCATACAATAATCGGATAATTAATAAATGCATTATAACTCATGCATTATATCAAATAATTGATATTACCGAATGATTAATCATTCGTTATATGAATATGAAGAATTAGAGAAATATACAACTCCTGCTCCACTTCCACTGATAATTCCAGCCTTTCTGATCTAGCAAAATAGGATGATACCCTAACCCTGCTTTTGCAGTGTGTGCATTAAAAAATCGCTGATCATCAGTAAGAATGGCTATCTTTTCACCTGGTGACTCCTTCAAAACCAAGTCCATTATCGCAGAAGGAACTTCTTTGGAATACGCTTCATCATGATCATTCAGGTAATTTTTCAAGCTCCAATTAACTTGATAGTCTCCCATTTTAGCACTTTGAGAAAGAATCGAAGGACGTATAGTTTGCTCCTTAGCAAAAATCAAAAATTCTCTCAATAATGCTAATCCAAGATTTTTAAGGTGGCTGGGACGGAAATCATCCTGATCAATGCTACTGATCACATGCATCATTTTTCGAGCTCGGGTAATCGCAACATTCAAGCGATTTTCAGCACCTGATCTACCAAGCAATCCAAAATTGGTCACCAGCCTTCCTTCTGGATTTGCAGCATACCCCAAAGATAAAATCACTTGATCGAACTCATCTCCCTGCACATTTTCAATATTCCGAACTTTGATTTGGGCATCCTGAAAACCAGCTTTCCAAAGTTTCTCCAGAATCAATTCCATCTGAAAATAATTTCCCGTTACAATTCCAATGGTGTCTGACGGGGATAGCTTCAGAATTGAACCTACTCTCAAAACAACCGCATCTGCCTCAGTTTTATTCACTTGATTAGACCAAATACCTTCTACTTTTTCCCATGTAAAGGCAGGCTGACCAGAAATATAAGTGGCATAATCCGGCAAAGTCTCCAGTTGGCTATCGTAGAAATGTGTATTAGAAAAATGAATCAGTGCAGGATCAGCAGAGCGATAATGTCCTTTTAGCTGATGCTTTTCGAAAAAATTGGACGCCAATTCAAGTAAGGATTCCGCTTCATATTCCAAACCATTCTGGTCAGATTCCCATTTAACTTGATAGAAATCTGAAGGTCGAAGCTGCTTGGAATCACCTGCTATCACGACTTGCTTCCCACGCAGCATAGCCGGTAAACCTCGTTCCACCTGACACTGAGATGCTTCATCGAAAATCACCAGATCAA
>Ga0307487_1001171_pt1 | contig 19094 bp, 14 predicted proteins | sample CBIW12metaG_FD_203665 | JGI IMG/M metagenome (GOLD analysis project Ga0307487, IMG submission 203665) | Sea-ice brine microbial communities from Beaufort Sea near Barrow, Alaska, United States - CBIW 1.2 | ecosystem: Environmental > Aquatic > Marine > Coastal | place: USA: Alaska | collected... | reverse complement strand
GGCATCTCACAGATGGCCCAGCATGGAGAATTCAAAGTCACCACTATCCTGAACTTACGGCTTCGGAAAATCATCTTGCTTCACGGGATCCTGGAAAATTCTATACTTACGCCGAGATTCGTGAACTGATAGCATATGCTGACCAACGGAAAATCACGATTATTCCTGAAATCGATATGCCGGGACATAGCGAATCTTTCCGTAAAGCAATGGGATTTGCAATGGAGTCCGAGAAAGGAATGGAAGCTTTAGAAATTATTCTGGCTGAGTTTTTCGAAGAAACTCCCAAAAAGCTTTTACCTATGATCCATATTGGGTCAGATGAAATTCACATTTCCAATGCGGAAGAATTCATCGATAGGATGATAACTTTTGTAGAAAAAAACGATCGAAAGGCAATTATTTGGGCGCCGGGTTTAGTAGCAAAAAATAGTGTGATCAGGCAAACGTGGGGCTCAGCAGATGCCGTTCAGGGTGATTTTCTTGAGATAGATTCTAGAAGAAGTTATATCAACTCGGGGGAGCCAATGACTCAGGTAAATAGACTTCTATTCAAACCTATAGGTGCTGATACCGAGAATAAAACTATCGGAGGAATTCTTTGTCTTTGGCCAGATGTAAATATCAATAGGGAAATAGATGCCTTTCGGCAAAACCCAGTGTATTCTTCGATTTTGACCTACGCTTGGTCCACTTGGACGGCAGATATTATCAGCTCGCCACTGGAATACCGCTCTCAAGTTCCGCCTAGAAATACAGAAGCAGGAGCTTATTTCAAAGCGTTCGAAGCGTATTTGATTGATCACAAAACGAGATATTTTCAGGGATTCCCTTTTCATTACCGCATTCAAAGTGATAAAATATGGAAAGTGATGGGACCATTTGAAGAGAATGATGGCGATTCACTTATCCATCAAAGTAAGAATGAAAATATCGAGTATAAAGGGAAAAACTTAGTGTGGACTCCAATAGTGGGAAATACGCTGATTTTCAGACAGCGCTGGGGAGAAGGCGGTCTGTATCCTGAAGTCACCACCGACCAGACTGCCTATGCAAAAACATACATTCATAGCGATCAAGATCAGGAAATAGAAGCTTGGATAAATTTCGAAACTCCAACCCGTTCAAATCGAGTATATACAGGAATAGGCAAACGTGGTGAGTGGGATCCTAATGGTGCAAAAATTTATGTTAATGGAGAAAATCTCCGAGGTCCAAATTGGAAAAATCCAAGTTGGAAAACTACGCGTACAATAGGCTGGGGGTTACCGATCGAACAAGAAATCCCATGGGAAGACGAGGAATTATATTGGCTTCGGGAACCAGCTAAAGTTCAACTTAATAAAGGATGGAATACGATTTTGGTGAAAATTCCAAGCAAGTCGGATTTCCAAAATTGGATGTTTACGTTTGTACCACTCCAAATGGATGGGTTGATTTTCTCCTTGAACTCTGACATTCAAGTTTCTAAATAGAATTTGTTTTGAGGCTAACTCTGATTAATATGCATTTGAATATGAACTTCTAAGCGAATTTAAGGTGTTATTTCATTCCAGTCTTAAAAAAAACATCTTTTAAACCTCTTAAAAAGACAGAGCTTCCAGTATTAATATGCTTCGATATTTACACGTTTTATTAGTTAGTGTTGGTGGCTAAATCAGCTTGCAAAATAGTATATGACTCTGTTTGCTGATAGTTTCTTTTCGTATTTTACTAATCGAGCTGTATTTCAAAAACTTAAAATTTTACTATGCGATCTAAAACGATCTACACGTATTTCATTCTTTTCATCTTCGTTGTTCTCGCAAGTAACACTTCACTTTTAGCTCAAAATCAACTCACTTTATCGGACACTCTTAAGGTAGGAGTAGCCGGAAGCCAGCCTTTTGTATTTCCAAGCTCCGCAAGTAATAAAGGTATAGCCGTAGAAATCTGGGAGGATATTGCTGCAAAAAAAGAATGGAACTACACATATCAGTCTTTTGACAATGTGGAAACAGCATTAAACTCCCTGAAAAAAGGGCAATTAGATCTGGTAGTTGGCCCAATTAGTATTACTTCTGACAGACTCCAGTATATGCGTTTTTCGCAGCCCTATTACAACTCAAGTTTGGCTATCGTCTCGCGATCTGACAAACTTAGCCTATGGCAAAAAATCCAACCGTTCTTTAGTTTAAAATTAATTTTAGCAATAGTTGTTTTCCTTTTCATCTTAGCGATAGTAGGAACTCTGCTCTGGCTGGCTGAGCGCAAAAACTCTCCCGAGCAATTCCCTGGAAAACCTCTTGATGGTATCGGTAATGGAATGTGGCTCGCTATAGTCACCATGAGTACCGTAGGATATGGGGACAAGGCTCCCGTGACGCTTTGGGGAAGAATAATTACCGGAACTTGGATTGTTGTATCCATTATTTTTGCTACTTCCATGGTCGCTGGGATCGCCAGCACATTGACAATCAGTTCTTTGGGAACTAGCACAATTACTAACATTGAGCAACTTGCTAATAAGAAAGCAGCGACCATAGCCGGTTCGCCTTCTGATTTATTTTTGAAAGAAAATAAAGCGAAAGTAATTTCAGTGAATTCAATGGATGAAGCCTTCGAAAAATTGAAAGCAAAGGACGTGGAAGCGGTAGTCTATGATCGTCCACAATTGCTGTATTATATCAAGCAAAATCAATCCGAAAACCTATATATATCCAAAGCTGAATACTATAAACTCGGCTATGGCTTTGCATTTCCAACTGGATCATCCCTAGTTTATCTAGTTAACAGATCCCTGCTAGAGCTCTCAGAACATCAAGAAACAGAAAAGATTATCTTAACCTATCTGGAAAAAGAAGAGTAATAATAGTCTGCAGGCAATTAGTGTTTGAATCTCAATAGAATGAAAATGGAAGAACGGGAAAAAATGATTGTCTCCTACATCAAAGGTTATAATCAATTTAACACGGAGCAGATGGTGAAGGATTTTTCGGAGGATATTGTGTTTGAAAATAGAACAGCTGATGCGGTGACCCTTGAAACCTTTGGATTAGAAGAATTTACCGATCAGGCTGACAAGGCAAAAGAATACTTCTCTAAGCGAAAACAATTCATTTTAGAATTCAAACACTCAGAGCATCAGACAGAAATTGAATTGTCTTATGTGGCTACATTAGCCAAAACTCTTGGCAACAACCATCAAAAAGGATCTAAAATTCGCACGACGGGAAAATCCATTTTCACTTTTTTAGATGGAAAAATCACCAATCTAATTGATATTGGGTAAGTGATTTAAGCAAATCAGAAATCCATATACCATCTAAAATTTTTCTCCAAAATCTGCTGCTTTTCACTTTTTACGTAGTCTAAAAAGGCCATGCTTACAGGTGATAATTTTTTGCCTTTTAGCCATATCAATCTCCACTGAGTGATTACTGGCAGACCTGTTGACTCCAATATGTGAAGCTGACCGTTTAGCAATTCATTTTGTATTCCGATCAGTGGCATGATACTATTTCCCAAGCCTGCGATCACTGCTTGCTTTACACCTTCATTGGAGGTGAGCTCCATCCTTTTACGTTGCTTTACTCCGGCTTGCCCAAAATATTCTTCCATAGCGATGCGTGTCGCCGAACCCTCTTCCCTATATATAAGTGGTTTATTTTCCTCTCCATCTGGTTTATTCCCTACGAGGTAAAGCTTGTTATCAATCAACAATTCCTGCTCAATATTCAGCTTATCAGGTAAGGTAGAAACCAGAGCAAAGTCGGTAGCATTATTCTTAAGGCTTTCCAACACCATACTCTTATTGGTCACGTCCAAAACCAAATCTATTCCTGTATTCATTTCTATAAACTTAGAAAGGAAGTATGGAATGACATATTTCCCAGTGGATGCAGAGGAAATAATCAGTTTGCCTTTGAGGATTCCCTGATAGGCTTGGGTTTTAAAATTGATAGAATCCAACTCAGCAATCACCCGCTCAGCTATTTCGGCGATTTCAAACCCAAACTCAGTGACATATAACTTCCTCCCGATGATCTCAGTGAGTGGGATTTCAAATTGATCCTGTAGATTTTTTAACTGTATAGATACTGCAGGCTGAGTCATGAAAAGTTGCTCAGAAGCCTTTGTTACACTTTTCGTGTGTACCACTTTGAGAAAAATCTGAAGCTGATGAATGGTATAATTCATAAATATATTTTATGTATTTCATAACAAATATAAATAAAAATTAATGAATAGAGCTCCTCATATTTGTGCCATAACTACGCAGAAATATGGAAACAGATGTATTAAAACAAATGATATCTAAGAAGAAAAATTTCGATTTTATCAAGGGGGATTTTTCACCAGAAGAAGCTTATCAGTTGCTAGAAACCCTTTTCAGCAAAAAAATAAACTTTCATGAACTCAAAAGTTTTAGCAATCATATTAGGAATGGGGAATCAGATCAAACTTCATTATCCAGAAGTAAGGAACTGAGAGCTAGCAAAAAATCGATCGAAGAAATGACGGAATATGCACGGATTAATAATAAATCGATGCAGATCCATTCAGTCATAACTATAAAACTCATCTAAGTCACAACTCTGATAAAGTATACCATGAATCAAACTCTGATTACACTATTAGCCTCGCTTAGCCCTTTACTGTTTGTTGCCACCGCCATAGCATCTTGGTTTCAGCCTGGATATCGCCCTGAATTTGTCAAAAAAGCGAGTCTTTCCTCCGCTTTCATCAGCATTCTCCTAGCCGCTATTTGCGGCTTTTTAGTGGTACAATATGGGATGATTGAAACTCCAACCATTGGACTTCATGGATTGGGTATAAGTTTAAGACTAGACTCAGTAAGTATGCTGATGTCCGGTATGATCTCTCTATTGGGCTTTATAATTATCAAATTCTCTTTGAATTATCTGGACGGAGATCAAGGACAAGGAAGATTTCTAGGAAGATTAGCCGCTACAATCGCAGCGGTTCAACTGTTGGTTTTGTCAGGCAATTTAGGAATTATGGTCATTTCTTGGATTTTAACCAGTGTATCTCTACATCGACTTTTGGTTTTTTATCCAGAAAGACCTGGAGCTCAAATCGCCGCTAAAAAGAAATTTATCATAGCACGACTAGGCGATATCTGTTTGCTTGGTGCGGTGGCACTTTTATACAAGCAATTTGGCTCTGGCAATCTGGAAGTGATTTTCATAGCAATAAAAACAAGCTTCAGCAATGGAACATTTTCTATCAATGTAGAAGCGGCAGCTTTACTCTTAGTACTGGCTGCTCTACTCAAATCAGCACAGTTCCCCACTCATGGATGGTTGATAGAAGTGATGGAAACTCCCACTCCAGTTTCAGCTTTACTCCATGCTGGATTGCTGAATGCAGGCCCTTTCCTGATTATAAGAATGGCCTATGTGGTCGAGGCCAGCTATTATGCACCTCTCATCTTAATTGTCATTGGAGGATTCACAGCATTGTTTGCATCGATAGTATATCTCACCCAAACTTCCATTAAAACTGCCTTAGGGTATTCTAGCGTGGCACATATGGGGTTCAGTTTATTGGTCTGCGGTATGGGTGTATATCCAGCAGCGTTGCTCCACCTAGTCGCGCACTCCTTTTATAAAGCACATTCCTTTCTCTCCACAGGGAGTGTCATAGACCTCCTTCGCGCCTCCAAAGTGAAAGACGCCAAAAGAACAATAAGTCCTGTGAAAATTATACTTGGTATCCTGCTAGCTGTGATCGTTTACTCTGGTTTTGCTTTCGCTTGGGGAATTGATCCGGTAAATGAACTGCCACTAATGGCTATTGGAGTGATCATCACGCTAGGATTAGCTAGATTATTTACCTCTGCAATTGATTCAGACGGCAGTTGGAAGTTGATTGTCCAATCGAGCTTGCTTGTACTATTAGTGGCATTTGCTTTCTTTTCTCTTGAGGCGGCAACTCATCATTTAATAATATCTCAGGTTCCAGAACTTTTGCAAATAGGTTTACTAAAGAGCATTCTGATTATAACTGTAGTATTCATTTTTGCTGGAGCAGTTTTTTTCCAGATTTTGACACCAACTATTCCTAATTCCCCACGATATCAGGCTTGGGCCATTCACATCCGTAACGGATTCTATGCCAATGCAATCTTTGACCGACTTATCGGAGCGCTGACTATCAACCCATCCAGAAATAGCCTTTTCAAAGAAAATAGGAGTAATAAAAAGTCTATCGTTTTCCAATCCAAAGTCTCAGAGCTGGATGAGCAAACAGCCTAGCTAGTACACAATACTTCTCCCACATTCAAAAATGACATTCCGTGAACACACTACTTAAAGCAAATCCAACAGAAAAAATCAATGTTTGCCTACGTGCGGCAGCTAAGAAAATTGCACCTGTCTGGCCACTTGAAAACTTTGTAGCAGTCAATCCATATATAGGTCTTACACACAAAAGCTTTGATACGATAGCGTATGACTTAGCTGCTGCGGGAGCAATTTCCAGCACCTTGCCAGTTGAATTTTACCTACGAAAAATAGATGAAGGGATAATTAAGCCCCAGGATCTTGCAGCTGCTCTTAAGAAAAAAGGGTTGACTATTGAGCCAACTGAATTTCTAAACCGAGTGAAGAATACCTCTATAAAGGAGTTGACTACAATTGCCACCGTGGCAGATTTGGCTGGAGCGCAATTTTCAAAAGATTGGAATCGATTTATGACTAGTAGAATTTCCAACTGGGCAGCATCCTATTTTGATAAAGGTCAGGCAATTTGGACAGCGTCAGATAAGTCAGCGGGTATATTTTCTGCTTGGAAGGCTGAGGCTGAAATCGACCGGACTCCAGAGTTATCGGGATTACCAAAATTTAGAAAATTGGTTAAATCCCTGCCTGACGACGCTCAAGGAGCAGCAGAATATGGATTAAAAAAACTTGAGATTCCAGAAGAATTTATTGCCATCTACCTACATCGTCTTCTCTTGAAAATTGGAGGCTGGTCTGCCTTTGCTGCGAAACTTGATTGGGATAGCGAACTCTATGGCGGAAAAGATGGAAGACTGATTGAGTTTCTTGCAGTGCTGATCAGCTGGGAACTATGCCTTTTGGAAAGTCTTGACGATCCAACAATCAATAAGGAATGGAAGAAAACTAAATCTTTAAATTTTGATAGTGATATAATCAAAGAAATGAATGTTCAGCTAGGTCAAAATCTAGTTTTGCAGGAAGCTTTCGATATGTCTAACCAACGAAAACTAATCAGCAAATTTCAAAACACTCTGACCTCCAAAAATATCACGAAATCTCAACCCAAAGTTCAGGCTATCTTTTGCATAGATGTTCGGTCAGAAGTTTTCAGAAGAAATCTAGAGTTGGCAGACAGCGGGATAGAAACATTAGGATTTGCGGGATTCTTTGCTTTCCCTATCAATTTTGTACCCATAGCACATCAGACTGGCGAAGCACAATGCCCTGCTCTACTGACTGCCGGATCAACTATTCACGAGGTAATCAAAAATCCTACTGACAATCAAGCTGCATTTCAATACAGAACAATCAGTCATCAAGTATCCCAAGTCTGGAAATCCTTCAAATCCGGAGCAATCACTTGTTTTAGTTTCGTAAGTCCAATAGGCCTTTCTTACCTGCCAAAATTATTTACGGACTCCTACGGAATCACCAGACCGGTACCTAACCCTGAAAAGGCTGGATTGAATGAACACTTGAATGCTGCCAAATCAATCAGTCTGGAGTACAAATCAACAGAAAATCAAACGGTGGGAATTCCACTTCAGCAGCAAATCACGATGGCAAAAAATGCCTTGGTCGCCATGTCTCTCCGCGATGAGCTGGGAAAGATGGTGCTTATAGTTGGCCACGGCTCTTCCTCGGTAAACAATCCACATGCTACAGGATTGGATTGTGGTGCTTGCGGCGGACATTCGGGTGAAGCCAACTCTAAAGTTGCGGTGGCAGTTCTCAATAGTATGGAAGTTCGAGAAGGGTTGAAAAATGACAATATTTTCATCCCTGAAAACACGATTTTCTTGGCCTGCTTACATGATACTACCACAGATGAAATACAAATATTTGATCAGGACCTGGTGCCAGCCAGCAGAAAATTGGAGGTTGAAGAGTTGAAAAATAGCCTGACTAAAGCTGGACAAACTGCCCGACTGGAGCGATCTATAAGAATGGCTTCCGTTGGAAAGACAAATGTTGATAAAGCGATGATACATCGAAGCAATGATTGGTCGCAAACTCGCCCCGAGTGGGGACTTGCCGGATGCTCTTCTTTCATTATTGCTCCGCGTGAGCGCAGTAAAGGAATTGACTTTGGAGGAGAGGCATTTCTAAATTCTTACGATTGGAAAAAAGACACAGATTATGGCGTTTTAGAACTCCTAATGACCGCGCCAATGGTGGTGACTGCCTGGATCAATCTCCAATACTACGGCTCCACAGTGGATAATAAGAATTACGGCTCAGGAAATAAAACCTTGCATAATGTCACAGCTGGGCTTGGAGTCCTAGAAGGATTCTCCGGTGACCTGCGTGTAGGACTTCCTTTACAATCGGTGCATGATGGAGAGAAATTTCAACACGAGCCCTTAAAACTAAATGTGGTGATTGAAGCTCCGATAGAAGCTATGAATCAAATTCTGTCAACTCATCAATCCGTTCGGGATCTTTGCGGCAACGGATGGATTAATCTGCTGGCAATGGATGAAAATGGAAAAGTAAGTATGCGGTATGCAGGCAAGTTTCAATGGGAAACAGTGAAAAAAGCTGCGTGATTCACAACAATATAAGTGAATGTATGTAGACAGCATTTTAAAAAAAAGACTGCCTATTTAGCCAAATGGTCACCAAGTAATACCCAGTTTTTGCGCTAGCGAATCTATTTAATCTATGTCTCTATATGATTTTCATAACTACAATCATGAAATTTTTTTCACAGCGTTTTGTAGCCATATAAGGACATAGCAAAACTGAGTGTTGCGCTAGCGACTCTAAGCTGTCAATATTTCTGTAGGTGATTTTCTTTTTTTTGGAAGGAGTTTGACTAAATATTATCAGCCAAATAATCATCAAAAAATACTCGATTTTTGAGCCATCGAATCTCTTTATGCGTTGTTTCTATGTGTATTTCCTACTGCCCTGAGCGGAGATTTTACACAAATTTTTTAGCCACATAAACACCAAGTTTTTGCGGTAGCAAATCTACAGCTAATCCCTTTTCTGCAAAAGGTCTGCAAGGTGAATTATTCTGAAAAAAATATATTTAAACAAACGTTTAATTAAATCTGTTTGATAAATTTGCAACCTCAATTACAAAAAATAGTCATGGAATTCAACGAGAAGCAAATCCAAATCTTAGAAATAGCCGAACGCCTTTTCGCAGAGAATGGCTTTAGCGGAACTTCTGTAAGGCAAATATCCAAAGAAGCCGGGATCAATATCGCTATGATTTCCTATTACTTTGGATCGAAAGAGAAGATGTTAGAATCATTGCTTTTGTATCGAACTGGCGATTTCAAAATGGAGCTTCAAGCTATTTTAACAAAAGACAATAATTTTTTGACTGCAGTAGATGAGGTAGTCGCATTGGTGATTCAAAAGATTCACCAAAACCGCAGAACCTACAAGATTATTCATTTTGAATACTCTAACGAAAATCGAAATATAGTATTCGAAAGCTACATAGAGGATAAGCGAGCCAACTATTTTCAGATTGAGGAATTTGTAAAGAGAGGTCAGGATGCTGGCATTTTCACTCAAAATATTACCACTAATTTGATTATGCCGACAGTCCTTGGCACCTATTTTCACTTCTACTATAACAAACGATTCTTCAAAGATTTAAACAATCTGAATGAAGAAGATTCAATCGAGAATTTTGTTTACCAGACGCTCACTCCCCATGTACAAAGAACCATTAAAGCATTACTAACCTATGAAGCTTAATTATCTAAAACTGTGTCTCCTGATCATAGTGTTGGGAACCGGAAAGATTCAGGCTCAAGAAGCCACTTCTGTTACGCTCAGAGAAGCGGTGGAGCTCGCTTTGGAAAACAGTAACAAATCCAAGATATCGAAGGACAAAGTAACCACTGCAAAAAATGAATTGCAAGTAACCAAAAACCTGAGATATCCTGACGCTAAAATTGCCGGTCAATATCAATATCTCCCAAGCGCTAAGATAAATCTGCACCAGCCACCACCTGCTGAGGGAGAGACTCCATCTACGCTTCCGAATGTCAACCAACTATTTTTGGGTCAATTTACCGTTGGAATGCCAGTTTTTACAGGCTTTAAACTGAAAAATGCGATTGCAGCTAGTGAAAATTTCTTCCAAGCGGCGACTTTCAATGCGGCCAATGATCAAGAGCAAATTGCATTGGAGACCATCAACGCCTATATCAATTTGTATAAAGCCAAAGAATCAATAGGCCTGATTAAAGAAAACCTTAAAACTACCGACCAGCGAGTGGCTGATTTTTCTGAAATGGAGAAAAACGGATTGCTGGCCAGAAATGATCTTCTCAAAGCTCAGTTGCAGTCCTCCAACATAGAAGTCACGTTGGAGGAAGCCCTTAAGGCACAAAGCATTCTGAACTATCAGTTGGTGGTCATGCTCCAGCTTCCTGAAGGCACGCAGATCGCTATGGATGAAAACGAATTTGAAGCTGTCAAAGAGGAGGTTTCTGCGCAGGATAGTATTTCCAGAAATGACCTTTTAGCACTTCATTACCAATCACTAGCAGCTGAAAATCAACTTAAAATTGCTCAGAGTAGATACTATCCGACGCTATCAGTTGTAGGAGGTTACGTCGCTTTGGATATCCACAATGCTTTAACTGTCACAAACGCAATGAATATCGGAGTGGCATTCTCCTACAACCTAGCTGACATTTTCAAAACCAAAAGTGATATCAGAGTAGCCCAAAGTAAAGCTTCTGAAGTGCAGCATACCTACGATTTGGTATCAGATCAAATCAATGTGCAGGTAGAAAATGCCGAACAGGAATATAAGCTCGCATTAAAAAAATATCAGGTTTATATCAAATCTCAAGAGCAGGCTGAGGAGAATTATCGCATTGTAAAGGACAAATATAATAATGGTCTCCAAGACACCAACGATCTGCTGGAAGCCGATGTGGAGCAGCTGCAGGCAAAAATAAATCTGGCCTTTTCAAAAGCAGATATTTCTCAGAAATACTATGAAATGCTCACTGCAAAAGGCACCCTCACTGACAACATCACCACCAATTAATTATCCATATCATGGAACCGAAGAAAAAAAGTAACACTACAGTAATTCTAATTATCGGCGTATTGGTAGCTATAGGCTTGATATGGGGCGGTTTTAAATTTGTTAAATCTCTCTCACACGAAACCACTGATGATGCACAGATTCAAGCAAACATGAATCCGATCATACCTCATATTAACGGATATGTGGAGAAGGTTTTTGTGACAGACAATCAAACGGTCAAAAAAGGAGATACACTTTTCACCATTGATCAAAGAGATTACTTGGTAAAAATAGAGCAAGCTAAAGCCAATCTTTCGGCAGCAGAAAGTCAGGTGGTGGTAGCTCAGGCGAGCATTGGTTCATATAAGGCAAATGTCGGAGTTTCCACTGCTCAGGTGAATTCCGCAGTTGGAAATACCGAAACAGCGAAAATAAGATTGGGAAGAGCTACAAAAGATTTTGAGCGATACAAAAATCTTTACGAAAGTCACTCCATCACTGCCCAGCAGTTTGAACAAGCAGAAGCAGCAAAACAAGAGGCTCAGCAGCAAGTACAAATATTGAAATCACAGCAAAACGCAGTTTCGAGTCAAAAAACGGCAGCGATATCTCAGACTGACATTTCGCAGAAGCAGGTAAGTGTAGCCGAAGCAAACGTGAAAACAGCTGAGGCGATGCTCGATGCAGCCAACTTAAATCTTGAATACAGTGTGGTGACCGCATCCATTGACGGCCAATTATCAAGTATATCCATTCAGCCGGGTCAGCTAGTGTCTCAAGGTCAATCCTTGTTTTACATCGTAGACACCCAGTCCAAATGGGTGGTGGCCAACTTCAAAGAAACTCAGTTGGAAAAAATACAAATTGGACAAAAAGTAACGCTTGAGGTAGATGCTTATCCAGGAGTAGAATTTGAAGGTGAAGTCAGTGCATTTTCACCGGCAACTGGAGCAAGATTCTCTTTGCTACCCCCTGATAATGCCACTGGAAACTTTGTCAAAACTGTACAGCGACTTCCAATTAAGATCGATTTTGTCACATCAACTGATGCCGAAAAGCTCAGTAAACTTCGCTCAGGCATGAACGTCGAAGTGGATATCCATCTCAACTAAGAATCATAGCAGCTATATATTCTAAGGGCTAGTCAAATAGTCAAGAAAACAACCTATGCAACAAGACGAAAATGATTTGGTAGAGTATGGCTTCCGAAGAGTTATCATCACAATCACTGCGGTACTATGTGCACTGCTGGAGATCGTCGATACTACCATAGTCAACGTGGCACTCAGTGACATGAAGGGAAGTTTGGGTGCTACATTGACAGACGTGGCCTGGGTAATTACCGCCTATGCCATCGCCAATGTGATCGTGATTCCTATGACTAGCTGGCTATCCAAGCAATTTGGCAGAAGAAATTATTTTGCAACATCCATTATCATATTTACCGTGGCCTCATTCCTTTGCGGCAACGCCACCAATCTTTGGGAGTTGATCGCTTTCCGATTTATACAAGGATTAGGTGGAGGAGCACTTTTGGTGACCGCGCAAACCATCATCACAGAGAGCTACCCGACAGCAAAAAGAGGAATGGCTCAGGCGATTTATGGGATGGGCGTTATTGTAGGACCAACGTTAGGTCCTCCATTGGGAGGTTATATAGTGGATCATTTCTCTTGGCCCTATATTTTTTATATCAACATACCTATTGGAATCCTCGCAACCGCCTTAACCATCATTTTTGTGAGAAGTCCAAAATATGGGGAAAAGCTGAAAGCGAGTCAGGTAGATTGGTGGGGAATCGCATTATTGGCCACCTTTATCGGCTCACTTCAATTTGTGCTAGAACATGGCCAGCAAGATGACTGGTTTGAGAATACTACTATTGTGATCTTGAGTATCACTACCGTATTGGGTCTAGCACTATTTCTATGGAGGGAGATGACCTATAAGTATCCTATCGTGAATTTGAGGGTGCTGAAAGACACCAATTTGCGGGTCGGTACCATCATGACATTTATCTTAGGATTTGGGGTATATGGATCGACATTTATTATCCCAATCTATACCCAATCCATATTGGGATGGACAGCTACGGATGCTGGACTTTTACTCATTCCCAGCTCCATTACTACAGGTCTGATGATGCCGGTGATCGGTAAGCTGCTGGAAAAAGGGGTCTCCCAAAAGTACATGGTTGCGCTAGGCTTTGTCATTTTCTTCGTGTACAGCTTTTGGATGAGTTTGATAATCACTCCAGATACAGCATCCGAACACATGTTTTGGCCTTTGGTGATGAGAGGAATTGGCTTGGGACTATTATTTGTGCCGATTACGACCTTGTCACTCTCCACTCTGAGTGGAAAAGATATCGGTGATGGAGCTGCTTTTACCGGGATGATGCGTCAGTTGGGTGGATCATTTGGAATTGCGATCATCACTACGATGATAGCCCGATGGACTCAGCAACACCGCGTGGATTTGATACCAAATATCACGTCTACAAACACTCAAGTTCAAGATAGAATTCAAGGCATGCAGCAACTATTTATGTCCAAAGGATTCTCTGCCAACAATGCACTGGACAAAGCCTATCAAGCCATGGAAGGAATGGTAATGAAGCAGGCCACCGTTTTGACTTATATGGATGTCTTTCTATATATGGGGCTTTTATTCCTACTATGTGTTCCTTTTGTGATGCTAATCAAAAAAGGAGCTGGAAAAGTCGATACCTCAGCAGTACATTAAATAAATACGAACCAACTATACTACTCCGCCGAGATTTCTTCTCGGCGGTTTTTTTTATAAAAAAATTTTGACTCAAAAAGATAACCTAAGCAAGTTGTTCTTGATAGACTGGTAGTATTAAAAAGTTGCAAAATCAAACGAGACCAATTACTTACTTTTCAAAAATTTACCTGTGTCTGAATTCTCAACAGACTTCCCGATTGATGATTATCCTGCAATTGGAAATCTTCATAGCGGCGATTCGAAGAAGTGTACATCGCCACCAATTCAAACGCTTTATACGGTAGCCAAGTTAGAGTTCTGACCGTAGAGCTTTAATCATGGACGGTCACCCGGATTAAAGTTTGAGGTATCCAATCAAAGATTTTGAATGTCAATCACCTCAGATGAGTTTTTCTAGAAGATGGAAAAGCCAGATTTATAAACCAATTGAACACTTTCTATAGCAAGACCAGAGGTTTAGAAATAAGAGTCTTAAATTACTGGGAAATCAGTAAACCTCATTTGCATGAACTTTCACAAAACTTTTATCATCTGCTTGATCGCACTAAGCTTTTTATTTTCCTGTAAGGAAAAACTAACAGAAAAGGAAATGCTCCAAAAAAGCGTTCAGTCTCAACTAGATTCCATTCAAGGTGACGTGGCCGTAGCTTTTTACAATCTTTCAGATACCACGGATACCATGATGATCAATTCCGATGAGGAATTTCACGCCGCTAGTACCATGAAAGTGCCCGTGATGATTGAGCTTTTTAAGCAACAACATGAAGGGAAATTGATACTAAGTGACTCAATTCTGCTAAAGAATGTATTCAAAAGCATTGTGGATAGCAGTCTTTATAGCATGGATATTGGCGATGACAGCGATGATGTGATCTATGGGAAAATCGGGACGGTAGTCACGCTGAATGATCTTTTGCACCCTATGATTACCGTGAGTAGCAACTTGGCGACAAACGTATTGATCGAGCTGGTTGGTGCCAAAAATGTCACTGCCACCATGCGTGATCTGGGAGCTGATAAAATCGAAGTACTACGAGGTGTGGAAGATCAAAAAGCATATGACCTGGGTTTGAGCAACTCAACGACTGCCAAAGATCTAATGATTATCATGAAAGCAATTGCAACTGACCAAGCTGGAACTCCAGAGGATTGCAAGAAAATGATCCAGATTCTCAAAGACCAGCAGTTCAATGAAATCATCCCACGCTACCTACCCAAAGATGTGAGCGTAGCCCACAAAACTGGCTCGATCACAGGAGTGCATCACGATGCAGGAATAGTGTATTTGCCAGATGGTCGCTCGTATGTTCTCGTGCTTCTCTCCAAAAATCTTGAGGATTTTGATATAGGAACTGAGCAGTTGGCTGGTGTTTCGAAGTCTGTGTATGAGTATGTAATGAAAAGCAAGTAGTCGTTTTTGAAAGTGAGGTTGATTTCATTTTTTACCCAATATGTATATCCTCATTTCTACCAGTAAAGTGAGAAATGGAATATAGGATTTGTTAAAATCACGTATTGAGGCCACTTCTGTCATCGGGCTCCCAGCCTGCTAACTGAGAAGATTGTGGCTATTGGCATAATTGCGGATAATCATATTTCCCAAAATCAATTCTCATTTCAACTTATCTACCCTTCATTTTTTCAGAAATTCTAAATTAATTCTAAATGCCATGTGAACATTGTAGCATGAGATCTTTCGATCACTAAGGTTTTCTACGATTTCGGAGATTTAGAGTGAAAAAGCCTTAACTAGGACAACTATTACTGAGAGTTATTGAATCAAAATTGATCGGCACTAACTCAAAAGTAGCAAACTACTTTGCCTCCTAACAAACGCCTTTGGGATGAAAATCAAACTACTAGTGCTCGTGCTACTATTTTCAAGTAGCGAATTTGCTTTCTGCCAAAGAAGCCTAGCAGAATACATAGAAATCGCCAAAAGCAACAGCCCTCTAATCACTGACAACCTCACTCAGGTCAAAGCAAATGAGATCGAAGCGCGACGAATAAAAGCGGAATTTACCAAAGCCAAAATTGACGCCACTGCCAACTATTTATTTTCTCCGATCATCAATAGAGACGGAGGTAAATCTTCTTTTCAGGCAAATCCAGACAATGCGACCGAATATTCAGGCTACGATTTAGCCTATTCTAACGGAGGCACTTATCAGGCCATGCTCTCCGTGACTCAGCCTCTATTCAACGGCAAGCGCTACGAATCAGCCAGTGAGTTACTGACTGCCAATTCGCTGATCGCTGAAAATACCGCCCAACTTACCGCACATGATCTGGAGAAAGTGATCGGCGATCAATACATTCTTTGCAGTCAGGATTTGATGCAACTTGAGTATATCAATTCCATGCTTTCGATCTTGGAGAAACAAAAAAGTATTTTGGAACTTCTCGTAAAAAATAGCATCTACAAACCTTCAGACCTGACTTTGCTCAATATAGAGCACCAAAATCTTCTGATTCAACAAACCACCTTTTCTGCCAATTATGCACGAGATCTCTTGGATCTGAGAATTCTCAGCGGGATCAACGACACCTCGACAGTCAATCTTTTACCTCCAAACTTGGTACTGAATAATAGTGATAAGAATTCTGACTTTCTGGAAAAATACAGACTTGACAGCTTAAATCTAGTTGCTCAGCAAAATTCATTCGAACTCAAATACAGGCCTCAGTTTAATCTTTTTGGCAATACTGGGTTGAATGCAGTCTATGCTCCTACCATTCCCAATCGCTTTGGCTTCTCGGCAGGATTGAGTCTAAGCTATCCGATTTTTGATGGAGGGCAAAGAAATCTGAACCAGGAAAAAACTAAGGTTTTGCAAAGGAGCGTAGCCTTTGGAAAGGAAAATTTCCAAAATCAAAACCTTGTCCGAAAAACAAAAATTCTAAATGAGTTAGCTTCTTTCCAAAATAAAATGACGACTACAAATGAGCAATTGAAAGACTATGCACTTCTGATAGAAAGCTATAAAAAGGAAATTCTTTCAGGGCAACTCACTATCATCAATTACCTCACAGTCTTGAAAAATATGGCGACAGCCCAGCGAGATTATATCCTGCTTCACTCTCAGGAGCAACTTCTGATCAATACTTATAACTATTGGAACTGGTAAAATGACCTTCAAAAAATGAAAATTCAAACGTTTATCTTTTCCGCAGTTCTCGCCCTAAGCTTCTCCTCCTGCACAAAGCAAGCTGAAACTAGCAGTCAATCTGAGCTAAGGCCCAAAACTCCCGTGGAAGTAGTAAAGGTGAGTCATGGCACAGTAACCGACGAACTGACACTTTTTGGGACAACGATTTACTTAAAGCGTAATGCAGTTACGGCTCCAATCCCGGCTTATATCAAAGAAGTAAATGTGAAATTGGGCGATAGAGTCACCGAAGGGCAATTGCTCTATGTACTTCAATCCAAAGAAAGTCGTGCCTTGGGAGATGATGTGAGCAAGTTGGACAGCAGTCTGACGAATTTTGGAATCATCCGCGTGAAAGCTTCAGCGACTGGTATTGTTTCTACGCTGGACAAGCAACAGTCTGGCGAATACGTGTTGGAAGGGGCTCAACTCTGCACAATTGCGGAAAGCGATAATCTAGTTTTTCAGGTCAATGTGCCTTATGAATATAGCTCATTGGTGCAGTCGGGGAATAAATGTACCGTGGTGCTCCCTGACACGAGCCGACATGAAGCGATTTTTACCAAGGCGCTTACTTCCATGAATGTGCAGTCTCAGACTCAAACTATATTGGCAAAATCTCAGAAAAGTCTTTTCCTCCCAGAAAATATGATCGTAAAAGTGATGGTGTCGAAAGGATCCAATACGGAGCAACAATTACTTCCTGTCTCAGCGGTTGCAAGCGATGAGATGCTAAAAGAGTTTTGGGTCATGAAGCTAATCAACGACAGCACCGCGATAAGGCAGAATGTGACTTTAGGAAATAGGAACGTCGACTGGGTGGAGATTCTTTCTCCCCAACTAGATCCTAATCAGTTGATTATTTCTGCAGGAAACTTCGGACTTCCCGATACTGCATTAGTGAGTGCAAAATATTAACATATGAAAAAAGCCCTCGCTTGCCTCATCTTCCTATCGCTTTCCTTTTCGGCAGTTTCTCAAAATCTAGATATAGATATTCTGAAAAACATTAACCTGAACAGGAATGAGAATCTTGATCCAACTTTTGAATTTATAAGCAATTCCGTCACTCCGATTAGCATTGGTGCTCCTGTGATGATCCTGGCTGTAGGATTTATTAAAAAAGACAAGGATCTCAAAAATCAGGGATTATTCATCGCAGAAACTATCGTGACCTCCACCTTGATCACTACCATTCTGAAACGAACTGTCAATAGAGATAGGCCTTTTATAACCTATCCATTTATAGACAATGTGATCTATGTTGATAGCCCTTCATTTCCCTCAGGGCATACTTCTGCCGCATTTGCTACGGCCACTTCCTTGAGTCTAGCCTATCCCAAATGGTATGTGATAGCTCCTTCTTTTGCCTGGGCATCCGCAGTTGGCTACTCTCGTATGGATCTAGGTGTGCATTATCCGAGTGACGTGTTAGTGGGAGCTTTGGTAGGAACGGGGAGTGCCTATCTCTGCTACTTTGTCAACAAAAAACTTTTCCACAAGGAATTAAATCGTCGTAGAAAGTGATGGAAATCCCCTCCAAAAACCTATTTAAGACCTATCGTAATCCAATTCTATTTATTGGACTATTGCTACTTGCCTCAGGGATTTTTGCCTATTCCCAGATGCATACCAATCTTTTCCCCGAAGTCCTATTTCCTAGGGTAACATTAGTGGCTGATGCTGGTCAGCAACCCATAGATCAAATGATGATCACGGTCACTAAACCTATGGAGAGCGCTGCCAAAAAAGTAAAAGGAGTGAGACTGGTGAAAAGTACAACCAGCAGAGGAAGCGCAATTATTGATGTGTTTTTTGATTGGGGAACAGAAATTTACACTGCCAAAACTCAGGTGGAAAGCAGGATCAATGAGATCAAAAGCTTTTTGCCGCCCGGGGTCACTATCGCAACGGAAGCGATGAACCAGTCCACTTTTCCAGTCTATGGCTATACGCTGG
>Ga0307487_1001170_pt1 | contig 19101 bp, 14 predicted proteins | sample CBIW12metaG_FD_203665 | JGI IMG/M metagenome (GOLD analysis project Ga0307487, IMG submission 203665) | Sea-ice brine microbial communities from Beaufort Sea near Barrow, Alaska, United States - CBIW 1.2 | ecosystem: Environmental > Aquatic > Marine > Coastal | place: USA: Alaska | collected... | reverse complement strand
AAGCTGATTACATCCACACAGGATTCGAGGGCCATCGTCCAACAGGTTTTAAGTTTACTCAGACCGATGTACCGAAACGGCTACGACTATGCGAAAGCCGGTGTGATGCTGAGTGACTTGGTTAATGCGGCGGCCATCCAGGAGGATTTGTTTGCCAGTCCTTCACTTGGCCAGGATGACCGAGCCGCCCGGCTGATGTCCGTGTTGGATGAGATCAACCGAAAGTCGCGAATAAAAGTGCGCAGTGCCAGGCAGGCAGGCCCAGCGGCTTATGCAATGCGTAGAGAACATTTGTCGCCGGCTTACACCACCGCCTGGTCCGAGCTGCCGACAGTCCGCTGATCTGCACTCTATGGATGAGCTGACCACTACACGTTGACACTTGGCCAGTCCGCGATAGAGGGCAACTCTCACGAGACAGAGCACCTGTAAGGCATGATAGGCTTGGAACTTTGGAGAAGAGTTAAAGGAAGCAGTCATGAAAAAGTCGATCAGGCGGGTATTGCCATTGGAAAAGCACGTCACTCTCAGAGAATTTACGCGAGGCCCATCTCGCTGCTTCGAAGACGCTCCTGTTGCCGTCGTATCTAAAGGTCGTCCCGTCGGTTGCCTTCTGAGCCCTGAATTTTTTGAAAATCTCACATTTCTAATGGCTCAAACCAAGGATCCCGTCTTATTGAAAAAAGAACTCAAGCTTTCGAGTGCTTGGCTGGAGAAGTTTGTAGGTAACATTGATGTCTGAGGAGGCGAAGGCAGTTCAAGAAGTCGCGAAAACCACTGATACCGCAATTCGTGCAGTGGAAAAGATGGGCAAGTTTATTGCGAATGTCGCAGGTGTCCCTATTGCTACTGCCGTAGGGATTTTCGAAGACAAATTGAGCTATATGAGATGGGAAAACCAGCTGAACTTAATAGACAAAGCAAACGAAAAGCTGGCTGAGCGAGGGTTATGTTCTCCGACTCGAGTGCTTCCATTGCAGTTCACTGTCCCACTTGTCGAGGCGGCGTCGCTTGAAGATGATGACTACCTTCAGGATTTATGGGCCACTGTGCTGGTGAACGCCGCAGACGAAACAGTTGATGTGCAGCACAGGCGTGCGTTTATAAGCATTCTGGAGGACATGACATCTTTAGATGTAAAGATTTTGAAAGTAATAGGAGCTGCCACTCGAAATCCTGCATACCAGTTGAACGTGCTCAGTCCAGGATTTTACCAAGGCTACTTGCCAGAAAGAGCGGCTGAATTAGATGACTTTGATAATGAAGTTCCAACCCCTAAAAAGGAGGTAAGGATTGCCGTTGGTAACCTACAGAGACTCAACGTTCTTTCCATCTCTCAGTCAGTAGATGGGGTTTTAGACCCTAACCATGTAAGGATAACGGCACTGGGTAAGGAGCTTCTGCGTCTCTGTTCCGATCGCCACAACGAATCTGAGATCGGTTGAGGATTCAGTGGTAAAGTCATCCAAAGTGCCTCGTGTCCACCTATAATCACTAAAAATTTAAGGTTTGAGATGACATCTTCTGCATTTGAAACATTTCAGCATGTCATTCAGGACGCGGTTGACCTGTTTAATCTATTTGATGCCCTGAACAAAAAGCCACCTCCTCCGGAAGCGGAGGTTCTTAAACGCGCAAGTCTGGTCATGGCACTGGCTGCTCTGGAGACCTATGTTGAGGACCGAATCGTGGAAGCAGCTAACGCGGTATCGGGCGTTGGATCAGAAAAAAGTGCACTCGTGAAGTTTTATAGGTTGTCGCTTGAGAACGATCTAAAGTTTTTTCATACGCCAAGTACAGACCGGATTAAGGCAATTTTCAAAAAATACCTAGACATTGATATTACTGAGGCGTGGGTTTGGAATCACTTCGACGCTGCGCGTGCGAAAACTGAACTCAACAAGATTGCGAAAAAACGTGGTGATATCGCACATCGATCTTGGCGGCCCGTTACTGGCCAGACAAACCCCCATGCCGTTACGAGGGACGATTTAAGAAAACATATCCGTTTTATCAAAGATCTTGTGGAATCAACGGATACTTTTCTTGATCAGCTACTCTCAGATGCCAAGTAAGCTGACAGTAAGAGGCGCATCGCATCTTTTCTACGAATGATGAGCGGGATGCGAAAGTAGGTCAGTTAGCAAGTGTTTGGTTTTGGAACGCTATTCGATTTCCGATCGCAGATTTCAGGCATTCACCGCTGTGCAATTGAAGAGGACGGTCTGTCATCCACTATTCGCCTTTGAAAGCTCACCAATTCCTCGATGCGGCTACTTTTTGGATCATAAACCCACTCATGGTCAAATAGAGTGTTCAGCCGCTTGCTCATAAATGAGGAGCCGACGACGAGGGAGTAAAAGCGATTTCCTTGTGTTCTTTGTGAGTCTATAGCCTCGAGCATATCCTTCGGTAGGTCGGCCATAATGAAATCAGAGATGATAAGCAGGTCTGCTTTTTGATATTCGTCCCGTTCCATGACTTCCAGTGCCTGTTGCAGGGCAGGGGCGACATCTGTGCCTCCGTGAAAGGACATTTTCAGAAAGTCGATGAGCGAGGCCATGCCCATGTCGTTTGACAGTTCTAGCGTTTGAATACTCGTTGAGAAATTGATCAGATAACAAGCACGTTTCTGCTCGCGAGCTTTGGCTGAAATGAACAAAGCGACTGCTTTCGCGATGGTCTCCGGCATACCGCTCATAGAACCGCTGGTATCCACGCAGATTACCATCGGGCCTTGCTTCTCTTCTTCCTCTATCGGACTGTCTTGCTCGATTTCGATTGTTTCCTGTACCGTTTGAATGCCCTGCATATCGAAGCACATCAGGCGTGACTCAACGAATTTTAAATCAAAAAGAACTTCGGTTTCTTCGTCGGCTAACAGGGCTTTCTCACTGGGGAGCACATGCTCCAAGTCTCGCCCTAAGCGAATGCCAATGATCTCTTCGCGGGAATTAATATCCGGTAGGTGAATTTGACGTGTCTGATTTACGAGAACTCGCTCAATTTTCTCAGAAAACTCTATTTGCCGAACTTTCCCAAGCAATTCACAGAGCGACTGGACACCCTCGTCTTTCACCAAGTACGCGGCCCAGCGCTGGAAATGTTCAATGTCTTGAGCCGACAAATTTCCCTTGGAAAGATCCAGAAAAAGGCCGGGATCAAGCCCCAACGATTCTAACTGACTCTGGAGTAGTTTTAGCCGATTTAAGACTGTCTCGAGGTGCTCCATCAGTTTGCTTCGTAGCATCTCAATAGTCTTGAATTCCCATTCGCTACGAGCCTGATCCATGACCTTCTGCCACTCAGATAGCAAGAGACGTCCACTGAGTGACAAGTCATCCTTTGTTTGTGGCGACCGGGCTCCGTTGGTTTCCACGATGCTGACCTCGTGTTTCCAGAACGCTTGATTCGGAGGGTGCTTGGCGGAATGGCAGAATGAATTGAAATCATCGATCGCCTGCCTCAGCTCCGCTCGAGTTATCTCACGCGATGCGAGTTGCGGAGCCCAGTAAGATAGTTTCTGGGCGTGAGAACTGAATGGGAACTCTGTTGTAAGCGTCGCGTAGGAATTCGCCAGCCAGTCCCGAAGCTGGTCAGCGACATAGTTTTTTACCGCGCTCGATTTTCGGAACAAAATAGAAAAATGGATGAAGATGTCACTATCCACCGCATCGGCCGCTTGTTTGAGGCTGTTTAACGACATAGCTCTTCCAATCGTTCGCAATCTTTGATGCGGAGCTTTAAGCGATTAATCTGTTCGGCAACTCCAGTGATCGCCAGTTGAACGTCGTCCTCAGTGATAAATGGAGAGAGTAGGGCCTGCTTATATCCCTTACATTTGGACTCAACCTGATTCAATATGATGGTTAAACTTTCGCGCAGCTTTTTCACTGATTCGGCAAGGGAGTCGATAAGTCGTCGATTAATGTCCTCTTTCTTTTCACCCTTATGGATGAGGACCTTTGGCTGAAATTTGATAGTCTTATAAGTAACACCATAAAGACTATCTGAATCTAAGAAGATTTCACAGGTTCCTTGGCCATCAAACTGACACCAAACGTCCTCTTGCGTATTACCCTTGGAATCAACTGGGTGAAACTTATTTTGAGTTTTCAGCTTTCTATTTGGTATGTAGAGTCCTCGTGAGTGATCGTGACGGGAATGATTCGCGGAGAACTTTGCTATCGAGTGAAAATACTCATCGTTATTTAGTCGTTTTGTTTCATAAACATCAGCAGTGTAGAAAAGCTCTTTATTAATTTCCTTATCCAGCGCCTCCTTCTCCCTATCGATCTCATGCAAGCTGACACCACTGTCAAACCCCGCCTCTTTTATAGCCGAAGCAACGATATACAGCACCGCTTCGCGGTTATCCTCATGGCTCCAAAGGCAATGTTTCAACAACACGGCATCACTATGGTTTGTTTCTTCCCGGCCGTTGAAGAAAGCCGAGGCCTTCATCAGTATTGCCGCCCGTTGCCACCTTCGGTCGGAAACGTACACGTCTAGTTTCTCCGACTGCTCATCCAGAGCATCGCGAATCAGGTGGATAATGGTCAGCGTTTCGGTCGAGAGAATAACGTCGTGGAGTTGCTCCCCCCATTTAACCCACTCGTCAGGTTTGACCAGCAGATTGTCCGGGATAGAGATAGCAGCTTCCGTTGGTTTGCTGGTCAGTAATTGATCAAAATTTATGTTTTGGCTAATCGGACCTACCATCACGCGAACAATAAATCGGTCGTATAGTGCCTCTAGCCCCTGATTAGACTCGGGTGTTTCGTTGGATGCGGCAATCAATGCCTTGAGTGGGGCCTTCTCAATAATTTCTCCATTGCGGAAGACTCGCTCGTTGATAAGCGTCAGCAAGGTATTGAGAATGGCTGGGCTGGACTTCCAGATTTCATCCAGAAAGGCAAACTCAGCTTTTGGCAGGTAGCTGTCTGTCTTTCGCGTGTATCGATCCTCTTTGAGGGCTTTGATGGAAACAGGGCCGAACACCTCTTCGGGTGTGCTGAAGCGGTTCATCAGATACTCAAAATAGGTTGGACTGGCAAACGCGCAGGCGATACGACGTGAAATCAGGCTCTTTGCAGTCCCGGGCGGGCCGTAGAGAAAGGTATTTTGCCCGCAAAGAGCCCCCAGGAGAGACACGGCAATGATCTCTTCACGTTCGAACATACCAGTACAGACTGCGTTGGCCAGCTCGGTAATCCGTTGTTGGATTTTATTGGTGTTCTCTTCGGTATCAAGCAGCTCCGGAACTTTCTCCTCTAGTAGAGATTTACCTTTTGGTTCCCCCTGGAACGAGATACTGCCCGATGGCTCGTACCAATTCATGATGCCGTCATCCAAGCGGAATATCTTCCGGTCTATCTGAGTGTCGTCCCATTCGCCGTCCAAAAGGGATAGTCGGGTGGCAAGCTCATCGTAGCTGCCCGTGAACATGAGTCCCATACTTTTCATCCTTGTTACTCAGTTTTCGGTGAATCTTATTATTGCCTGGTCGAAAGCTGCTGCTTCCCTCGAATGCTAAGCCTACCGGGTACTGTAGACGTCTGAGAGTGTTGCACAAAACTCTAAATTGAAATTCGTTGATAATGATCTGAAAGCGGCATGCCGAACGGTAATCCCCTCGATAAAGAGCGGTGATCAAAAGTAGAATTTTACGTAAGCTATAGGCAGGGGCACACCAGCAGTATCTGTTCGAACAGCTCTTCAATCTCATTGGCGTACTGGCTGACGAACTTGGCCAGGGTGGTGAAGTGCGGGACGGTATCGCAGGACAGCGCTTTAAAGGTGATATCGGTCTCGCAGCACTACTGGATCTCGCGGCTGGAGGTAATGCCTTTGGAGTAGGAGAACAGGATGATCTTTAACAGAATGGCCGGATCGTAGGCCAGGCGGCCGGTGTCGTCGTTGCGGTACTTGGGATGAAAAATCGACAGATCCAGCTTGTGCTCAATCAGGTAATGAACGGCGTGTTCAAAGGTACCGGGCTGGAGCTGTTCCTGATAGTTGATGACCACCATCGAATCTTGATCGTAGTTGTAGTGCTTGAAACGAGGCATTCCGACGTATCCTTGTCTGTTTGCTCAATACTATCAAAACGGGTCTATTTTGGGGTTTTTCTACGGCCTCAACGCTGAGAACAGCGGCGCCACGTTAGTGGCGTCCGGCGGCCATCGGCCGCGAACTGCTGCGAATTGTTAAAACTCAGTATCAACCAATGTAGGTAACCTTTGATTTGGTCTGAGCTACAGGCCACTCCTTCAGCAGACTTTCGAAAATTCCCGCGACATGCTCAGCATCTTTGGCTGCTGATGGGCCAACATAGTCATTGCCACAGGAAAATGTTTCATATCGCATGACCATGCTCGGCTTAGACTGCTCAAAACCGATAGGTGTCAGCCCCTGGGGAACAGCATCAATATTAACGTTACCGATGTTATTCACCCAGACCACGTGATGCCCAGCACTGTCGTCACAGGCTGCAATGAGTGCCTCAAGTTGCGATTTGGTGGGCGACGAATTCAGATTCATTCGGTTCTCCTCGTTTTAACGCGGAGCACAGCGGCGGCCTTCGGCCGCGTACTACTGCGTATTGTTAATCATTGATTCTCCGCCATTGTGAAAATCCGTGCAGCGGAGCACCGCTCGATATACAACAGAACTCAGCGCCAGTTATGACCCAAACCGAGCCAAACTCGCAGCATAGATCACTCAAGTTGGCCACCAAGGTTCCCCATGATGCATCCTTCCCGAGGAAGTTGGCATATAGCAACAAATGTAGCTCTCTGGAATTCGAATACTGCTTTTTGATTTTACTTTTTATAGCCTGTCTGAGCCTTTCATGAGCGTATTTTTCAGGTACAACCCAATCCCCAAACTGTACCTGATTGCCTTCTCGATACTCAAGGTTTCGCTTTCGCCCTTCGTCTAAAACTTCTGTGATCTGAAACGGAAAAACTTTCCCTAGAGCGTGGAACAAGAAATCATAGTCACGCTGCTCATCTTCTTCGGCTATTTCTACTTCACAGGGGCCGATACGATTTTCATACCCCTCAGAGAACACTGCGGCACACCACATTTCTCGTAGACGATTGCAGGATTGCTGAGTGACAAATGCGTCGTCTCCCACAAGTGCCCTTTCACGGGCTACATATTCAGCAAGTTCAAAATATCTAACGAGCATATGGTTAACTCTTGCATAAGCGGCGCCCGACTAGGGCGTCCGGTGGAGGCCCTAGTCGGGCCGGAACAAACTTGATGCACTGGTTAGGCTTTATCCCTGCTATCGGCGATGTGAATAGGTACACGAAACTTAACTCTACTGACTACTTCGGTCTCGTGACCGCCCTGTATATTTTTTAGCAAAAAAAACCAAATCACAACTAATACTTTATACTTATTTTAGTTAGGACTTTTCACGCGTCCTAGACTAGGACGCGTGAAAAGTCCTACGCAGGACATGGTAATCCCTGCGAGAGCGTGGGATAAACCAACAGTAGTTTTGGTAGTCGGCTGGCTTTAGGGAAATGAACGGCTGTCAGCTTCTGACTGGCCATTGTTGCTTGCGCTATCTTCGTCGAAAATAAAACAATTTTGATCAAAAATTCAGTACTATGACGTTACGCATCACCAATGCTCCCGGTTACACTTTGCATGGCCTCAATAACAGAACAACTACACTCAAGATTGCTCTGGAGGCAAAGATCTTGCCTAAGATAGAAGTGGAACAAGAGCAGCGGAATACGGCCAGAGTAATGGAGTATCTGATTTTCGTGAGGAAAAAAGCATCCTAAAGCGAATGAAAGTATTTTGTGTCTCTTTTTAGTAAAAGCATGGAAGTCATCTTATGAAAACAGTGAAGCAAACGTGTGTTCTTGCAGAAAACGCCCTTTCAATCGATGTGAGCGATCAGGTTGAACAGCTTGATGAGCTGATCGATTCCGAAGGTAATGGATGGGCATTTTATGACAAGACGTTTATCACAGATGGTATGCGAAGTCTTCTGAGTGGAACGATTGCGCGGCTTGCGGGCAAGTCCAGCAATGCTATATTTCATCTCAAACAAGCAATGGGTGGTGGTAAAACACACTTGATTGTTGGTACCGGCTTGGTAGCCAAGCATGCGGATCTGCGACAAAGCGTTTGCGCGGATATTCCTCATATCCACGATTTTGAAAACGCCCGAGTTGTTGCCTTTAATGGGCGTAACACACCTGAAAACTATCTTTGGGGTGAGATTGCTCACCAACTAGGGGAAGGTGAGAAATTCAGGAAGTTCTGGGCTCAAGGCCCGGACGCGCCAAGCGAGCAGGATTGGATTGAGATCCTCAAGTCAGATACTCCTACGTTGATCCTGCTTGATGAGTTACCTCCTTATTTCCAGATTCTAGGCACCAAGCAAACAGGCACCGGAACTGTCGCCGACATTGCGACCCGCGCCTTCGCAAACATGCTGAGTGCTGCCGGTAAACTGTCGAACGTGTGCATTGTCGTCTCAGACTTGAATGCCTCCTATGCCGAAGGTGGTCGCTCAATAACGCGGGCATTGCAGGATGCTCGAAATGAACTTGGACGTCAGGAAAAGACAATTACTCCGGTTGATCTAGCTGGGAACGAGATCTACGACATCCTTCGCAAGCGATTGTTCAAAAAACTCCCCGATCAGGCCGAGATTGATGATATCGCCGCACGTTACGGCCAGGCTCTGTCCGAAGCATCCAAATCGAAAGTTCTGGCCCGAGGTGCGGAGGCACTGGCTGACGAGATTTCACGGACCTATCCGTTCCATCCTCGACTGAAAGACCTGGTCGCATTGTTCAAGGAAAATGAGCAGTTTAAACAAACCCGAGGATTGATGGAGCTGATTTCCCGGCTGCTGAAGTCAGTTTGGGAGGGCGATACCGGCGAGGTTTATCTGATAGGGGCTCAACATTTTGACTTGGCAATTGCCGATGTTCGAAGCAAACTAGCCGATATTTCTGGCATGGGCGATGTCATTGCCAAAGACATCTTCAACAGTGACCGAAGCGCTCACTCTCAGTTGGTGGATGCTGAGCAGGGCAATCGTTCAGGATCTGAGGTTGCCAACCTGGTTCTGATTGCCAGTCTATCCACTGCGGTAAACGCTGTCAGGGGTTTGGCCCGTACTGAAATTCTTGAATGCCTGGTTACACCGGTTAATTCAGTCTCTGAGTACAATCAGGCGTTCGATGAACTGCTCGATTCCTGCTGGTATCTGCACCATAGCAAGGATGATGAGTATTATTTCGACCGTCAGGAGAACCTCACTAAAATGCTTCAAAGCATTGCTGAGAGTGCCCCTGATGCCCTGGTCGAGAAGTTGGTCAAGGATACTCTTGAGAGTCTATTTGCCCCGAAACGGAAGGTTGCTTACAACAAGGTCATTGCTCAGCCAACACTGGATGATGCGATTGATGAGGTTAAGCGCAACCGAGTTTTGCTGATTATCGACCCAGATTCCAAAATGCCGCCCGCCGAATTGACGCGATTTTATGAAAGCTTGGTCGAGAAGAACAACCTGCTTGTGCTTACCGGTGGTAAAACCAAAATGGCCAGCATCAATCAGGCAGCCCGTAAGCAGTTCGCTGTTCTGAAGGCTGATAACCGTCTCGGTGAGCGGCATGCTCAGCGTGAAGATTATGAAATCAAGCGTGAACAGGCGGAGCAGGACTTTGTCACCACCTTGCTTGAGGTTTTCGACGTTATTCTCTATCCGGAGCAGCCGGGTAAACGCCCGGAGCCTGAGCTTCGCCAAAAAAATCTGGATACCACCCGAGACCAGAAAGAGGGTTTTGATGGTGAATTGCAGATCGAGAAAACGCTGACAAGCGCACCCAGAAAGCTTTTTGTCGATATCGAAGGTGACTTTGATGAATTGCGCGTTCAGGCAGAAACGATACTGTGGAACCAGGGTAAGGCGGAAATTGATTGGTCAACGGCTGTCGCTCGTGAGAAACAACGCCCGAAGATGGCATGGCTTCCTCCTCGCGGGCTCGACACACTTAAGAATCTGGCGCTGGCCAAGGGCGTATGGGAGGACCTCGGTAACGGGCATGTAACGCACACTCCTCCAAAAAAGAAGACGGGCGTCTTTATTTCCGACGAATCTACCAATAACGATGAAGGTGTTGCTCGGATTCAGATTACCCCGACTAATGCCGGTCCTTCAGCTCGAATTCATTACCAAGAAGATGGCATAGTATCTCAGCAGAGCCCTGTACTCAAAGACGATGTGCTGGAAACCAAGGCCCTGAGGGTTCAATTTCTTGCGGTTGACCCAAATGGCCAGTTTGAAATAGGAGATTCGGTTGCCTGGCAAAATCATTTAACGATCAGAGCTAATCAGATTTCCGAATCACCTCGCCAAGTTAAGCTTCTTGTCGCCCCTACCGGGAATATTCATTACACCCTGGATGGCTCGGAGCCACGCAACGGCACCGAATACACGGGCCCGATTGAAATTGGTGACGATGACACACTGATTCTCGCCTTTGCGGAGGCCTCTGGTCTGGAAGTACATCAAAAGTTTCCGTTCTCAGCAGTTTCAAAGGGAAAATCCAAAAGGGAGGGTGCAAGCCCGACGTTATCAGTCGACATGGGAAAGCCGGTAACGGTCAACACCAGAATGCAAATGTCTTCCAGGTCGGATGCTTATCGGGCGGTCGATTTTTTCAAAACCCGCGCTGTATCGGTTGAGCGAGTCCGTGTCGCGGCAGGTCGGAACCCCGCTGTGGCTACCTTTTCAATCGGCGAAATTTTAACAACAGCGGCCTCTCTGGAAACTCTTATGAACCACGCATCAGATCTGACCGGGCCGGATTCAGACATGGTCCTGTCTGTTGGGCGCGCACATTTCTCCTCCGGACAGGACCTGATGACATTTATCGATGACATGAGTTTGGTGGTGGATCAAAGTGAGGTGGAACAATAATGGTGGCGGTCCATATGAGTCGTGAATCTGAAAAAATCGTTATTTCTACAACCCGAAAGATCGCAAAGAAACCCAGCTACGTGGGTTTTGGCGCCATTGATGAATTCGGCGCTCATGTTTTCAAGGTCACTGTTCCCCAGTCATCCAAGGGTGATGTGATGATTATTGAGGATTACGGACTAAAAGGCGGCGAGAACGGGATTCCTCTGATATCTGAGAGGGTGAATTTGCCCCGGCGATTCTGGACCGCCATCTCCGAAGCTTCGCGAAAGGACTTTTCGGCGAGGCTAAAAAGCAAAAAGCTGAGTGGTAGTCGCTGGAGAGCGGGTGAAAACCTTGTGGATCGGATGCTGGGCAAAGAACTATGTGTTTTGGCCTGGGCCGTGGAGCATGCCAGCAGCGTCGATGAAGCGCGTGCGATTGCTGCGCGGTGGGCTGCATTTCGCCCTGAAGAACGCTGGTGGCTTTTCTCCCAGGTCGTCGCTGAATCTGGGGGCGCGGAAGATACCGATCGGGGATGGCGTAAGGCCTTGTACTACGCCATGAGCGAAGGCGTCGTTGGTTCCCAACCGAAGAAAAGCAAGCGCCCTGATGATTCGGAAAGTTCGACGAATCTGAAGCTCTTCTAATGACCTGGCCATGGCAGGGTGGGCAGTGAAAAGCTGCTCTGCCAAACACTACCAATCCGTAAGACTCGCATCGTTTGAATCCTGTAACAGGTAATTTATGGCTACCCCGAACATCATCGAAAAAGTTGATTACACTCAGACGCCTCACCCCTCCGGTGTTGAATCCCTGAGCTTGAAGGACGTACCCACTCTGATTGAAACGCTTTTCCCAGTGCAAATGATTTCAGTAGACTCCTACAAGGAGCAAATGGCGGTTAATGGAAAAACGTTAACTTCACTCGGGAGCTACTGGAAAGGTCGAAAGCCACTGGTTCTGAATCGAGCCTGCGTTCTGGGGTCGCTCCTGCCAGCCACCGACGATCCCATTAAAGATCTTGAAGTATTCGAGTTGCTGATGGGCATGGATGAAGTATCTTTGGCCAAGCGTGTAGGTCTGGAAACACCACGTAAGCTTGTTGAGTCTCTGAATATCACGGATATCTGGCACTATTTCAAGTTGACCCCTGCAAGCCAGCAACAGGTTTTGCCCAGTTCATCGCCTTTCGACCTGAACGAATACTCCTACACCGACGCGAAAGGCGTCGCAAAACTGCCGGTCATTTCATGGCGTACGGATATTCCCGACACTGAAAAGTATGCATTATCGGCTCGACTGAACGAGTCGAATTCTTACCGGGATGTTGCGAAACACGCAAAACGCGCCGAAGAAATTTATAATGAGGTATCTACCCATATCTGGTCGCGGGTGAACGAACACCTGGGCACCAAGGCTCACAATTTTCCTGAACTGACGGAACAGCTTGGGGTAATGCGGTTCGGTCATCGACCCACTGTTGGAGATACGTTCTCAGGGTCTGGTCAAATCCCATTTGCGGCCGCCCAACTTGGGTGTGATGTCTATGCGTCTGATCTTAACCCCATTGCCTGCATGCTTACCTGGGGCGCGTTCAATATTGTCGGAGCCAGCCCAGAACGTCGCGAGCAAATTGACGCCGAGCAACGAGAGCTTGCACGCAAGGTTAGACCGGAAATTGATAGCCTCGGTTTTGAAACAGATGGACGTGGTTGGCGAGGAAAAGTTTACTTTTATTGTCTGGAGGTTACATGCCCTTCTTCAGGATGGAAGGTTCCTGTTTTGCCAACCCGTGTGATCAGTAAAAGTAAAAAAGTGATTGCAAAGTTGATCCCTGTTTCTGACTCGAAAAGGTACGACATCGTTCTTGAGCAGAATGTGAGTGTAGACGAGCTTAAAACCGCTGAAGTTGGAACTTACCGTAAAGGTAATGTCGTACATTACGTGGACGGGATTGAACACCTCAATAGCATTGGATCTATTCGGGGAGATTACACCGACGTTGTTAATGGCAAAAAGGTTCGCAAAAACCGCCTTAGACAATGGGATGTCTCTGATGTCGTGTTCCGCGACGACGACATTTACAACGAACGTCTGTATGCCATTCAGTGGATGAAAGACGATGGTTCAACTCGGCCAAGAATTGAATTTCGATCAGTCACTGAAGAGGATCTTGATCGAGAAAGGCAGGTTACGGAATACGTCCAGGAAAATCTGGCTGAGTGGCAGCACCAAGGCTGGGTTCCCAACATGCGAATAGAACCTGGGGAGAAAACTGACGAGCCTATTCGAACAAGGGGCTGGACGCATTGGCATCATTTGTTCACGCCTCGAAATCTCCTAGTCGCAAATTTTGTAAAACGGTATGCCGAGGCTAGTGGTATACCTGGGTTGTTCCGGCTCTTAAATCAATCTAACCGGTTATGTCGCTGGGACGGAGCGCCCAATCAGGATAGCGTTAAGGGCATATTCGACAACCAAGCATTGAACACACTTTATACGTTCGGATGTCGCGCATCCGTCACCTCTCTTGATTTATTTGATGTCCGATATAAGCATCATCCCTTGCCACCCAAAGGTATTTTTACGCTAAAAAATGAACAAAGCAGCGCCACATCAAAGATGGCAGATTTATTTATTACTGATCCGCCATACGGCGATGCAGTCAAGTATGAAGAAATTCTGGAGTTTTTTATCGCTTGGCTCAAAAAGAATTCGCCATCCGAGTTTGCCAACTGGACCTGGGATTCCCGGCGCGAATTAGCAATTAAAGGGGAAGATCACGACTTCAAATCGAACATGGTGGCCGCTTATAAACGCATGGGCGAGTGCATGCCTGATAACGGCCTGCAAATTCTTATGTTTACCCACCAGGACGGGAATATATGGGCGGACATGGCAAACATCGTGTGGGCTTCGGGCCTTCGCGTAACTGCTGCCTGGTACCTGGTCACCGAAACGGACTCGGCGCTTAGGGAAGGATCCTACGTGAAAGGCACCATTTTGCTGGTATTACGCAAGCGTGTTGAAAACTTGCAATCAACTCAGACAGATCTCGCTTACGAAATTGAAGATGAGGTAGCCGATCAGGTTAGGCGTCTTACTGGCCTGAATGATGAAGTGGCTAACAGCAAACGCGTCAAGGACGGCAATCTTTTCGAGGATGCCGATCTACAGATGGCCGGATATGCGGCCGCTCTGAAGGTTCTTACCCAGTACGCCCATATTGGCGGCAAGGATATGACTCAGGAATCGCTCCGCCGCCGCATCCCCGGCCAAAAGCTGATGGTCGATGAATTGATAGAGTTCGCTGTTAACACGGCCAACAAACAACTGGTACCTCAGGGCCTCCCCGAGGCGGTGTGGCACGACCGAAATCCGGCTGAGCGTTTCTATATAAAGATGCTGGACCTTGAGGCCAAGGGCGTTAGCTCCCTGGATAACTATCAGAACTTCGCAAAAGCGTTCAGTGTTTCTGATTGGCAAAAATTGATGGCGTCTGAGAAGGCCAACAAGGCTCGGGTTAAGAATTCCAAGGAGTTCGGTAAATCCGAGCTGGGGGAAAAAGACCAGCTGGGTAATACCATCACTCGCGCCGTCCTGTTTGCGTTAATGGAGATGCGTTCAGAAAAAGATGTTGATGATGTGGTCCGCAGCATGCAGCATTATTTGCCAAGTTACTTCTCGCAGCGTCAGGCGATCATTGAAGTCACCAAGTTCATCGCCAAAACACGCGCTCATAATGATGAAGTTGAAGCTGGTAACGCTCGCATTCTGGCGATGTCGATCGAAAATCACGGTACTTAACTACTGAGGCCGGGGCGCTGCTTCGGCTTACCTGTTCCTGCTCGACTTCGACAAGGACGCTTTTGTGACAACTCCTCCAAGCCCCATTACCCGATTCAGCTCAAGACGACAGCGGTTAGATCGGGAATTTCTGGCCAAACGGCTTCAAGGCGCCAAAACCTATGACCGGATTGCCGGGTATTTTCGAAGCTCAATCTTCGAACTTGTTGGCGAGGAAATAGAGTCTATCGAAACCGTCCGGATTGTCTGTAACAGCGATCTGGATGTTGCTGACATTCGCGTTTCCCAGGCTGCCCGAGATTCGGCATTGAAGGGCAAGTTCAATGAAGTTAATCCCGCAACGGAATCCATTCTTCACGGCCAAAAATACCGCAAGCTTTACGATCTGCTTAAAAAAGGCAATGTTGAAATCCGCGTGGTTCCCAAGGATAAAGTCTTCTTGCACGGGAAAGCAGGCGTTATAGAGCAGGCAAACGGCACCAAAACCTCTTTCATGGGGTCGATCAACGAATCCAAAAGCGCTTTTGCGTTCAATTACGAACTGCTATGGGAAGATGAGTCACCAGAGGCCGTTCAGTGGGTTCAGGAGGAGTTTGACGCCCTCTGGGAAGAGGCCTACCCGTTGCCCGACGCCATCGTCGAAGAGATTGAACGAATCGCGAAACGTGTTGAGATCCGATTTGAAAAACTACCAATAAAGGATCTACCAGCGGCTTCGCTTGTTGAGTCGCCCCTCTACCGGGCAGGGCAGATGCTTCAAAGCTGGCAGCGAGCGTTTGTATCCATCTTCATGGATCACCGTAATATCTATGGTAAAGCACGTTTGCTTCTGGCGGATGAGGTCGGAGTTGGAAAGACTCTTTCCATGGCCGTAAGTGGCATGATGTCGGCCCTTCTGGGTGACGGACCCGTATTGATTCTGTGTCCATCCACGCTGACAGACCAATGGCAGGTAGAGCTAAAAGACAAGCTTGGTATCCCGAGCACCGTCTGGCAGTCCAAAACCAAATGCTGGATTGATGAGCAAGGACGCGTCATCAAAAATCCCCGGCGAAAGGAAGATCGAGAAGAAGAAATTACACGCTGCCCAAGCAAGATCGGCATCGTATCACAAGGGCTCGTGGTTCAGAAAACCCGCGCAAGCGCAAAACTTCTCACGCTTCGGTACGGCACCATCATCCTGGATGAAGGCCACAAAGCGAGGATTGCGAGAGGCATCTCACGCAAAGAACATAACCCAAACAATCTGTACAACTTCATGTACGAGGTGGCCAATAGGACCAAGCACTTGATCATTGGCACTGCAACTCCCATGCAGACCGATGTTGAGGAGCTGTGGGATCTTCTGAAAATCCTCAATCAGGGCGCCGATTTTGTACTCGGTAAAACCTACACCAGTCGTTGGCATAACTGTGAATCCTCACTCCCGGTGATTACCGGTAACTCCCATTTCAGAGAACCCGATCTGGTTTGGGATTGGATTCGTTCCCCGCTTCCCCCGGCGTCCGAGTCTTCACCGGAGGTTGCCGATCTTCGGCTGGCCTTGGATTTGGATGACAAGGAATTTCACGTAAATACGCCATACACTGACCTGGATAGCATTAATTGGGAAATAACGGATATTCTCACTGATATTGCCAATTCGCCCCGATTCTTTGAAAACAATAACCCGATTTTGCGCCATACGGTTCTGCGCAGACGAGATGTGCTTGAGGATATGGGACTTCTTGAGAAAGTAGCCGTAGACGTTCACCCGGATCCCAAGGCCCCATCAGGCTCTTATCAGGGCCTGAAACTTCAAGATCAAGGCCTGATTACCAACTTACCTTTCAATATCGCTTACGAGGCCGCAGAGGAGTTCACAAGACTTCTTCAGCAGCGCGTCAAAGGCGCCGGGTTTCTGAAAAACCTGCTATTGCAGCGAATCTGCTCAAGTTTTGAGGCAGGGCGCAAGACAGCAGAAATGATGATTGAGAAGCGAACCATCACCGATTCGATTCTCGAAGAAGTGGATGACGAAGATTACACCGGTACTGAAAAGCCGATGGACACGCTGACCGACGCTGAAGCCAGCTGCCTTCAAACGATCGCTACCGAACTAAGCCGACCGGAAGCCCGAGATCCAAAATTGGAGGCGGTGGAGTATTTCCTGGACAACCATCGAACGGGCTCGGGCCTGGCAAAGCAGACGTGGTTGGAACACGGATGTATTGTGTTCACTCAGTATTACGATACGGCGTTGTGGGTGGCCTCTGCCATTGCCAAGGCGCATCCAGATATACCGGTAGCAGTGTATGCCGGGGTCGGAAAGTCGGGGATATTCTCTGGTGAGAATTTCTCATCTATCGAGCGTAATCCCATTAAGGAGGGCGTGCGCTCCAGAGACATCAAAATTGTGGTCGCAACCGATGCAGCGTGTGAAGGACTCAACCTTCAGGATCTAGGTACACTGATTAACGTCGACTTGCCGTGGAATCCTTCAAAGCTGGAGCAGCGTCTGGGTCGTATTAAGCGCTTTGGTCAATCTCGCCCAACAGTCGACATGGCAAACCTTGTCTACAGCGAAACAAGAGATGAAAAGGTCTATTCCGCGATTTCCAAGCGACTGAAGGAAAAATTTGACCTGTTTGGCTCGTTACCCGACACCATTGATGATGAGTGGATCGAGGATGTTGAGCAGATGGAGGAAGAACTCGACAAATTCGTGCACCTAAGAGAAGAGTCCAAAAATGCCTTTCAGCTTCGTTATCAAACGGAAGAGGCACTAAAAGACTCTGATCGTCGCTGGGAGCTTTGTCAGGAAGTATTATCAAGGCAAGAGTTGCTAGAGCGGTTGAGCGAGGGGTGGGGTCGGTAAGACTGAAAACTAAAGGCTTTCTTATTTAAAGATCAATAGCTCAAACTGGTAGGCTCACTTCGACAATCCAGCGTGAGGGACGTAAATATCCGATGCACGCAGCCAGGTCTCGAGATAACCTATTGGAGGAGCGAGACTACGGAGCGAGGTAGAGCCGCAGCCTCGATTGTTATCCTAGATACCCTCCGCCAGAATCAACACGAGATTTTTCAAATTGAAAAGGTTGGTTATTCTAACTCAGAGAATCTGGACTCAGAGAAGATGATCGACATCAGCGGCTACTGACCGGTAAAAGAGCGATAAATCCTTTTCACTCGCATTCAATTATCTTAAATCCATGTTCCGTTAGCCTGTCATTCAACTCAGCCGTTCCACTTTCGTAGGCTTCTTTTGCAGCATATTCAGCAACAAAATGCGTAACAAGTCGCCTATCCACTTGACTCAACAACATTCTAATGTGTGCGTGTCCTTGGACATAATCCGCATTGAGCTTTGAAAGATTTAAGGTCGTATGGACTGTGTCTTCATCTAAATCTCTCTCCGCGTCAATCTCAATTTCTACATCATGCTTTGCATCGAGAAGCATCTGGGAATTTCCTTGTTTGAATGGTTAGCCGGTGTGCACAGTATAAAAATTTGTTGGTCGATACAAATGTAAAAATGACGGAATCTGCTTTTTAACCTTGGATTTATAGAATAAGTGCAGCACTTTGGATTAACAGGTAGAGGTAGGAGGGCCGTTGTCGGTACCCTCATTCGCTTTACCGACCAAAGTGAAGAGAACCATGGGATACCGACAACTGACCCAGGCACAACGATACCAGATTTCGGCCTTCTTGAGAGTAGCCTGGAGCCAGCGGAAAATAGCCCGGGAGATCAACTGCCACAGCTCGACCATCAGTCGGTAGCTGCGTCGCAATCGAAGTTTGACTGAATACGAGTCGATAGAAGCCAGCCGTTTGTCCAGACGTCGGCGCAAAGGAGCTTGCAAATCTCATAAACGAGCGCCCTCATTGATAGATTGGGTGGCCAGGCAGGTTCAGAGTGAATGGAGTCCTGGTCAGATAGCCGGTTTTATGAGGCGAGTTGGCAGTGTCCAAGTCAGCCATCAGTGGATTTACAACACAACCTGATTTACCGGGATAAAATAGCCGGTGGCGACCTCTGGAGGTATTGTCACTTGCCTTACCAGAGACGTTATCAACTCCATCTTGCCAAGCGCGCGGGGTTAGGCAAGATCCCGGATCGCGTAGGCATTGAGTGCCGTCCTAAAGCCGTCGATGATCGTCTGCATATAGGCCACTGGGAAGGAGATACAATCCTTCACGGGCATAAGAATTCAGGCGCGGTCACTATGGTTGAAAGACGGTCCAGCTACCTGCTCGCAGACTGCGTGCCGAAGCTGAAAGCCGGCTTAGTTACAGAGGTCATCATCCGTGAATTAAGGCCTGTCAGAGGGGCCGTACAGACGCTGACACTGGACAACGGTTCT